>OBLI01000768.1_pt1 | contig 33502 bp, 26 predicted proteins | sample 1519701 | NCBI WGS metagenome assembly OBLI01 (sample SAMEA3663005, study PRJEB22513) | pig gut metagenome | biome: pig gut; feature: pig-associated habitat; material: faeces | place: France | collected 2012 | reverse complement strand
CGCACGCATCGGCGAGATGACACCCGCCAAGATCTCACGCCCCACACGCTCCGCGCCCCGGCTCCGGTTGTCGATAAAGAGGTCGGACAGCCGGTAGGTGATCTCACCTAACTCGATACCACCCAAGGTGGTTGCCAACATATCGTTGATCGAGGGGGGCTCCGTCTCCATAAAAAACTCCCACATCAAACTACCTCCGGCCACAAAGGGTATGGATTGCCAGAAATTCAACCCGTTGCTGCGAGCCGCATTGAAATAAAGCGACCCATGATAGGGATGCGCCACCAAGTTGGTGGAGAACTTATCCGTATCCCAAACCGGGCCAGTCTTGAAATTCTGCTTGATGGTATGCCCATTGATCCGTGCGAAGTCCTCATTCATGATGAACCGATCAAAACTCCAAACAAACAGATTCATACCCACCGTCTCTCCCGCCGCTAACCAAGGACGCTTCGGGATAAACAGAGCCGAATCGCTCACATAATGCCTCGGATCCACCTGCGGGAAATGCTGAGCCCGCACACCAATCGCCATGAATAAAGCTAAAAAAACTATACCTATTTTCTTTTTGCTAACCCACATATCACTTTCTTTTTTTAAGCACGCAAACACAACTTACAGCAGCTTGACATCGCGAACTTATAGAATTAAACAAGTTCGAAATGGTTTGGTTTAAATTATTATTCGCTATTCTCGTTAGAAAAGATGATAATTGCGAACTATTCCGTATTTTCGCGGGAAAAACAAAATGATAGATTTTATCACCTTTTGTGATTATACGGGAACCTTCGCATTTGCGATTAGTGGTATCCGATTGGCCTCAGCGAAGCAATTTGATTGGTTTGGAGCCTATGTCGTAGGTGTGGTAACGGCCGTTGGAGGAGGCACATTGCGTGATGTGCTGCTGACAGCCACCCCGTTCTGGATGACACAGGCCTCTTACATGATCATCTCCGCATTAGCTTTACTCTTTGTCATCGCCTTCCGTCGTTACGTGATCCGGTTGAACAATACCTTTTTCCTTTTCGATGCGATCGGATTGGGACTGTTTATGGTGGTCGGCTTCGCTAAGACGCTTGACTTCGGGTTTCCGGTCTGGACAGCAATAGTCATGGGCACCGTGACCGGCTCGTTCGGTGGTATGTTGCGTGACATATTAATTAATGAGGTACCTCTGATTTTCCGCAAGGATATCTATGCCTTGGCGTGTGTCTTCGGAGGAATAGTCTATTATTTATGTATGCAAACCACACTCAGCGTCCCCATGACGCAATTTATCGCCGCGTTGAGCGTTTTCCTCATGCGCATTATCTCTGTGAAATATCATATCAGTGTCCCCGTACTAAAGGGAGACAGCCATTATATTGACAAAAAAAGCATCTTATAATTATGAATATACAAGAAGAGAAAGCCTCGATATTAATGATTTACACAGGAGGAACGATCGGCATGATCGAGAATCCTGAAACAGGTGTATTGGAATCGTTCAACTTCGAGCACCTGCAGGAGAACATGCCCGAGTTGAAGAAGTTGGGCTATTCTGTCTCTACAATACAGTTCGATCCCCCCATGGATTCCTCCGAGATGGGACCGGACTCTTGGATGAAAATCGTGAAGATCATCGCTGAGAACTACGCACACTATGATGGATTCGTCGTACTGCATGGCACTGACACCATGTCATATACCGCCTCTGCATTAAGTTTCATGCTGGAGAACCTGAGCAAACCGGTTATCTTGACCGGGTCACAACTCCCGATCGGCATGCTGCGCACAGACGGCAAGGAGAATCTGATCACGGCAATTGAGATCGCTGCTGCCAAAGAGAATGGTCTGCCCGTCGTACCTGAGGTGTGTGTCTTTTTCGAGAATGACCTGTTGAGAGGCAACCGAACCAGCAAAATCAACGCTGATAATTTCAATGCGTTCCGTTCCTACAACTATCCGGCCTTGGCTCATGCGGGCATCTATATTAAATATGATCAGACACAGGTTTATCACCCCGTTTCTCGTAAACCGTTGAAACCGCATTACCTACTGGATCGCAACATCGCTATCTTGAAACTCTTCCCCGGCATCTCTCCGCAAGTGGTGGAGAGCATCTTGAATATCCCCGGGTTGAAAGGAGTCGTCATGGAAACCTTCGGTAGCGGTAATGCCCCGTGCGAGGATTGGTTCCTCCATATGCTGAAAGAGGCCGTTGAACGAGGTATCGTCATCGTAAATGTCACCCAATGCCGGGCAGGAAGCGTGGAGATGCATCGCTACGAAACCGGACATAAGCTTTTGGAAGCCGGTGTGACCAGCGGCTTCGACAGCACAACAGAAAGCGCTGTCACAAAGCTAATGTTCCTCTTTGGTCATGGACTAACCCCAGATGAGGTGAAAGAGCACATGAATTGCTCCCTCATTGGAGAGGTGACTATCCCGGACAATTTCCGTCCGTGAACCGACCTTTTTGCGGGAAAATGAATAGCATGTAGCAAAACAAAAATTAGATAGAAACAAGACAGCATGAAATTATCTTTTTTGAGTTTAGCCAGCGGAAGCAGCGGCAACTGTTACTATTTGGGAACACCGGAGTACGGCATATTGATTGATGCCGGCATCGGTATCCGCACCATCAAGAAAGTATTAAAGGACCATGATTTAGATTTTAATAAAATCGTGGCAGTGCTGGTCACACATGACCACGCTGACCATATCAAGACTGTCGGTTACTTGGGAGAGAAGATAGGTATTCCCATCTATTCCACCGAAGGAGTGCATCGCGGTATCCAAAAAAGCCGTTATGTAGAGGAGTGTATCACCACCTCCAAACGGATCATCGAAAAAGAAGTTCCATTCATGATTCGTGATTTCCAAATCACGGCTTTTGAGGTTCCTCATGACAGCACAGACAGCGTAGGCTATTTCATCGAATATGGAGCACACCGATTCACCTTTGCCACAGACGTGGGCCACATCACCGATACAGTGGGCAGATATATCTGTCAGGCAAACCACCTTATCTTAGAGGCTAACTACGACGAGGAAATGCTGCGCTTTGGCTCCTACCCACCTTTCCTGAAAGAGCGAGTAGCCAGTTCCACCGGTCACTTAAGCAATCGAGAAGCAGCGGAATTTATCGCTACACACTACACGCCCGACTTGAAAGATATCTGGCTTTGCCACCTCAGCAGAGATAACAATCACCCTGAGCTGGCCTATAAGACTTTAGATATTCGTTTTTTTGAGGAGGGAATCAGAGTAGGTAAAGACGTAAATCTCACGCCTTTAAAGCGCACCACACCTTCTGACCTATATGAGTTCGAATAATTTTTTCAAAAAAAATTGCTCAAAAGTTTGTCAGGTTAAAAATAAAGCCTACCTTTGCAACCGCAATCGAGAAACAAACGGTGGTTTGATAGCAAAAACTCGATAGCTGAGAAGATGACTTGGTAGCTCAGTTGGTAGAGCAAATGACTCTTAATCATTGGGTCGAGGGTTCGAGCCCCTCCCAGGTCACTCAATCGTAGTAGAAATTTTGTGAACAATGACTTGGTAGCTCAGTTGGTAGAGCAAATGACTCTTAATCATTGGGTCGAGGGTTCGAGCCCCTCCCAGGTCACACCAAGGAAAGGTGGTAGAGTGGTCGATTACAGCGGTCTTGAAAACCGCCGTACCGAGAGGTACCGGGGGTTCGAATCCCTCCCTTTCCGCATAGCAAAGGAGGTTCTTCGAAAGAGGAGCCTCCTTTTTTTGTTATATATATCTCCCAAAATACCATCCAGAAACTAAGGGGCAAAAATTATAGCAAGAAAGGCTATAGAGTTTGAAAAATGTATTCTACCTTTGTTTTATTAAAATAGCGAATTAAAACAGTTTGTACATGAAACGCATGTTCATCTTTTTGACTTTCTTTTGGGGAGTTTTTGGGATAAATACTACCGCAGAGGTGAAACACCAAGCAGTCCCCAACGAGATTGTCCAGCTAACTGACAGTTTGAGAAAGCTCTACGCTCCAGACCAACGATTGGAACTGTTTGAGACAGACTATACCTGTGAAGATCAACACGTCATGCTACGTGGGGTCACCACCTCTCCTACCGCAAAAAAGGCGCTATTGGAGGGGCTGGCAGAACAACATTACGACGTGATGGATTGCATGAGAGTTCTACCTGATGAGAAGACCTTGGGTGAACAGATTTATGGCATTGTCAATCTATCGGTTTGCAACCTGCGCTCAACGAATGATTTCTCCTCCGAAATGGTTACCCAAGCGTTATTAGGTATGCCCGTCCGTCTATTGCGAAAAGAGGGGTGGTATCAGATACAAACGCCTGATCGTTACATCGCCTGGGTACATCAAGTAGGCATACATCCTGTGACTCATGCGGAGTTAGTTGCATGGAATCAAGCAGAGAAATTGGTCATTACCGCCCACTATGGATTTGTATTCAGCGAACCTAACGACAATGCGCAAACGGTCTCAGATTGCGTAGCAGGCAATCGTTTCAAACTGTTGGGTAAAAAAGGACGCTATTATAAGGTAGGCTACCCTGACGGACGAGAGGGATATGTAGCGAAAGCAATCGCGCTACCTGAAAAACAATGGAGAGCACAGCTGAAGCAAGATCCGGAGAGTATCTTGCAGACAGCCAAAAGTCTCATGGGCATTCCTTATCTTTGGGCTGGAACCTCCTCAAAAGGAGTGGATTGCAGTGGATTGGTACGTACGACCCTCTTCATGCACGATATACTGATTCCTCGCGACGCCTCGCAACAAGCTACTCAAGGGGAGCGCATTGAGATCGCTCCTGATTTCAGCAATCTGCAACCGGGTGACCTGCTCTTCTTCGGACGGAAAGCTACCGCAGAACAAAAAGAGCGGGTGATACATGTGGCTTTCTATTTGGGCGACAAACGATTCATCCACTCGCAAGGAGACGTGCGTATCAACAGCTTTGATCCCGCCGATTCCCTTTTCGATGCATATAATTTAGGACGCTTGCTATTTGCCGCCCGGCTACTGCCCTACATCGACAAACAGCCAGCGCTCAATACCACCCTCACAAATTCACTTTACCATGCTAAACCGTAGAAATTTCTTAAAGACAGCGGCCTTCGCCACTGTAAGCAGCGGATTGCTCACGCAGGAGGTATCCGCCTATACCCCTCATCCGTTCCATATCAATCGGTTGACAGGGGCCCATCCACGCATGTCCTTACGCTTCTTCCCCTACGAACTGAAGTTGCGCCATGTGTTTACGGTAGCCACCTACTCCCGCTCCACAACGCCCGACGTACAAGTGGAGATTGACTATGATGGCATTACCGGTTACGGAGAGGCCTCTATGCCTCCCTACCTGCAACAAGAATTGGGCTCGTTAGAAAGCGTGCAAGCCTTCTTAGCCCAAGTGCAACACATCATCGGAGACTTTCCCGATCCCTTCCAGATGGAGGAGATCCTTAACCGTGTCGATGCTTTATCGACAGGCAATACCGCTGCCAAAGCAGCGGTGGACATCGCCCTGCATGACTTAGTAGGCAAACTTTTAGGCGCTCCTTGGTATCGCATTTGGGGACTTGACAAGGAGAAAACGCCCTCTACCACCTTCACGATCGGCATCGACACGCCCGACGTGGTGAGGCAAAAGACCCGTGAATGTGCCGAACGATTCAATATCCTCAAGGTGAAGTTAGGACGAGACAACGACAGAGAGATGATCGAGACCATCCGTGCTGTCACCAACCTGCCCATCGCTATTGACGCCAACCAAGGCTGGAAAGACAAGCAACAAGCACTCGACATGATCTGCTGGCTCAAAGAACGGGGAATCGTCATGGTGGAGCAACCCATGCCCAAAGAACAACTCGACGAGATCGCCTGGATCACCGAGCACAGCCCACTCCCCATCTTTGCCGACGAATCGATTCAGCGTCTCAAAGACGTAGCTGCTTTGAAAGGAGTATTTAGCGGCATCAATATCAAACTGATGAAATGCACCGGTATGCGTGAGGCTTGGAAGATGCTGACGCTCGCCCGTGCCCTGGACATGAAAGTGATGATAGGCTGCATGACTGAAACCTCTTGTGCCTGTTCTGCAGCCGCCCAACTCTCTCCAGCTGTCGATTTTGCCGATCTGGATGGCAATCTCTTGATCGCCAACGATCGCTTCAGGGGCATGGAAGTAATCAAAGGTAAGATTACGCTACCCGATCGCCCCGGTATCGGCGTAGAACCGATAGCTCAACAATAAACACAATCTAAATAGCATAAAAGGAATCGCAATGAAACACCTGATTTACTTGGCAGCCCTTGCCAGTCTGTTAATGGCCTGCCAAGGTAAAAAGCAAACAGAAGCCTATGCGTGGGAAACCGACCTACAGGAACGGTTGCGCATAGATTTCTGCCGGACAGAGCAAGAGGTACGCAACTATATCCAAACCTACATCCCCAATGTAACAGATGAGCAGCTGAGAGACTGGGAAGCACGCAACGTGTTGGAATGGAAAATGATCGATGGAGAGAAACGTTATTTCCGCAACGCTGGCCCAAACCTCTTCCGCGTGGATTCCGCATGTCATGCCATCAAAGTAGCCAAGGAGGGTGCGCCACTCAGCGACAGCGAATTGGTGAATCAAGCCCATCTGCCCAAAGTAATCGAAGCGGTTCACCAAACACATACCACGATTGTCGAACCGAAACGGATGCGCATCTCCTATACCCTCACGGTGAAGCCCGATGCTGTGCCCGCCGGTGAAGTCATCCGCTGTTGGCTTCCCTATCCCCGCACGGACGTAGCTCGTCAAAGCGAGGTTAAGCTGCTTGCTACCAGTGAGCCAACCTACCAGCTCGCTCCCACCTCTTGTGCCCATAGCACGCTTTATATGGAGAAAACAGCCCAAAAGGGAGAACCAACCCGCTTCTCCGAGACGTTTGAGCTCACCAGCTCCGCCGAATGGCATGACCTGCACCCGGAAGATATACAGCCGTATGACACAACGACTACCCTCTATCGCACCTATACGGCAGAGCGAGAAACACATATTCGCTTCTCACCTCGCCTGCGTGCCTTGGCCAAGCAACTCACAGCGGGAGAAACCAATCCCCTGCTGCAAGCCCGTCGTCTTTTCCGCTGGGTAAACGATCAATTCCCTTGGGCCTCCGCTCGCGAGTATTCCACGATAGACAACATTCCTGAGTATGTACTCGACAACGGACATGGCGACTGCGGGCAGGTGACCCTGCTCTTCCTCACGCTTTGTCGGATTTGCGGCATCCCCGCCCATTTTCAGAGCGGCTTCATGCTCCATCCCGGTGCCTGGAACCTGCACGACTGGGGTGAGATCTATTTTGAGGGTGTGGGATGGGTGCCCGTAGATCAATCGTTTGGCATTTCCACCTTCGCTCGCGATGAGACTGAGACTTGGTTCTTCTTAGGCGGAATCGACTCCTGGCGCATGGTAGTCAACAACGACTATGGACAGCCTCTCATACCCAAGAAGCAATACCCTCGCAGCGAAACCGTTGACTTTCAACGAGGCGAAGTAGAGTGGAACGGAGGCAATCTCTATTTCAATCAGTGGGATTACACGATGGGGATCACCTACGAGCATCCATAAAGATGAGGCAGAACCGTCATTCACAAACCAGCAGTAAATATATGTATTACGATAAAATGATAGACATGAAAAAGAAAGTACTCACTGCGTTAGCACTCAGTGTGGGTGTCTGGGCAAGTGCCGAGACATTACCCGTAAACACATTCCAGTATGCTGGGCCCTTCACGCTCAAGCAACCCTTCATGCTCGACAGCGTAGATGTGAACGCCAAGCCCTTTGCGGCGGAGCGTTTCCTCGACACCCCGCTCTCGTTCGATGCCTTGGGAAATGCCGAACATGTCGCCACATTGCCTACGGCCGCTGAGGAATGTGCCCTCCATTTAGCCGCTTTCCAACTGGAAAATAGCGCCTATGCCGAGGCCACAATCAAGGTGGAAGGACTGAAGCATTATCAACTCTATGTAGATGGCGAAAAAAAGGAGAAAGGATCCCTCAAATTAGAGCCAGCCAGCCATGAGATCGTGATCAAATACCTCACTCAGGCCGGAGAGTCCGCCACACCTCAGGTGAGTGTAGAGAGCGAAAAGAGCTCATCCATTACCCTGCGCGACAGCGGGAAACGGATGTACACCCTCAACGATGTACTGCACGGCATACGCATGGCTGGAGCCTCGATATCAGCGGATGGCAAATACCTCATCACCAGCTACCGTACCAACAAGGTCGGCGGCCAATCGGAAAGCATCACCAAGGTGACCGAGGCCACTACCGGAAAAGTAGTAGCCGAACGCACGGAGAACCTCCGCTGGATGCCCAAGAGCACGGCTTATTACTACACACGCAACGGCGTGGACGGCAAACAGTTGATCACTGTCGATCCAGCTACGGGCGCTGAGAAAATCGTCGCAGATCGCCTGCCCGAGGGGCGCTTCCAATGGGCACCGACTGAGGATTACCTGCTCTTTACGTTGACGCAAGAGGGACCGGCTGAACGGAAAGATGTGTATGAGGTCATCGTCCCCGACGACCGTCAACCCGGATGGCGCACCCGTTCCTACTTAGCGAAATATGACTTGCGAAACGGACTGATGCAGCCGCTGACTTTCGGCTTCCACAACGTATGGGCTAACGACATATCAAGCGACGGCCGCTACATCTTGATGGCCACCCAAGAGGATAGGCTAACCGCTCGTCCAACTACCTTGACCTCCATCTACCGGCTGGATGTGGAGACGCTACAAGCTGAGCTGCTGGTCGAGAAAGACGGTTTTATCAGTCGAGGCATCTTCTCGCCCGACGGGCAGCAAGTGCTCTTCACCGGATCGCCCGAGTGCTTAGGAGGCATCGGTAAGCAGGTCAAGGAGGGCCAGACACCCAGCATGTACGACCATCAGCTCTACGTGATGCGCCTCGCCGACAAGCAGATCACGCCTGTCACACGCAACTTCAATCCCAACGTCACCCAGACTGTGTGGAACAAAGCGGATGGAAACATCTATTTCACCGCTGAGAATCGAGACTGCGTCAGCCTCTACCGCATGGACGGCAAGAGCTTCCGCATCGAACCGATCTCCATCGGCGAGGACATCGTGAAGTCTTTCTCGCTGGCCGCAGCCGCTCCTGTGATGATCTGCTATGGCGAGAGTGCCGCCAACGCCGAGCGCCTCTACACCCTCAATACCAAGACGAAGAAAACCAGCCTCGTGCGCGACCTGTATGCCGAGCAAATGGCCGATATCGCTTTTGGAGAGACAGGAGCTTGGGATTTCGTAAACTCCCGTGGCGACACGATTTGCGGCCGCTACTACCTCCCGCCCCATTTCGATCCGAATAAGAAATACCCGATGATTGTCAATTATTATGGCGGTTGCTCGCCTACGAGCCGAAATTTCGAGGGACGCTATCCGCACCATGCTTACGCTGCCTTAGGCTACGTGGTTTACGTGGTTGAGCCAAGTGGCGCAACCGGTTTCGGGCAGGAATTCTCCGCTCGCCACGTCAACACCGCCGGCGATTACGTAGCGGATGACATCATCGAGGGCACCCGCCGCTTCTGCGAAGAGCATCCCTTCGTCAACACCAAGAAGATCGGATGTATCGGTGCCTCCTACGGTGGATTCATGACACAATACCTGCAAACCAAGACAGACCTCTTCGCTGCGGCTATCTCTCACGCCGGCATCAGCGATCACACCAGCTACTGGGGTGAGGGCTATTGGGGCTATTCATACAGCGAGGTATCGATGGCGAACAGCTATCCTTGGAAAGACAAGGCGCTCTATGTCGATCACAGTCCGCTCTACAATGCCGACAAGATCCATACACCGCTGCTCTTCGTCCATGGCGATGCCGACCACAACGTACCTGTTGGCGAGAGCATCCAGATGTTCACCGCCTTGAAGCTCTTAGGTCGTGAGACGGCGATGGTGTTGGTCAACAACCAAGATCACCACATCCTCGACTACGGCAAGCGCATCCGCTGGCAAGCCACGATCTTCGCTTGGTTCGCTAAATGGCTGCAAGACGATCCCACATGGTGGAACGCCATGTATGCGCCGAAAGCGTTATAAATGATTGCATAACGATGATAGGGGGTGTATCAAATCTATTCATTTTGATACACCCCCTTGTATTTCGGTGCCCAATCCTTTGCCCAACGAACTATAATTCTTCCGGCAACGAACAGTGACACATCCGGAAGGTATTTTTCTCCAGTTAGGGAAAAATGATGCAATTGCTGGGCGACACGACGTTGCTCCTACAATGCCGTTCGTACCAAGTATGGCGTGTCCCCCTCAACCAAGCGACAGACAGCATCCCCGTAGGAGAGAGCAAGACCTTTTACTGTGGCCCATGCGATGAGGGCCTTCTGGTTCTGAAACCGGAGAGCCAACAGGTTTGGCAATTCAAACATAAACCGGGTGAGGGACAGTTTACCATACCCGGCAACTTAGTGAACGAGCTTTATTGCGATAAATTCGGCAACGTGATGATGGGCATTGTCGATCATGGCTTGGTATCGCTCGACGAGGTATTCATGCGTACTTATACCCAACAGGGCGCTGGCTTTGGCAAAGGGCCTATCGGAGGCTCTATCATGAGCCTTTGCGCAGAGGGCGACCACATTTGGATCGGCACCTATTATGGTCTGTTCTCTTACGATCCAGCCGCCAACCAGTTTATCGCCTATAACCAGCAAGACGGAGCACTCCCCAATGAATACATCCGCACCTCCTCGCTACTCACCGATAAGCATCTCTATATGGGTGGTGTGAAAGGGATGGTGCAAATCGCATATAACCATGCCGTCCCGGAAAAAGATGCGCCCTCTTTTGATATAGCTGAGTGTACTCTTGACAGACAGATAGTAGGTAATCCCTTCTATCACGCAAAGAAAGAATTGGTGCTTCCTTACGAAAATAACTTTTTCCTGCGCGTTATGACCACGGAGAAAAGCCGCTTCCGCATCCGGGAATACCGTTTCTTGATCCCTGAGTACACCAAAATACCCATTGAAAGACCTGGCGCAGAGCTACATCTCTATAAACTGGACGCAGGCAGCTATACGGTGCAAGTCTCTTGCACCTTGAACGACGGCTCCTGGTCGCCTTTCCAAGAATTAGTGAAGTTTAAGGTAAGTGCCCCTTGGTACAGAAGCGGTTGGTTCATCACGGTCATTACCCTCTTGACCCTCTTGATCGTTGGAGGCATTGTGTCGTTTGTCTTCTACCAAAAGCAGCAACGGCTGAAACAGGAGCTGGCCCAAAACAGGCGGCGCATCAACGAGGAGAAGATTGATTTCTTGGTGAATGTGAGTCATGAGTTGCGTACGCCATTGACCCTGATTTACGCACCTTTGAACCGTATGTTGCAACGGACGAAACCCGACGCCTGGAACTACCGCATGCTACTCACGGCCTGTCGGCAGTCTGCCCACATAATGCCTTGAAGCATAGCCCTGAGCATACAACGATCACCGTCAAAACCGAATTGGATACAGACCTCAAACTTCTTCTTCACCCTGCCTTTGCGGCAAGCGGCTGTCAAAGAAGAAGCAGCAGAGCCTATCCTGTCACGGCCCACAGCACAGCCCTCCCTTCCCGAGACAGCGGAGGTTGCCGCAGAAGAGCAGACGGGAACAACGGCCAATCGTTCCACATCGCTCCTGCCCTATACCCTCCTGGAAGGCGAGATGGGCATGAGTCGCGCGTCACTGTTCAACAAGATGAAAGCAATCACCGGCATGGGCTGCAACGAATATATCATCAAGATTCGTATGGAAAAGGCTATCCTAATGAAAAACATATAGGCAAATCTGACAGCACTGAGCACCCATTTTGATGCATCTTTGCACTGTGAACGATACGAAACGATTTCGTGATTGAACACAGAATCAAATAAAAAAACAAACATTTAAAACATACAGATCATGGGTGCAGCAGTTTTATTTACATTGATTATTTTACCGATTCTTTTCAGCGTGGTATTCGTAATGGTATTAGTTATGGGTCGTATGAATCTCGCTGCATCTGAGCCTGTATCTGAGTATGCGGTTGAAGAGAGCTATGTCTCCACCGCTATCTTAGCTTTTGAATAATCTATAGGAGATTACATGACATAAATAATTATTGCCAAAATCGTTTACACATCTATCACAACTACTTAAATTTCATTTAGTAGAAATAGAAAGGAGGCCTGTCGAGAGACGAAGCCTCCTTTCAATGTATAGGAATGCTATTTCAAGCTATTTTAACTCCACCTCCTGCTCGCCTGCATGCAGCGGATAAGACTGACCTTTCCAGACAAACGTACCAGTCGTTCCCTCAGGAAGCGTCAAGCATGCTTTTCCTTGCCCTTTCTTATTGAGCTGATAGGCCGCACGAATCTCTCCATTGGGATGAGGCATACTGCCGGAAACCTCGCGCAACTCACCCAAAGAGGGGGCGATGCGCACATGAGAGAAGCCTGGAGCGTCGCTGTCGATGCCCAAGACAATCCGATAGAGCTCAATGTTTGGGCTGGCTCCCCAAGCATGGCAATCAGAACGTGATGGTTCGGGCATCTCCGCCCATGTAGTCAGCCCTAATGCCATCTGATCACGCCAGATTTGCAGATTGTCAAGATACAAATCACCCAATCCAGCCACCTTCATGGCCTGATTCAGGTAATAACGGAAATAGATCGTGCACTGCGTCAAGGTACTGTCTTGCAAAGTACGTAGCATGACCGCACGAGCCTCCTCTCCCTCCGTCAGCCCAGCGATGATAGCCAACGCATTCGCATGTTGGGAGAAGTTCCGATGATCATGGGTATCCGCAAAAAGTCCTCGACTCGCATCCCAATACTTCGCCCGGAACCCTTCTCGGATAGCTTGCGCCAGGGCGGTATAATGGTCAGCCATTTCCGATAATCCCATCGCCCGCTCCATCTCAGAGGCTCGCTCAAGCGCAAGGAGATAGAGCAAATCTTGCAAAGCAGAGTTGCCCTGTGGCTCCCGGATAGGCTCTCCACTCTCCAGTCCGGCACTCCAATCGAGAAAGAACCAATGTGGGATGTAATCCAAGCTATGATCCGGTTTCAGCCAACGCTCATACCAAGCTAACACCTGCCGATAAGCCGGCAATAGCTGCTTCATAAAAGGCTCATCTCCTCGATACATCCAATAATCATGCCCCATGCAAATCCACCACAACGAGAAAGAAGGAATGAATTGATGCAAGCTGGATGGATAACGACTCATCGTGATGCCATCCATCACCATCGACTGCCTTCCCTGCTCAAGGGCATTCTTCACCATATAGTGATCGGCAGTATTATACAATGAGATCATGGCTTGGATGCGGGTATCCCCGAAATATTGCAATTGCTCATAGTAAGGACAATCCATATAGGTCTCGTTCGCACAAAGACGGGCGGTGCGCCACCCGATCTGCAACATCCGATTCAACTCCTCATGACCAGGCGCACTGAAAGTGGTCTCATTGGTAAATGGATAGGCAGTAAAGGTGCCATACAAGTCCTCCAGCACCAACGGTTCATCAGCCGTCTTGACGCATAACTCCACATAGCGCCACGTACGCCACCAAAGCGAGGTGAAGGAACGCCCCTTTCCCCCATCGGCAATGAGTTTATCCGCATAGCCAATAAACTCTTTATGAGTGATCTCATTACGGTCTCCCTTGGCATTGAGTTGATAGGATTTCACCGTCTGCTCCGGATCACCTTGGTAGAGTGCTTCCGCATAGGCAATACGCAACTCCGCCGCCTTACCTCCGCTGAAAGCCACGGTGAAATAGCCCGTCGTCAAAGAGTCATTGTCCAACAACAATCGAGCCTCCGTATGCGCAGGGATCGTCAACGCCTTGCGCAGCTTTGGAAAACCTTCTGGATTCCGCACACCTTCAGCTGCTCGTACACGGCTTAAACGCTCTAAGCGCAACTCCATCGGGGGAATGGGTCTGGGCACCAAGAGTCTTCCCGGATAGTCCCGGGTACCTTTCATCGCCGCACGCAGTCCCACTACTGCCGGTTGCCAACTTCGATCATCATAATCGGGCTGTTCCCATCCCCATGGATAACGAGAAGCATCCAACAGCTCACCGGGGCCAGCTACATAATAACCCAACACCTGCCACTCGTTCCAGGGCGAGTAGGCCTCATTTCGCCAACAACGCCAGGAGGCATCCGTATTGACCTCTGCCTCAGCCTCTGTATTTCCCTGCACCAAGAAGCCCGTTTGATTGAAGCTGATTTGTGCCACAGGACGCTGCTCCGCATAATTCCAAACAACAGCAGCCAAGGTGTTTTTCCCTTCATGCAAATAGGGTGCGAGATCAACCGTCTCAAAATTCCAATTATAAATATCACAACGAGCCGGTCCCAAAGAAACAAGCTGCCCATTGACATACAATTTATAGCGATTATCGGCAGATACATGCACCACGTAATGAGCAGGTTGCTCCTTCAACACGATCTGCTTCCGAAAATGGTACACCCCATATTCATTCGGAGCAGTATTCGGACAGGCAATCCAATGTGCCGACCAATACCCCGAACGTAAAGCGGGATTCAAGCATGCCTCTTGATACCCCGATAAACTAATTTGCGCTGAAAGCACAAAAGCTTGCAGCGCAAAGAATAAACTAAATAAGCAATTTCGCATGTTATACACTGTTTATAATTTGACTACTTCTCCATCCAACAACGCTCCACCACGATGAAAGGTTGTAATTGATAAGGTTTAGGAGCAATGGCCCGATCTTTCCAAAGGTAGAAGAAACGATCGATCGGGACAGCCGTATAGCCATCTTGCCAATGATCCATCGTGTCGTAGGGATCAGCAAGAATCAGCACATCATCCCCACGAAAGTCGGGTGTGCCGTTATTGTCCAGTCCGATTATGCAGACCCAATGGCCATCCCAGTCGCTCCATTCCGCAATGACCGGTCGTCCTGCCCGCAAATGTGTTTCCAACCAAGCGGCAAATTGCTCTACGGAGTGAAACTTAGGGAACAGATTACCTCGATCACAAGCGGGGAAAGGATCCCCCTCCTTGATAATCTCCTCTTTGCGGTATCGTCCTCGAAAGCTGGTCTCCACCACACAGACCCCTTTTAACTGATCGAAATAATGAAACATATTCTCCAACTTCGTACCGTAATCCAGATACCGCATAGCCGATCCGGGGCAAGCTCTCTCCTTAGTCCGATCGACATGCGATCCCATTGCTACCGCTAAACTATACTCGGTCGCTTCCGGATCTACTCCTAAATAGCGCACCGTGAGCAAAGCAGTCACACATCCGCAAGACCATTCCGTTGTCTGTTGCATCGTAGGGAAATGAGGCAGGATCAACAAGGTATCGTTCGATTTCAAACGGTAATAATCCAAATGGTGAAAATAGGGAGAATCGGCGTTATTGCCTTTTCCACGATACGCATCTGCTCCACCCACAGGATCCAAGTCTTCACCCTCATACAGATCCACGCCGACCACCGTTCTTTCAGGCATCGGCCCCTCTGAAGCTGATTGGCAACTGAATGCCAACCAGCCACACAACAATATGCATAAATGAATGATCTTACGCATATAAGGAATTAATTATCCATGCAAGATATCATATAATAAGCCGGCCAATGCCGCACCTACCAACGGGCCAACCACCGGGATCCAAGCATAATCCCAATGACTGCTACCTTTTCCCTTGATAGGCAACAAGGTATGGACGAGACGAGGTGCAAAATCTCGAGCTGGATTGATGGCATAGCCCGTAGTACCACCTAAGGCCAAGCCAATCACCCACACCGTAAAGGAGACAGGGATCGCCCCCACAGAGCCTAACCCGATAGGAATCGTACTGTTGCTACCATAGGTCAACTCACCATCGGTGATATAAAAGACCACGAACATCAACGCAAAGGTTCCCACCACCTCACTTAAGAAGTTCAAGCCTTTGTTGGCAATGGCTGGTCCTGTACAAAATACGCCTAACTTGGTATCTGGGTCGTCCGTCGCATCAAAATGGTCTTTATACACTAACCAAACCAATGTCGCTCCCAACGCTGCTCCCAACAACTGCGCTACAATATACGGTAACATTTGATCCACTGGAAAAGAACCACCAATAGCCAAACCAATGGTCACCGCAGGATTAAGATGCGCCCCACTATAAGGCCCGGCCACCACCACACCGATAAATACACCCAAAGCCCATGCAGTCGTGATGGCCATCCAACCGGCTCCGTTTCCTTTCGTTTTAGCCAAACAGACGTTGGCCACTACTCCGGCTCCCATCAAGATAAGGAGCATCGTGCCTAAAAATTCCGCAATAAATGGAGTCATAACTTATCCTGTTTTGTTTATTCTGCCCAACCTTGCGCACGACCTACGGCCTTACGCCATCCTGCCAACAAATGAGCGGCCTCGTCCTCAGCCATTTCCGGCTTAAAGATGCGATCAAGGCTCCATTGTTGTTTCAATTCATCAATATCCTCCCAATAACCGACCGCCAAGCCAGCCAAGTAAGCCACACCCAAAGCAGTGGTTTCCAACACCTTCGGACGAATCACCGGACTATGGCAAATATCCGACTGGAATTGCATCAAGAAATTATTTGCGATCGCTCCTCCATCTACCCGGATCTCCTTGGCATGGAAATGCACATCGTTCTCCATAGCCTCCAACACATCATGCACTTGATAACAAATACCTTCCAAAGCGGCACGCGTCAAATGTTGCGCTGTCGTACCACGGGTAATGCCCACAATAGCCCCTCGCGCATATTGATCCCAGTAAGGAGCTCCTAATCCAGTCAAAGCCGGGACAAAATAGACACCGCCATTATCGGGCACTGCCTGCGCCATCTGTTCCGTTATCGCCGCACTGGGCACCAAGTTAATACCATCGCGGAGCCATTGCACCACAGCTCCACCCACGAAGACACTGCCTTCCAACGCATAGGTCAACTGATCGCCCAATTTCCAAGCGATGGTTGTCAACAAATTATTCTGAGAATGCACGGGTTCTGCTCCCGTATTGAGAATCATAAAACAGCCTGTGCCATAGGTCGTCTTAATCATACCCCGATCCACACAAAGCTGACCAAAGAGCGCTGCTTGCTGATCACCCGCCATACCAGCCACCTTGACTCCTCGTTTGAAAATGGGGGAAGAGGTCTCGCAATAGATCTCACTGCAACTCTTCACTTCCGGCAACATCGAAGCAGGAATAGTAAATAGGTCTAACAGTTCCTGATCCCATTGCAATGTCTTGATATTGAAAAGCATTGTGCGTGACGCATTAGTCACATCCGTAATATGGCAGGTGCCTCGGGTCAATTTCCAAACCAACCATGAATCTACTGTGCCGAAACAAAGTTCTCCTCGTTCTGCCCGCTCCCGGATTCCTTTCACATGGTCAAGAATCCATTTGATTTTAGTAGCGGAGAAGTAAGCGTCTATCACCAAGCCCGTCTTCTCATGGATGCGCTCAGCCCAACCCTCAGCCTTCAATTGCTCACAATAGTCGGCCGTACGTCGATCCTGCCACACAATCGCATTGTAAACCGGGAAACCAGTCTCACGATCCCAAATGATGGTGGTCTCTCGCTGATTAGCAATACCTATAGCCGCTAAATGCTCCTCGGTAAGATCTGCCTTTTCCATCACCTCCTTAATGACGGAGGATTGGGTGTACCATATCTCGTTTGGATCATGTTCTACCCATCCCGGTTTCGGGAAATACTGTTGAAACGGCTTTTGAGCCACTGTAATAATCGACCCCTGATGATTAAATAAAATCGCACGAGAACTGGTCGTGCCTTGGTCGATAGCCAATACGTACTGATTATTCGGATTCATGTCTTTCAATCTATTAGATTCAACAATAAAAAATCAAATAGTTTTAAGACCCCAAATATATGAAATAAATTTAAGAAATTAAGATTTTACTCGAACATTTTATCAATTCCACCCGTATCAGGCGTATTTGAGGGCATTTCCTTACCCTCTTCCTCCTCTGTTCCACAAGGATCGAGATAGCGTTCAGGAATATCAAAGCTCTCTGCCTCCGAATAGCCTAAAGATTTGTCGGCATAGACCTTCTGCATATAAAGCGCATAGATCGGCAACGCCATGCTGGCGCCCTGCCCTTCTGCCAAACGGTCGAAGTGAATGGAACGATCCTCACCGCCTACCCAACAGCCCGAAACCAAACTCGGCGTGAAGCCCATAAACCAGCCATCCGAGTTGTTCTGTGTCGTACCGGTCTTGCCACCCATCTCCGCCTTGATGCCATAACGGAAACGGACACGCCCACCGGTTCCGCCGTCGATAACACTACGCAACATGTGCAGCATCTTATAGGCGGCCTCCTCGGTCAAGACCTCGCTCATCTGCGGGGTGAAGTTGGCAATCGTATTGCCAAATGAGTCCTCAATGCGGGTGACATACTGCGGCTCTACCCGGATACCGTGATTAGCGAAAACCGTATAAGCACCGACCATCTCACCAACGGAAACGTCCGGCGTACCCAAACAAACCGAGATCACCGGATCAATTTGGTTTTTCAAACCGAAAGAATGAAGCAGGCGCACAAAAGTATAGGGAGAAAGCTGGCTCATCAAGTAAGCCGTCACCCAGTTATCGGAATTTTGCAAGCCCCACTTGATCGTGACCATCTCGCCCACACGTTTGGCGCTCGCATTGCGAGGTACCCACAAACGGCCATTCTCATCCATCAACTGTTGCTGCACGTGCAACATCTGGTCGCAAGGACTGATGCCCTCAATCATCGCCAACGAATAAAGGAAAGGCTTCATGGTAGAGCCCACCTGCCGACGACCACCATTCACCATATCGTATTGGAAATCGTTGTAGTCAATGCCACCCACATAGGCTTTCACATGTCCGGTACGTGCCTCCATCGACATGAAAGCAGTACGCAGGAAACTCTTATGATAGCGAATCGAGTCCATCGGCGAGAGTAATGTGTCAATCGGGCCGTTCCAACTGAACACCCGCATATCCACTGGTGTGTCGAACACCTTGCGCATTTCCTTCTCGCTCATGCCCTCCTTCTTCATGGCCCGATAGCGATCCGTCTGGTGCATGGCCCGCATCAGCATCGTATCAATCTGACCAGCACTCACGTCCTTGGAGAAAGGCGCATAGCTCCGACCTTTTTTCTCCTTGAAGAAAGCCGGTTGCAAATCCTTGCTCATGTGCTCACGCACAGACTCCTCCGCATAACGCTGCATACGCGAGTCAATTGTGGTGTAAATCTTCAAGCCATCCGTATAGAGATTGTAGAACTCCCCATCCGCTTTCTTGTTCTTATTACACCAGCCATAGAGCGGATTGGTCTCCCAAGAGAGGGAATCCTCGCTGAACTTTTGCGATTGCCAAGAGGCATAGTCCTTTCTATTAGGTTTCTTAGCCGTCATCGTTAAACGCAGATACTCGCGGAAATAGGGGGCCAAACCATCCTTATGATCCATGCGGGTGAAATGCAACGTCAAAGGCAAGGCACAAAGCGAGTCACAATCCGCCTTACTCAAATAACCTGCCTTCTCCATCTGGCGCAAGACCGTGTTACGGCGACCCAGCGTCCGCTCGTTATGACGCACCGGATTGAAATAAGAGGGGTTCTTACACATACCCACCAATGTAGCGGCCTCCTCAATAGAGAGTGTCTTCGGGGTCTTACCGAAATAAACCCGGGCAGCCGACTGAATACCGACCGCATTATAGAGGAAGTCAAACTTATTGAAATACATATTGATAATCTCCTCCTTCGTGTAATAACGCTCTAACTGCACGGCGATTACCCACTCAATTGGCTTCTGGAAGAGTCGCTCCATCATGTTGTCAACGCTGGGTGAGAAGAGCAACTTCGCCAACTGCTGCGTAATGGTACTACCACCGCCGCCACTCTTCTGCATCAAGATGCCTCGCTTCACCACCGCACGGAATAGGCCTTGCGCGTCAATACCGCTATGCTCCGCAAAGCGGACATCCTCCGTAGCGATCAACGCCCGCACCAAATCCGGCGAGAGATCCTCATAATTCACATAGATACGATTGTCTTTGCTGTGCGCATAGCTACCCAAAGCTTTTCCATCCGCAGAAATCACCTGCGAGGCGTATTTGTCGATGGGATTCTCCAACTGCTCCACCGGGGGCATATAACCGATTGAGCCATTGGCAATAGACACAAACAACATGAAGGCTACACCAACTATCGCTACATACAACACCCAACTAAGGGCGATAAAACCTTTCGTTATCTTCGAAGCCATTACAAAATTCTAAATCAAAGTCGGCGCAAATATAAGGATTATATAGGAAACGGCCTTTTACATAGTATTATTTAACATTTCATAATGGGCGAATTTTCAAAGGGTTAGACTACGAATACAAGCATATAGCACTGTTTATAAGGGTTACAAGTTGTCGTTTTTCTCACTAATTTAGCTGCAACATAAAGCATTTATTTATCATAAACAACCTAATTATCATGTCGAAGACGTATTTGAACCAAGTAGAGAAGACCAAAATGTTGGTCAATGGATTATCGGACAACCAAACTCTTGTGCGCAACGTAGGCATCAGCGACGAGCAAGTGGCCGAATTAAGCCAAATCGCCGCTGAAGCAGAGGTGTTAAACAAAGCGGTCGATGACCTGCGAGCTGCTTTAAGCGTGAAAACGCGAGAGGCTAATCGGAAATTAGTTGAATTACGCGAAAAGACGCTGGCCGCCAAACGGGTGATCAAACGCTGTTATGAGCCGGAGCGCTGGCAAAATTTCGGCATCTTGGACAAGCGGTGACTCGTTGCCGAACGGTGCACAAAAAACGATGGGCAAAGAATGAAAATCCGTTGCCCATCGTTTTAAAATTTGTTGCCCGTAGTTTTGAAATCCGTTGCCCATGGAATTTCATTTCGTTGCCCGTGGTTTTCGGAAACAATGGGCAATGTTTTTTGAGTCCTTCAGCAACACTGTAAAACGACCGTTTGCCAATAGCTTATTTACCGATCTCCGTCAGATAACGCTCCGCCTCGATAGCGGCCTTGCAACCACTTCCCGCCGCCGTAATGGCTTGACGGTAATGCGGATCCGCTACGTCACCTGCCGCAAAGACACCGGGAATACCCGTGCGGGGTGTGCCGTCGATCGTCATGATATAGCCTACCTCGTCGGTCTTCACCCAAGGTTTGAATACATCCGAATTGGGTTTATGGCCGATTGCCAAGAAGAATCCATCGATCGCAATATCCACCATCTCCTCATCGGGCTCTCCCTTACGCTTCACCAAGTGGGCACCCTCTACCCCATTCTCTCCAAACAGACCGATCGTGTTGTGCTCGAAAAGCACGGTGATCTTGGGATTGTTCAACACCCGCTCCTGCATCACCTTGGAAGCACGCAGATAGGGCTTGCGCACAATCAGATAGACCTGCTTCGCCAAGCCAGCTAAATAGATAGCCTCCTCGCAAGCGGTGTCGCCACCACCCACCACGGCTACCGTTTTCTTCCGATAGAAGAAGCCGTCGCAAGTGGCACAAGCAGAAACACCCATACCGGCATATTTCTGTTCATCTTCCAAGCCTAAATATTTTGCTGACGCACCTGTCGCAATGATCAAGGTCTCTGTCTCGATGGTCTTCTCTCCATCAATCACCACTTTATAGGGCGCTTGCGAGAGATCGGTCGCAGTCACAATACCAAAACGCATGTCCGCACCGAAGCGTTCCGCTTGCTTCTTCAGATCCTCCATCAGTTGAGGGCCGGAAACACCCTCGGGATAACCCGGGAAATTCTCTACTTCAGTGGTTGTCGTCAACTGTCCACCCGGCTGCAATCCCTCATACAAGACGGGATTCAGGTTGGCACGAGAGGCATAGATGGCCGCCGTGTAGCCGGCCGGACCTGATCCAATGATCAGGCAACGTACTTTTTCGTTTGTTGATTCGCTCATATCTTTTTCGCTTATAATTCATCTCAGGTCAATCACTTCCGCATCGGGATAGTCTGTCTCATTGAAAACAAAGAAGCGATCCGATTGGTTCTGATTGGTTTGCAACTGACTGATCTGTACGATACTGCTGGTACCATTCTTGGCACTTACCACCATGCGAGTGGGCAAACCGCTGTTCTTCTCTAACTGCAAGACCACTTTCGCCAAGTCGCTCTTCTTCTTCGGAGTCAACTCGATATCATAGGCCATCTTACCATTGGCCGCCGTACTCTCCCCTTTATAGACCGCCGTGAAACCCTTCTTGTAGGTGCGCAACAACAGGGCCGGATTGGTGAAAGGCAACTCTTCCGCCGTCGGAGTCGTGACATTCACCTCCTCGTTGTGCTCCACATAACTCCACTGCGTTTGACCGTCGAACCAAGTGATCGTACCCGGCAACTCCAAACGAAACTTATCGCCTCGCATCTGAATCGTCCCTTCCATCCGATCGCTACCTCCTGCACCCGAAGTTTGCAAGGTGAAGATCGCTTTGATCCCATTAGATTGTGTATATTGGGTAGCCGCCTTATCCAACAACGTAGCCGCATTTTGCGCATCAGCGCCCAACGAGAAGCCGAGCAATAAGGCCAGAATCAGTCCAAGCGTAGCCAGTACACGCCACAATTCAATTTGATTCACTTTCTTCATATTCCTATTTTAATGCGTTCAACAGTTGCTCCAATGAATACTCATCTTGAATCAGGACCTGACGCGCCTTGCTACCCTCGAAAGGCCCGACAATGCCGGCAGCCTCCAACTGATCCATCAAACGGCCCGCACGGTTGTAACCGATCGCGAACTTGCGTTGGATTAACGAGGTAGAGCCCTGCTGCTGGATGACGATCAAGCGGGCAGCCTCCTCAAAGAGGGGATCACGATCAGAGAGATCCACATTGCCACCGCCCTTCTCCTCGCCACCTTCGCCTACATACTCCGGCAAAAGGAAGGCCGTCGGATAACCAGCTTGTTCACTGATGAAGTTGACGATACGCTCCACTTCAGGCGTATCCACGAAAGCACACTGCACACGGGTGGTCTCTCCGCCTTGTGAGAAGAGCAGGTCGCCTCGACCGATCAACTGGTTCGCACCCGGCGCATCGAGAATGGTACGCGAATCGACCATCTGCATCACGCGGAACGCCATACGGGCCGGGAAGTTCGCCTTAATAATACCCGTGATGATATTGGTAGAGGGACGTTGCGTAGCGATAATCATGTGGATACCCACAGCACGCGCCTTCTGGGCGATACGGGCGATCGGCGTCTCGATCTCCTTGCCCGCCTGCATGATCAAATCGCCAAACTCATCAATGATCACCACGATAAACGGCATGAACTTATGTCCCTTCTCCGGATTCAAATGGCGAGAGATGAACTTGGCATTGTATTCCTTGATATTACGCACATGCGCTTTCATCAGCAACTCATAGCGATCATCCATCTCCTTGCAGACAGAGTTAAGCGTCATGATCACCTTTGTGCAATCGGTAATCACCGCCTTGTCTGCATCAGGCAACTTCGCTAAATAGTGACGCTCCAACTCCGCATAAATACCAAACTCCACCATCTTGGGATCGACCAAGACAAACTTCAATTCCGACGGATGTTTCCGATAAAGAAGGGAAGTGATGATGGCATTCAAGCCGACTGACTTACCCTGGCCTGTCGCACCAGCCACCAAGAGGTGGGGCATCTTGCAGAGATCGAACATGAAAATGTCATTCGTAATGGTCTTACCCAACACCACGGGCAGATCATATTTAGACTCTTGGAACTTACGAGTAGCCACCACCGACTGCATGGAGACGATCTGCGGATCCTTGTTGGGCACCTCAATACCGATCGTTCCCTTTCCCGGCATCGGGGCAATGATACGAATGCCTAACGCCGAAAGGCTCAAGGCTATATCATCCTCCAGGTTCTTGATCTTGGCGATACGAACGCCTGTGTCAGGCACCACCTCATACAGCGTAATCGTCGGACCTACTGTAGCCTTGATATTGGCTATGCTGATACCAAAGCTCTCCAACGTTTGGCGGATGCGTTGTTGATTCGCCTCCTGCTCCTGCATATCCACCTGCCTATCGGCCACATCATATTTCTTCAAAAGGTCGAGCGTTGGATTGCGGAAAGTAGAGAGATCCAGCTTCGGATCGTAATCGCCTTGTCCCGAAGCGTCATACTCCTCATCCCCCTGTGGCACCTCCACCGTGAAATCCGTTTGCGGTGTCGAGTCAGGTTCCTCTTTAGGATCCTCCTCCACGAAATCGGGCTCTTTAGCAATCGTCACCTCAAAATCGGTCAACCGTTTTCGTTCCGCCTCTTCGCGCTGTTCATCCTGCTTACGCAGCTCAGCCTCCGTATCAAACAACAGTTCCTCTTCCGGTTCATCAGCTATCGGCTCATCGGTAGGCTCTTCCTCCACCAGAGAAAGAGGTTCATCAACGACCGGCTGTTTCTCCTCTTCTTCCATCCCCGTTGACGCAGGATTAACAGCCGTTTTCTCATGCGTTAACCGCCGTTTTGCCCAGCCAAAAGAGAAGACTTGCTGCAAGAAAGGTATCGTTTGCTTACTGGTGAACACCGCAATAATTAATAAGGTACCCAACAAAAGCAAGATCGTACCCGGAATGCCAATGTTCGTGATCAGTATCTCGGAGGTGTAATAGCCATGCTGCCCTCCTAAATAAATAAAGGTATCCTCATAACCCGTGATGAATACAAAGGCAAAAAAGATCGAACCCCATATCAAGGTAGCCGCACTAAATAGGAAGCGACGCATGAGAGAGACCTGTGCCAAGTTCATGAGCTTGGCTCCCAAGGAGCCCAAGAAAAAGAGAATCATGAACGAGGAGATACCAAACCAACGATTCATCAACAGATCGGAGAGGTAAGCACCACGCACACCGGTCCAGTTCTCCACCGTTCCTCGGTTGGCTACTAAGTCACTAACGGGAATATTTTCGATTTTGCTTTGATCCGCCGCTCCCGTGAAGAAGAAGGAAATCAATGAAAGCCCCACGTAGATCGTCAAAAAGGAGAGAATCAACCCTGTAATAAAGCGGGTACGCTCATTCGTGAAAAAGGCCTTGAGGCTGGCGAACCACCCCGTACCGGTGGTGGTTCGCTGCTTATTGGAAGTTGTCGTTTTCTTTGCCATTGCTGCTTTAGTCTGTTTCGTAAATGCCCGCAAATGTACAAAAATTAAATGGTTCGGTGAACCTCATGCCCTTGCACATAAATCGCTGTATGCGGACGAGCCGGACAAAGATGCTCGCAGGCACCACAGCCGATACAGGTCTCCACATTGACCACAGGGATCTTCAATGACTCTGGATCGTCCGGATTATTTGGTACCATCTGGATAGACTTGGTTGGGCAATGCCGCTCACAGTTGCCACAGCTCTTGCCATCGGTGTTCACGATGCAGAGATCTGGTACCCACACGGCATGACCAATCTGAATGGCAGACTTCTCGGCTTTCGTGATCGGCTTGATCGCCCCAGCCGGACACACTTCAGAGCACTTCGTACATTCGGGACGGCAGTAGCCACGATCGTAGCTCATCACAGGTTGCATCAAGGTCATCAAGTCGCCCGAGGGACGCAACACATGGTTCTCGCAGACAGAGACACAGAGCTGGCAACCGGTGCAATGCTGCGTCAAGTTCTTGAGGCTCAACGAACCCGGAGGGGTCAAAGGAGAGACACGATCTGGCTCCACACGCTCCTTGATGGGGGCGAATCCACCATCTTTCTTCATCTCGACGGCCTCCTTCTTCTGCTGCGCTTTCGCCGCCAGGGAAGAGAGGGTCACCACCGCCGTAGCCGCTAAGGCCCGACGACGGGAGGGATCAGCCGCTTGGTCCGCTTCCGCCTTGGAAGCAGTAGGTTGCGCAGAGGCACATGTCACGGCACCAACAGGTTTGCCATAGCGAATCGCCTGCTGATGGCAGTTGTCGAGACAGTCCATGCAGGCCACGCAACGACTATAGTCGATCACGTGGTTCTTCGCGTCGATGCAAGATGCCTTGCACTTGCGGGCGCACACGCCACATCCGTTGCACTTCGAGAGGTCGATGTGCGGTTTCAACAGCGAGAAGCGTGCCAAGAAACCCAAGATCGTCCCCACAGGACAGATCGTGTTGCAATAGGTGCGGCCATTACGCCAAGCCAACACCGCGATTACTACCAAGCTGACCAAAGCCACCACGAAGGTACCTATACCTTTAATATAGGTATCCACCCGATAGAAAGCATAGCTGTCCGACTGCTCAGCGAAATAGGCCAAGAGATTATTTCCTGCTTGATAAACCGGTGCGAACAGGTTGGAGGCGATGCGGCCATACGCACTATAGGGGGCCAACAGGGCCACCAACGAACCGACACCCGCCACGCAAGCCACCACGAAAACGGCCAGCACGGCATAGCGAAGGATAGACTTCGCGGGGGAATAGCTAAAACGGAACTTTTTCTTCTTCCGCTTTCCACTCACCCAGGAGATCACATCCTGCATCACGCCCAACGGACAGATCACTGAGCAATAGACACGTCCCAGAAGCAGGGTCAGGATCACCAGACCAATGACTACGCCCACGTTCAAGGCCAGCACAGCGGGCCAGAACTGCAGCTTGGCCATCCAACCAAACCAGGCGTGAATTGTCCCCGTGAAATCAAGGAACAGCAAGGTAATCAACACAAAGAAAACCGTTGCGGCAAAGATTCTTATTTTTCGAAGCATAATTTCGTTCTCCTTTCTTTACGGGGTTTAACCATTCACTTTCAACGATTCCACAAATTGGTCGATCCGGCGCAGCTCCTTCGGGATGTCGATGCCCTGCGGACAGTGAGGACTGCACTCGTTGCAGCCGGTGCAATGGTCGGCCTGTCGCAACTTGGGAACACTGCGGTCGTAGCCCACCAAGTAGGCTCGGCGTGCCTCGGCATAGTTAGGATCCTGCGTACTCTTCGGCACGTTGCCCTCGTTGACACATTTATTATAATGAAGCAAAATGCCCGGGATGTCCAGCGCATAGGGACAGGGCATGCAATACTTGCAGTCGTTGCAAGGCACGGTCGGGTACATGGACAACAGGTCGGCTGTCTCCTGCAAGAAGACCTTCTCCTCCTCCGTCACGGAATCGAGCGGCGAGAAGGTGCGCAGGTTGTCCTGCAGGTGCTCCATGTAGGTCATGCCGCTCAGCACCGTCAGCACCCCTTCGGGAGAACCGGCGAAGCGGAAGGCCCAAGAGGCCACGCTGTTCTCCGGCCGCCGCTGCTTCAAGCGCGCCACGATGTGATCCGGCACCCTCGACAGGCGACCGCCCAGGAGCGGCTCCATGATGATGGCCGGGATGTTCCGTTTGTGCAGCTCGCCGTAGAGGTATTCCGCATTCACGTTGCGAGAGGTGGCGTGCTTCCAGTCGAGGTAGTTGAGCTGGATCTGCACGAAGTCCCAAGGAATGCCCATGTTGAGCACGTGGTCGAACACCTTCACGTCCCCATGGAAGGACCAGCCCAAGTTGCGGACCCTTCCCTCGGCACGTTGCTTCAGCATGAAGTCGAGCACGCCATTCTTGATGTAGCGATCCTCGAAAAGCTCGATGCCGCTGCCTCCACCGATGGAGTGCATCAGGTAGTAGTCCAGGTAGTCGGTCTGCAAGTGCTCCAGGGACTGGTGGAACATGGCGATCGAGTTCTCACGCGTATAGTTGCTGAAGTTCGACATCTTGGTGGCCAGGTAGTAGGACTCGCGCGGATGGCGACTCAAGGCGATGCCCGTAGCCTTCTCCGACATACCCTGCACATAGACCGGGGCAGTGTCGAAATAGTTCACGCCATGCTCGATGGCATAGTCCACGAGGCGGTTCACCTCCTCTTGGTCGATCACATCCTTGCCATCGTCTCCCTTCTTCACCGGCCATCGCATACAGCCATAGCCCAAGAGGGAAACACGATCCCCCGTCGTGGGATTCTTTCGGTAGGTCATCTTGTCGGTCGGCACCTCGCCCAAGGCTTTCGAGGCCGCTCCCGGCTCACTCTTGGAACCACACCCGTAGAGGGCTGCGGACGAAGCGACCGCACCTCCACCCATCACCTTCAAGAAGTGGCGGCGGTTCATCTCTTGCTTTTCCATTCTATCTGCTTTTCTGTTGAATTGATTCTACAAACTTACTCCTTGTCCTTTGGCCGTTTAGGGCACTCTTTCATAGATTTTTAAGGTCTATACCCACATATGTCTTACAATAAGGACATGTCATCGCATCTCCGTTTATGAGTCGGTCTTGAAGTATCTCCATTGGAGAAACATAACCACCCGTCACCTGATCCAACGCTTGCTCCTCGATGGGAGTCATTGCTTTCTTTTCTTCCATAATAACCTTCTTGTTTAATGGATTTGTTTATCTGCCAACAAAAATAGGGATTATTTTCTGGTTAGCAAGAGGTACAGACGCTATTATTGAAAAATATCTCCTTAGTTAGGCAAAAATATTTCTCCAACTGGCAAAAAAAATGTACTACGGTGTAGTCGCGCAAGTGTACCGTGGTACATTCAACCAAGTACACCACGGTACACTTCACCGAATACTCCGTGGTTCCTTTTCCAACTCACTCAGGGCATCTGCTCAACCCGACATAAGCTCAGAGAACATCTTAAGACAGCGTTGGAATTTTTTTTGTATTTTCGCGCACGTTATGTTTTACATAAAAAGGCTAATAGCTGAAATGACAAACGAAAACAATCCGATATACGAACGAAACACATTGGAATTCGTAACCGTTGCGCTGGAGTATTGTAGCTTCGTAGAGCATGCGGGCGAGAAAGGGCTATTCAATTTTGTGGATAAGGCCACGAAATTATTGCCTTTACTGTATCTGAAGGCCTTGCTTTTGCCAGAGGTGGAAAGCGAAGAGGAGACAATACCCGAATTGACCGTAACGGAGGAGATGTATGAGGCCGTTCGCCAACGGATCGCCATCCTCTTAGGCGAACGAGACACCTATTTAGAGACGTTTCAAGAGGATATGCGCTACAGCGAAACGCCTATCGCCGCTTTTATCTCGGAGAACTTGGCGGACGTTTATCAAGATACCGGCAACTTCGTTGCCCTCTTCCGCCAAGAGAACGAAGAGGCTATGCGAGAGGCCATCGCATTATGCGCACAAAACTTCCGAGATTATTGGGGAGGACGACTGCTCAATGCCTTAAAGGCGTTGCATGCTGTGCGTTTCAGCGGGGATGAGGATATGCAACCGATTGAAGAGGAAGAGGAAGAACAAGCATGATACAGGCATTTACACATACGAAAATCTCGAAAGAGGAAATCTCCTTGATGGAAATTGAGGAGTTTAAAGGAAGAATTATCACGATCCTCTCCCTTGAAGAGGCCAACAAAGCGGTCAGCTACCTACAAAAATTCAGTATCGTGGGGATAGACACGGAAACGCGCCCCTGTTTCCGCAAAGGAAAAAGCTACATAGTCTCGTTGCTGCAAGTCTCAACGTTCGACACCTGTTTCCTGTTTCGGCTCAACCATATCGGTATGCCGGATTCATTGGTCAAACTGCTGCAAAGCGAATCCACCACGAAAGTAGGTCTTTCCTTGCGCGACGATTTTAATGCATTACGCAAACGCAAGGAAATCAATCCGGCTAATTATATCGATCTGCAGAAAATGGTAGGAGCCTTTGGCATTGAAGAGTTCAGCCTGCAAAAGATTTACGCGATCATTTTCGGCAAGAAAATCTCGAAGCGGCAGCGGTTGACCAATTGGGAGGCAGACACGCTAACCGATTCGCAAAAGAAGTATGCCGCACTCGATGCTTGGGCCTGCCTCAATATCTATAACTACCTCAGTCAAGCAACTTTTGAAACACGCATAAATGAAGCATTGTAAAGTTTTTCTGAAACCCAAGAAAGAGGAATCGTTGCTTCGATTCCATCCCTGGGTCTTTTCCGGGGCTATCCAATCATTTGAAGGTCAACCCGAAGAGGGAGACTTGGTAGAAGTCTATGGCGCTAACAACCGTTTCTTAGGCATCGGCCATTTCCAGATCGGCAGCATTGCCGTGCGTATCCTCTCTTTCCAGCAGCAAGAGATTGACCAAGCCTTCTGGGAAAACCGTATTCGCGTTGCCTATGAGTTGCGCAAGACCCTACAGCTGACCGCCTCAGCGCACAACAACACCTATCGACTGGTGCATGGCGAGGGAGATAACCTGCCCGGATTGGTAATCGATATGTATGCGCATACGGCCGTGATGCAAGCACACTCTGTCGGGATGCATCGCGCGCGTCATCAGATCGCAGAGGCCTTGAAACAGATCTTGGGCGACACCTTGCAAAACATCTATTACAAATCAGAAGCGACCCTCCCCTACAAGGCGAATTTAGGCAGTGAGGATGGCTATTTGTTGGGCGGCGACGTGGAAGACATCGCTTTAGAGAATGGCTTGCGTTTCTGCGTGGATTGGCAGAAGGGGCAAAAGACCGGTTTCTTCGTGGATCAACGAGAAAACCGTTCACTCTTGGAGCATTATGCCAAGGATCGAGCTGTATTGAATATGTTCTGCTACACAGGTGGCTTCTCGTTCTATGCCATGCGAGGTGGTGCCAAGGTGGTACACTCCGTGGACAGCTCCGCAAAGGCCATCGCCTTGACCAACAAGAACGTATCGCTCAACTTCCCGGATGATCCCCGTCACCAAGCTTTCGCTGAGGACGCTTTCAAATACTTGGAGCACATGGGCAGCAATTATGACTTAATCATCCTCGATCCGCCCGCTTTCGCCAAGCATAAGGATGTATTGCGGAATGCCTTGCAAGGTTATCGTAAACTGAATGCGATTGCTTTCGAGAAGATCAAGCCGGGTGGCATCTTGTTTACCTTCTCCTGCTCGCAGGTGGTCAACAAAGAGCATTTCCGCCTCGCCGTGTTCAGTGCGGCCGCACAATCGGGTCGAAGTGTTCGCATCCTGCATCAACTGACACAACCAGCTGATCATCCGGTCAACATTTACCATCCCGAAGGTGAGTACTTGAAAGGCTTGGTGCTCTATGTAGAATAAATAAGAAATATTATCAAGCGGGTTGTTTGGAATTGGCCCTTTTTGTCTATCTTTGCCGCAAGTGGCGAAGACAGGCCACAAAGACAAGAACAACAAAACAACTTTTTAAATAACGTACGAATATGGGATTTTTAACAAATGACAAATTAGTGATTGTCGGTGCCGGTGGTGCTATCGGTTCAACTATGGTTCAAACCGCGCTTACAATGAAGCTGACACCGAACGTGTGTCTGTATGACGTATATGCTCCGGGTATGGAGGGCGTAATGGAAGAGATGTTCCACTGCGGTTATGACAGCGTGAACCTCACAGCGACTACGGATGTAGCTGAGGCTTTCAAAGACGCTAAATACATCATCTCTTCAGGTGGTGCTCCCCGTAAGGCAGGTATGACTCGTGAGGATTTGCTCGCTGGCAACTGTAAGATCGCTGAGGAGCTGGGTAAGAACATCAAGCAGTATTGCCCGGATGTAAAGCATGTAGTAGTGATCTTCAACCCGGCTGACTTGACTGGTTTGGTTACATTGCTTTACTCTGGTTTGAAGCCTTCACAGGTTACGACTTTGGCTGCACTTGACTCTACTCGTCTGCGCAGTGAATTGGCTAAGAAGTTCGGCGTGAAGAGCGACGAGATCACGGGTTGCCGCACCTATGGTGGCCACGGTGAGCAGATGGCTGTATTCGGCAGCAAGGTGAAGATCCAGGGCAAGCCGTTGAGCGAGATCATCGGTACAGACGCTCTTCCTCAAGAGGAGTGGGAGAAGCTTCGCACAGATGTTGTACAGGGTGGCGCTAAGATCATCCAGCTCCGTGGCCGTAGCTCATGGCAGAGCCCCGCTTACTGCTCCGTAGAGATGATTCGTGCGATCATGGGTGGTGAGCCTTTCGCATGGCCTGCTGGTACGTATGTGAAGAACGAGAAGTATCAGAACATCATGATGGCAATGGATACTACACTCGACACGAACGGCTGTACATATAAGATGCCGGAAGGCACTCCGGAGGAGATGGCTCTGCTCGACGCAAGCTACGCTCACCTCTGCAAGATGCGTGACGAGTTGGTAACGTTGAACATTGTTCCTCCCGTTGAGAAGTGGAACGAGATCAACCCGAACTTGTAATTCAGATTCAGGGATATAAAAATAAGGCGTGTCTCGAAAGGCACGCCTTATTTTTTGCTCGTATGCGTAACGATCTTAGAAGATCCGTCCTGTTAAACGCAACTTAAGCACCGGATAAACCGTCAGCTTATCAATAATCTTCGTGAAATCATCATCAGCATCCAGCTCTGATATCAAATCGTCCAAATTGCCATAGTTTGTATAAACCTCGGGCGTACCATGTACCTGCACACCCAACTCTCCGCTAAAGCCAAGTCGCTTCTTCGGAACGATACGTCCAAAGCCAATACCTACATAAGGACGAACAGCCTTCACCTTTAAACCGCCGGACACATTACCATTCTTATCCACCGGCAATACATAATCACCAATTACGACGCCAAGTTTCTCACCTTGTGCGATGTAATTCTTCAACTCCTCACTATGTCCTTCGATAGTCACCAATTTATCACCTCCAAAATAGGCACCGGCTGAAATAAAGAAAGGGAAACTTGGGAAAGGATAAACACTCGCAATCAATTCACCCTGCGTACGCTTCATGCTACCCTCCAGATCAACCCGTGCAGGAAACGATCCCATCTGTCCTGTTGGATCATCTACTTCCACTTTTACATCCGTATTGATTGTAATGCCCGGCATAAAAGAAATGCCACCTCGTAACATTACATATTCCGTGATCGGAGTCGCTACATCCACTCCAATACCTGTAGAACCCACATTCAAACCCACAGCCAGTGAATTAAAAATGCCAAGTTCTTTTTGCGCATGAACTGCCTGCCCAAGAAGCAACATACTGATAAAAGCACATACTAAAGTTAATCTTTTCATACTCTATTTGCTTATTGTTACTAAATACAGGGCAAATATAAGCTTAATGATTTCACAAACAAAAGAATACGTAATAAACATAAAAAAACGGCACAAACTTCACAGTCCATGCCGTTCACATCAAATTATATGCAATTAATTCACTATCTAATCAAAGAGAAAAGGATTACTCCTCATCCTCACTGTCATCCTCCTTCATGTTGTGGAAGACATTCTGCACATCCTCGTCCTCCTCCAGCTTCTCGATCAATTTCTCGATTGTCTCACGCTGCTCCGGAGTCACCTCCTTCAAATCATTGGGGATGCGGACAAACTCGCTACTGGTGATTTCATAGCCATTATCCTCCAAATACTTCTGGATAGCTGAGTTCTGCGCAAACTCACCATAGATAACAACCTCGTCCTCATCTTCGTCAACCTCA
>OBLI01000767.1_pt1 | contig 33506 bp, 28 predicted proteins | sample 1519701 | NCBI WGS metagenome assembly OBLI01 (sample SAMEA3663005, study PRJEB22513) | pig gut metagenome | biome: pig gut; feature: pig-associated habitat; material: faeces | place: France | collected 2012 | reverse complement strand
GATGGTGGATTCATCTAATGGTTAGGATACAAGATTCTCAATCTTGGCATAGGGGTTCGATTCCCCTATCCACTACTTAAAAGCAACTGCTACCTCAGGAAGGTAGGAAAATTTTTCTAAATCTACGGATATAAGGAGAGATGATGTGCAGATATACAACAAGTATTGACGCCATCACTTTTTTGTTTTATAACGATCCATTTTGAAACGATTCTTTTGAAACACAACTTGTTCCATATAACCTCTTTCTTCTCGGGCCCTCGTCGCGCGATGGCCTTAAGCTTATATGTTCTCGCCCCTGTGCTCGCTTCCGTGCTGTTCTCAGCCTGTTCGTCAAACAAGTTTCTTGCCGACGATGAGCGTCTGCTCTCCAAAGTGGAGCTTAAGAGCGACAACAAAGCCGTGGCAACAGAACCCCTCGTGCCTTACATACGCCAGAAAGCCAACTCAAAGTGGTTTTCGCTCTTTAAGGTTCCTCTCGGCACCTATTGTCTCTCAGGCAAAGACACCACCCGTTGGATAAACCGCGTGCTCAGAGCCATGGGCGAAGCGCCCGTGGTGTTCGACTCGGCCCAGGCCGTAGCCACATGCTCAGACCTGCAGATGGCCATGCGCAACATGGGCTACCTGCAAGCCACAGCCTCTTTCAGCACCAAGAGCCACAAGAAGAAAACAAGCGTGACCTACAACCTCCATCCTGCCGACCCCTTCTCTGTGGGAACCATGCGTACTGTGGTCGAAGACGACAGCCTGAAGCAAAAGTTTATTTCGGGTCAGATGGGAGAGTGCTCCATAAAAGAGGGTGGACGTTTCTCCATCGATGCTCTCAACGGAGAGCGCAAACGCATAACGCGGCTGCTCAACGACAACGGCTATTATCGTTTCAACAAAGATTTTATCAGCTTCGAGGCCGACTCTGCCGACGCGCTCAAACGTCAGGTCGACCTAACGATGTATCTGCATAAGTATAAGTTTAACAACAACAGCCCGGAGCAAAACCATCGTTGTTATCTTATCAACTCGATACGCTACGTCAGCGGCGACGACAGCACCCGCATTCCGCTGCGCGAGAGTGTGTTACACGACAATACATCGTTGCGTGAGGGAAAACCATACAGCGCCACAGATCTGCAAAACACCTACAACCGCTTCGCTCGTCTCGCAGCCGTGCGTTACACCAACATTCGTTTCACGGAACAGCCCGACACGGCCTTGCTCGACTGCCAGATTCAGGTGAGCATGAACAAGCCAAACTCTGTCTCCTTCCAGCCCGAAGGCACCAACACGGCCGGAGACCTCGGAGCTGCTGCCACGCTTACCTATGAGAACCGTAACATCTTCCACGGCTCAGAGGTGTGGAGCGTGCAGATGCGTGCTGCGTATGAGGCAATAACAGGGTTGGAGGGCTATCAGAACCAAAACTACATGGAGTATGGGCTTGAGTCGAAACTGCTCTTCCCGCGTTTCCTCGCACCTTTCATCTCGTCTTCGTTCAGACGAAACAGCACGGCGAAGTCGGAACTAGCCATGAGCTACAACCTGCAGAACCGTCCCGAGTTTCATCGCCGCGTCTTCACCTCAACATGGCGCTACCTGTGGGCAGAACCCCATCACCACACCACCTACCGCTTCGACCTCGTAGACCTCAACTATGTCTACATGCCGTGGATCTCGAAGACCTTCAAGGAAGATTATCTTGACGATGTGTCAAACCGCAACGCCATCCTGCGTTACAACTATGAGGACCTGTTCATCATGAAGATAGGGGCAGGTCTGACCTATAACGACGGCACCCATGTGCTGCGTGCCAACATCGAGACGGCCGGCAACCTGCTCAGCGCCTTCTCCCACGCTGTGGGCACACGTGTCAACAACTACGGGCAGCGCACGCTCTTCAACATTGCCTTCGCACAATATGCCAAGTTCGATTTCGACTATACCCACCTCCTCACCTTCGACGAGCACAACACGCTCGCTCTCCATGCAGGGTTTGGTGTTGCTTATCCTTACGGCAACAGCAACATCCTGCCGTTCGAGAAACGCTATTTCTCGGGAGGAGCAAGCTCCGTACGCGGATGGGGCGTGAGAGAGCTCGGACCGGGCAGGTTCAAGGGGACCGACGGACGCATCGACTTCATAAACCAGACGGGCGACATGAAGCTCGACCTCAACGCCGAGCTGCGCACATACCTGTTCTGGAAGTTTAACGGCGCCTTCTTCATAGACGCAGGCAACATCTGGACCCTTCGCTCCTACGCCGAGCAGCCGGGCGGACAGTTTCGCTTCAACGAGTTTTACAAGCAGATAGCCGTGGCTTATGGTCTCGGCCTTCGTCTTAACCTCGACTATTTCGTCTTGCGTTTCGACGCAGGCATGAAAGCCGTCAACCCTGCCTATGAGACAAGCCGCGAACATTACCCCATCATGCACCCCTCCTTCAGCCGCGACTTCTCGTTCCACTTCGCCGTGGGTCTGCCGTTCTGATGAATGTTGAATTTTGAATGTTGAATGTTGAATTGTTGCGGCGGTTGCCGCAATTAGGAATTGCTGAATGTTCAATTATCTTTTTTCTTCGCTTTTCGCTCTAAAGCGCCAGCCGTTTCCATACAGATAAAGAAACATAAAGAAACAAAACAAAAAAACAAGCTTATGGTCAGGGCTTTTGCCTTTGCCATAAGCTTGTTTCTTTATTGTTTGGACCATGCATGTTAACCATGCCTGTCTTCACGGTTAACCGTCGACAAGCATAACGTCATGAGATCTTTCAACGGTTAATACCTGTATAATCGTTATAATTTATATAGTTATCATCGTTAATCTCTTCCATCTCGTCGTCAAAACCGTCGTTGGCCCGAGCACCCATGGCCCCCAGATAATTTTCCGATGAAGAGGTATTTATGCCAATATTAATATCGCCGCACAAAGCCTCTTCGCCAATCCTGACATCGTGAAATTCAGGCTTAATGTATGTTTACCTTGCAGGTTATAGACCTTGCCTGCTTCCGAAGCTGCTTTGCCCTCAACGTTGGTTATAATGTTTAGTATTTTCATATTATTAATAATGAATGGAATATAGGTGTATTGGAAATGTATATAAAATTGAAAAACGAAAAAGTTTGTAAAAATTACAAATTTTCTTTGGCGGTTTCAAATATAGTTGCTATCTTTGCATCGTTATAAAAAAGAAGACAACAATATGTACGAACCAGATGCGTATAACCGATTAGTTGCCTGTGGGCTACGTCCCTCGATGCAAAGGCTTGCCATAATGAGATATCTTATGCTGCATGCCACCCATCCCACGATAGAGGACATCTTTCGCGATTTGAAAGGGGAGATTCCAACACTCAGTCGCACGACGTTGTATAACACCTTGCGCTTGTTCGCAGAGAACAAAGCAGCGCAGATGATAACCATAGACGACCATCATGTGTGTTACGACGGCGACATGCGGCCTCATGTACATTTCTTATGCAAGAATTGTGGTAAGGTGATCGATTTGTTTGATGTTCCTGCACCAAGCTGTGATGAGGTGAAAGAGGTTTGTGGACATAAGGTTGATGATGTGCAGCTCTATTATAGAGGCATCTGTTCTGAATGTCAAGAAAAAACAGGGCCGTTGGCTAAAATCACGGCTTGAATTACAATAACATTAACAAAAAAATAAAACAATAACATTATGAAAAAGAAGTTTATTTGTACCGTTTGCGGTTATATCTATGAGGGAACAGAAGCTCCCGAGTCATGCCCCGTATGCCACGCTCCCAAGAGTAAGTTTAAGGAGATGGATGAGGTAGGTGATCAGCCTGCTTTCGCTACTGTTCACACTCTTGGTGCTGCTCGTAAGGAGGAGGCTAACGCCGAGATGATCAAGGACCTTGAGACCCACTTCAATGGCGAGTGTGGCGAGGTAGGTATGTATCTGGCCATGAGCCGTCAGGCAGACCGCGAGGGCTATCCTGAGATTGCTGAAGCTTTCAAGCGTTACGCTTTCGAGGAGGCTGAGCACGCAAGCAAGTTTGCTGAGCTGCTGGGTGACGTGTTGAAGGATACCAAGAGCAACCTTGAGGCTCGTATCGCTGCTGAGCGTGGCGCTTGCGAAGACAAGTTCCGTATTGCCAAGAACGCTAAGGCTGCCGGCATGGACGCCACACACGATACCGTTCATGAGATGGCTAAGGACGAGGCTCGCCATTGTGCTGGCTTCATGGGTCTCTACAAGAGATACTTTGCTAAGTAAGAAAACTTTAGATCTTTATAAAGGAATTTAGGTCTCTATAAAGGGATTTAGGTCTCTATAAAGGGATTTAGGTCTCTATAAAGGGATTTAGGTCTCTATATGGAAATAATATTTCATAAGTGGAATAATATTTCTATAAGTAAATAAGGTTTCTAATGGGAAAAATATTTCTCTAAATAGAAATTATATTTCTATAAAAGACAGGATGTCTTAACACAATTGATAGTTGTTGTGTGTAAGACATCCTGTTTTTTTTATATGGCGTTTTATGTTTCTATGCAATTATGGCAGAACTTGTGTGGTACGTTCTTTTGCCACAATTTTCTGAACGCTTGTGCTTTAGAGCTGTTTATAACAGACATTAGGTCGTTTTCAAATACGTTTCCGAAATTAAGCAGCTTTGGGAAAGGCTTGCCACAACATGGCACATAATAGCCATCCCATGTGATGTAAGGATATTCCCACATCGACATGCAAGTTCTGAATCCGTTATTCTGATTGTCTTTCTTTGCTTCTTCCTGTTGTTCATTATCGTTGAAGACAAGTCCTGTAATTTCCATTTCAGGATGAATCTCAGCTTCTTCCAACGCCTGTTTAACGGCTTCTTTAAAATCGTTGCTTTTCATAAAGCTGTAATAATCAAAGGTCTGCTTTGGCATGGCCTTTATGCTCATTACGTTGAAGTTGACAAACATGATATTCATCTTCTTGGCATACTTTATGATGTTTCTCATGTCATGATAGTTGTCCTTAGAGATTACAAAGTTTATCATGAATTCTGTGTTTTTGCTTATGGCAATTGTTTGGCAGATATTTTTTGTTATTTCTGCGAAGTTGGTGCCTGGCCGCATCTGTTCATAAACCTTGTCGCATCCATCAACAGAAAACTGTATGCAGTCAAGATAGGGTAGCAGGGGTGTGACCTTGTTAAGATAACCATTGAAATGAGCGTTTGTCGATACTGTTGTTACGATTGACGGCTTGCGTTTTTTTATATGTTTTAGTACGTCAAGCAGATGAGGATACATCATCGTTTCTCCCAACCCCGTTAGACCTATAGAGTCGAGGTATGGAATCATCTGGTCTAGAATGTTTTTTGCATTGTCAAGGGGCATAAACCCGATGTCCATCTGCTTTCCATATTCATATTCGCGTGGACAGATATTACAATGAAGGTTGCAGACGTTTCCCAACTCAATCATTCCGTTGGTGGGATGAGGAATTGTTACGTCTTTTTCTATGTTAAACCAAAACCAACGCCATCTGTTATAAGAATATTTTAACAAGTCGGCATTGATTTTGGTTAGCAATATAAGTTTTTGTTATAATCTTAAACGTCGTCTGTTCAATTTTCCCATTCTGTTGTTTGTGCTTTATAGACAATTGGTGTCAGCCATCAGTTTGAACATATCGTTTTTGTATTTCTTAATTTCGTTGGGCGTGAATATTTTCTCTATCACGCCATCCTCATTAACAAGATATGTTGTGCGCAGGATGCCGATGGTCTTACGTCCACATGTCACCTTCTCGCCCCAGCAGCCGAGCTCCTGAAGCAAGGTTGTCTCTGTGTCGGCAATAAGAGGGAACTGCAACCCATGAGCGTCGGCAAACTTCTTCTGTAGGGCTTGTTTGTCTTTGCTTACACCAATAATGTCGTAACCGGCAGCAGCCAACTCTTCCTTGTGTGCCTGCAACGAGCAAGCTTCTGTTGTGCATCCGCTGGTGTTGGCTTTAGGATAACTGTAAAGCACGATCTTGCGACCACGATAGTCGCTTGCCTTAATCTCTTTTCCGTCTTGGTCCATGCCAAGTATTTCCGGTATCTTATCTCCAATATTCATAGTTGTACAGATTTTGTAAAATCAAATGTTTGTTTCTTTATCGACCCCCTTACAGGTTATCGAAGCTTACAGTTTCCTCTGTTGGAGCGTGGTGCTTCTCCTTTTCTTTCGGTTCTGTTGCATCAGGCGAGGTTTTTGTGTGCTCGATGGGGTTGCCTTCCTCGTCGAGCATAATCTCCTCTTCCACATGAATGCTGTCTGTCTGCAACGTGTCGCGCTTAGAGTGGCTGTAATAGCTTGCACAGTTGTACATGCTGCTAAGAATTGCATCGTCCTTGGGCTTTCCAAACTTGGCGTGATATTGCTTGAAGTTGGGGTCAGACAGGAGCGCCTGTACAAAATATCCGCAGATGGGGAGCGCCGTACGGCTGCCTTGTCCGAGAGTGCCTGTGCGGAAATGGATGCAACGATACTCGCCTCCAACCCAAGCGCCCACAACCAGCTTCGGACTGACACCCATGAACCACGCATCAGAGTGGTTGTTTGAGGTTCCTGTCTTGCCGCCCCAGTCGGTATCTTTGTAGCTGTCGCCCAGATATCCTCCGAAGCTCATAGACGTTCCGCCAGGCTCACGCAAACCACCCATGAGCAGTTGCTGCATGAAGAACGCGCTACGGTAGGGTATGGCCTGTTCTTCTGCTGTAGGTGCCGTGTAGACCTCCTTGCCGTCTTTGTCGACAATTCGTGTCACGACAACAGGCTCATGATGCACGCCGTCGTTGGCAATGGTGCAATAAGAGTTGGCAAGCTCCATGAGGTTTATGTCGCTTGATCCGAGAGCCAATGCAGGTGTGGCATCGAGCGGACTCTTTATTCCCATTTTATGGGCTGTCTCCACTATTCTTGAAATGCCCATCTCCTGTCCCAGACGCACGGCCACCGAGTTGATGCTTCGTGCGAATGCACTCTTCAGGGCCATAGAGTCGCCGCTGAACGAACCGTTTGCGTTTGTTGGTGCCCATGTAACCTCTTGGTTCTTTTTCTTGTCAAACACCTGCATGCTGAAATATTCGTCACGTCGTTTGTCGCAAGGCGTGAGCCCCTGGTTCATGGCTTCTGTGTAGACAAAGAGCTTGAAGGTTGAACCAGGTTGGCGCATGGCTGTTACCTTGTCATATTTCCATGTGTTGAAATTGATGTCGCCGACCCATGCCTTAACGGCACCCGTCTGAGGTTCCATGGCCACGAAGGCACAATGCATGAAATGCACCATGTAGCGTATAGAGTCCATGGTCGACATCTGCTTCTCTATAAATCCCTTTTCATAGTCGAACAGCTTCACGGTATGTGGCTTGTTGAGATAATAGTCGATAGAGTCGGGGCTGTTCTCAAACTTGTTCGACAGATATTTGTATACAGGAAGCTTCTTTGCAATGCCTTCGATGAATCCCGGAATGACCTTGTGGTTCTCGTCTTGCCACGGTTCTTCATTGCCCCAATGGTTCTTGAAGTTGCGTTGCACGATCTTCATCTGCTTTATGGCAGCCTGTTCAGCATACTCCTGCATGCGCGAGTCGAGGGTGGTGTATATTTTCAGACCTGAGCTGTAGAGGTCATAATCGTTCTCCTCGCACCAATCTTTAAGATAGTTTGCCAGATACTCGCGATAATACAACGCCTTGCCGTCATAGTTGCTCTCCACGCTATAGTTAAGCGTTATGGGCTTAGCCGAAATAGAGTCATACTGCGCTCTGTTTATGTCGTTGTGTCTCAGCATGTTTGAGAGCACGATATTGCGTCGTTTCAGGCTGTTCTTTGGGTTTATTCGTGGGTTATAATAGGTTGTTGCCTTGAGCATTCCCACGAGCACAGCCATCTGGTCGAGCGTCAGTTCTGACGGCGTGGTGTTGAAATAGGTCTTGCAGGCGGTCTTTATGCCGAAAGCGTTAGATCCGAAATCTACCGTGTTGGCATACATCGTGAGAATGTCCTTCTTGTCATATACGAGCTCAAGCTTTGTAGCAATAATCCACTCCTTGCTCTTCATGACCAGCATCTTGATGCCGGGTATGTAGCCAAGCAGGCCGGTAGAATATTGCGTGCGCACGCGGAACATGTTTTTTGCCAGCTGCTGCGTTATGGTCGATGCTCCACGGGCGTCGTGGTGCACGATCATGTCTTTTGCAGCTGCAAGCATTCCTGTGAAATCTATTCCGTGATGTTTGTAGAACCGTTCGTCCTCTGTGTCGACAAGCACTTTCCAGAATGTCGGGTTCACGTCCTCAAACTTTACAGGTGTTCTGTTCTCGTTAAAAAACTTGCCAATGAGCTTTCCGTCAGCACTATAGATCTCAGAAGCCTGATGCGTTTCAGGGTTCATGATTCTGCTGAAGCCGGGGCTTTTTCCGAAGAGCCACAGGAAGTTGGTGTCAACCATTCCGAGGTAAATAAAAAAGGCGGCAATGCACGACACAAAGCCAATGAGCGATTTTGTGTACCATGCGCGACCTTTATACAGATTTTTGTACCATGGCCAGAAAGCGCGTATCTTCTGCCATAGCGTAGCGAGACATTGTTTAATCTTATTCATCTGTTACACCTTAATTGTTTGTTAGTGTTTTGCTTACAAGATACAAATTTACAAAAATAGGTTCAACCTACCTATTGTTTTCTATATATTTTATAATTTCTTTAATGTTCTCGGGCTCAAACCACGCCAATGTGTCATCGCGTTTGAACCATGTGATCTGCTTGCGGCAGTAACGGCGCGAGTTGCTTTGTATCTTGAAAACCGCCTCGTCAAGAGTTGTCAGTCCGTCAAAATGCTCGAACAGCTCTTTGTATCCCACCGTGTTAAGGGCGTTGAGCCCGCGCAGCCGACAAACCTTTCGTGCCTCCTCCAGCAGCCCGTCGTCCATCATCTGCTCCACGCGCTTGTTTATGCGGTCGTATAGTAGTTCGCGTTGCCGTGTGAGCCCAATTTTTATGATGTTGAACGGTCTTTTTTTCCGTGTGTTTGTGCGGAACGACGAGTAGGTCTTTCCCGTAGAGTGGCAAATTTCGAGCGCGTGTACCACGCGTCGCGGGTTGTTGCGGTCCACAATGGCCCAATGTTCGGGGTCTATCGTGCGCAGCTCCTCCACCAGGGCGGGCAGCCCCTCTTCAGCCAGTCGGCGCTTCATGAGCTCTCGTGTGTCGTCGTCGACGGTCGGTATGTCGTCTATTCCGTTACACACGGCATCAATATACATCATGCTTCCGCCACACATCATGGCGATGTCCGATTGTGAGAAAAGCGTGTCAAGGAGTTGCAGCACGTCTTCTTCATAAAGAGAAGCGCTGTAATAGTCGGTTATGGAGTGGTTTCCTACAAAGAAATGTTTTACACGGCGTTGTTGCTCGGCGGTAGGTGCCGCCGTGCCTATCGGTATCTCAGAAAATATTTGCCGAGAATCAGCATTAATAATAGGTATGCTATAATTCTCGGCAATATTCAAACTTGTTTCTGTCTTACCGACACCTGTAGGACCTACAAGGACAATAAGAGTTTTCATTCAAAAAAATAGTAGGCTTTGTTTCCTCTTATCTGATGATTCCGCGTTTTGACGACTCCACGAAATCGATGATATACTGAATCTCTGGCGTGATCTGCAGGTTCTTGCGAATCTCCTCAATGCCTTCCGACAGAACTGTCTTCGAGTAGAGCAGACGGTAAGCGTCGTGTATGAGCGTTATGAGATCGTTTGAGAATCCGCGGCGTCGCAGCCCCACGAGGTTAAGGCCACAATAGCGTGTGGGCTCCTTTCCTGCTATGATGTAAGGAGGAATGTCCTGACTGAAGCGGCAGCCACCCTGGATCATGACGTAGCCGCCGATTTTGCAGAACTGGTGGCAGAGCACGGTTGCGCTCACGATAGCGTTGTCGTCGATTGTCACCTCTCCCGCAAACTTGGTCGAGTTGCCTATGATGACCCCGTTTCCCACCACGCAGTCGTGGCCAATGTGCATGTTTTCCATAAGCAGATTGTTGTTTCCCACCACGGTACGTCCCTTCGATGCTGTTCCTCTCGATATGGTTACGTTCTCGCGAATGCTGTTGTTGTCGCCAATCTCGCAGGTTGTGTGCTCTCCGCGAAACTTGAGGTCTTGCGGTTTTGTTGAGATGCTTGCTCCGGGGAAGAACTCGTTGTTGCTTCCTATGCGTGCTCCTTGATGAATTGTCACGCTGTTGAGCAGGTTGTTGTTGTCGCCGAGCACGGTGTCCTTGTCTATGAAACAGAATGGGCCGATGTTGTTGTTGTCACCGAGCTTTGCCTCGGGATGAATGTATGCTAACGGACTGATGTTGTTCATTGTAAAAATCTTTTTATGTTGTTCTTCACAAACGTTTCCGCCTGTTCTTTACAAACGCCTTATTTGTTCTTCACGATCTGCGCCGTGAACGTGGCTTCCGACACAACGTGGTCGCCGACAAACACATAGCCCTTCATGGAAGATATGCCGTGGCGCACGGGAGCCAATAGGTCGACCTTGAACATGAGCGTGTCGCCGGGCACAACCTTCTGGCGGAATTTCACGTCGTCAATCTTGAGGAAATAGGTAGACCAACGCTCGGGTTCCTCAAGGTTGTTGAGAACGAGCAGTCCGCCACATTGTGCCATCGCCTCGATCTGCAGAACGCCCGGCATCACAGGCTCCTGGGGGAAATGTCCCTGGAAGAACGGCTCGTTGGCTGTTATGTTCTTCACGCCCACAATGCTTGTTGCTCCGAGAGCAATGACCTTGTCGACAAGCTGCATGGGGTAGCGGTGGGGCAGGAGCTCACGAATGCGCACGTTGTCCATCACGGGTGCGTCGTTCGGGTCATAGATGGGCGCCTGGATCTCATGCTTGCGAATTTCGCGGCGCATCTGGCGTGCAAACTTGTTGTTTATGGTGTGTCCCGGACGTGTTGCTATGATGCGTCCCTTGATAGGCTTGCCTATGAGCGCCATGTCGCCTATGATGTCGAGGAGCTTGTGACGTGTACATTCGTTCTCCCACACCAGCGGCTTGTGCTGAATGTATCCGAGCTTTGTGGCGTCCATGTGGGGCACCTTGAGGAAGTCGGCAAGCTGGTCCAGACGCTCCTGTGTTGTCTGCTTCTCGTAGATCACGATTGCGTTGTCGAGATCGCCGCCCTTAATGAGGTTAGCCTTGAGCAGCGGCTCTATGTCGCGCACAAAGACGAAGGTGCGTGCCTGTGCAATCTCTGTAGGGAACGCGTCCATCTTGTCGAGCGTTGCAAACTGGCTGTTGATAAATTTCGAGTTGAATGAGCACATGGCTGTGAGGCTGAACTCCTCGTCGGGCAGGATGGTTATGCATGAACCGGTCTCCTCGTCCTTTACCTCAATTTTCTTGCGTATGATGTACCAGTCTTTCGGGGCGTTGAGCTCTTCAATGCCCACCTCCTCTATTTTTGTGATGTACATGGCAGCACTGCCGTCGAGGATAGGAAACTCTGGTCCGTTGACCTGGATCAGACAGTTGTCTATTCCCAACGCGTAAAGCGCGGCAAGACCATGCTCCACGGTCGACACGCGCACATCGCCCTTTCCGAGCACCGTTCCGCGTTGTGTGTCGACCACATGCTCGGCAACGGCATCGATGATAGGCATTCCTTCAAGGTCTATGCGCTGTATCTTGTAACCATAGTTCTCAGGAGCAGGGTTGAACGTCACGGTGAGGCTCAAACCTGTATGCAGACCCTTTCCACAGAGAGAAAAGCTGCCTTTTAACGACTTTTGTTTATGCGTGTTCATTATCTATGTGCGTGCACGTTAGTGTGCGCGCGGCAGTTGTCTATTAAAGGTTTATTATTGTTTGTTCTTCAGCTCGTCAATCTGCTTTTGCAGCTCCGCGATCTGTCTGTACATCTCCGGCAGACGGCGGAAGACAGCCTGAGAGCGGAAGTAGGCTTTCGGCTCCATGGGTGGAGTGCCGATGAGCTGCTCGTTGCCCTTGATGTTGCCTGGCACGCCCGACTGTGCTCCGAGGAACGTCTTGTCGCCAATGGTTATGTGTCCAGCCAGGCCGACCTGTCCTCCGAACATGCACCATGATCCCACCTTGGTGCTGCCCGCAATGCCCACCTGAGCCGACATCACGGTGTTCTCGCCCACCTCCACGTTGTGTGCAATCTGCACGAGGTTGTCGAGCTTCACGCCCTTGCGTATGATGGTGCTGCCCATGGTTGAGCGGTCCACACATGTGTTGGCGCCGATCTCCACGTTGTCCTCAATGGTCACGATGCCGATCTGCGGAATCTTGTCGTAGCCCGCGGCGTTGGGTGCAAATCCGAAGCCGTCGGCACCGATAACGGTTCCCGAGTGAACGGTCACGTTGTTGCCCAGGCGGCAGTCGTGGTAGATGCTCACGTTAGGATAGATCAGGCAATGGCTGCCCACCTTCGCGTTGTCGCCGACCACGGCGTGCGGATAAATCTGCGTGTTGTCGCCAATGACAACTCCCTCGCCGATGTAGGCGAATGCTCCGATGTAACATCCCTCTCCAATTTTTGCCGTTGGAGCTATGAACGCGAGGCTGTCGATGCCTTTCTTTACGGGCAGGCTCGACTGGTAGAGCTGCAGCAGCTTGGCCACACACTCGTATGCGTTCTTGACACGTATGAGCGTTGCGCTTACAGGTCTCTCCAGCTCCACGTCGTCGTTGACGAGCACTATTGACGACTTTGTGTCGTAGATGTAATGCGTATATTTAGGGTTTGAAAGAAAAGAAATGGCTCCTGGCTTGCCTTCTTCAATCTTGGCGAAGGTGTTAACCGAGGCATTTTCGTCTCCTTCTATTTTTCCGTTTATAAATGCAGCAATTTGTTTGGCTGTAAACTCCATTTCTTTATATGTTTGTAAAATTGTTTTTGCAAAAATAGTAAAATTTATTTATAAAACTCACTATTAGTCATTTATTTTTGTAAAAGCAGCTGTTTTTGATGGTGCGAGTATAAGAAATGATGGTAAAAACGACCTCAACGGTTGTTTTTACCATCATACAAGTTAGCTACACATGAAGAGGCCTTTATTTTTTTGTTGGAGCGGCCTTCAATCCGATGTGTTATCCTATTTTTGCAAGCTCTTCGGCCATCTGCTCCTGAAGCTCCTTCGCCTTTTGTGCTGCCACCTCGGCAAAGTCGGTACCGTTAGAAGCGTAGATGATGCCGCGCGAGCTGTTGACGAGCAGACCACACTCTTTGGTCATGGCATATTTGCACACCTCGCTCAACGAGCCGCCTTGGGCACCCACGCCTGGCACGAGGAGGAAATGGTCGGGAACGAGCTTGCGCACGTCTGTGAACATCTCACCCTGTGTGGCTCCCACAACATACATCATGTTGTCCTTGTTGCCCCATTCTTGCGACTTTGTGAGCACTTTTTCAAACAGGCGTGTGCCCTGTTCGTCGGTTGTGAGCTGGAAGTCGTGGCTGCCCTTGTTGCTTGTGAGGGCGAGCAGCACCACCCACTTGTCCTCGTAGCCCAGGAAAGGCGTTACGCTGTCCTCGCCCATGTAGGGAGCCACGGTAAGCGCGTCGATGTCATACTCCTCGAAGAAGGTGCGTGCATACATGGCGCTTGTGTTGCCTATGTCGCCGCGCTTGGCATCGGCTATGATGAAGTGGTTGGGATAGTGCTTCTGAAGATAGGTCACGGTCTTCTCGAAGGCCATGATGCCCTTCACACCGAACGCCTCATAGAAGGCCAGGTTGGGCTTGTATGCCACACAGTAGGGGGCTGTTGCGTCGATAATCTGCTTGTTGAAGGCGAAGATGGGGGCATCCTCCTTCAGCAGGTGCTGCGGAATCTTCTTCGTGTCTGTGTCGAGACCTACGCAGAGGAAGGTCTTCTTGCTGAATATCTCGTTTATTAGCTCTTGACGGGTCATTTTCTTGAATTTTGAATTTTAAAGCCCCACCCCCGCGCCGCTTTGCGGCTTCCCCCTCCCCTTATGGAGGGGAGTGAATGGCCAGGGCTATAAGAGTTTTGAATTTTGAATTTTGAATTTTGATTTTTGAATTTTAAACTCTTTGGGCTTTAAACTCTTGTGGGCAATTTAAGCTTTTATGGCTCTTACAGCTCCGACTCCTTCATGCGTTCTGCGTTTTCTGCCACGGTCAGGGCATCGATCATGTCTTGAATGTTGCCGTTCAGGAAACCTTGCAGGTCGTGGGTGGTGTAGCCTATGCGATGGTCGGTAACACGTCCCTGTGGAAAGTTGTATGTGCGGATCTTGGCTGAGCGGTCGCCTGTTGACACGAGGGTCTTGCGGCGGCTCGCGATGTCGTCCATATATTTCTGGTGCTCACGGTCGTAGATGAACGTGCGCAGACGCGAGAGGGCACGCTCCTTGTTCTTGGGCTGGTCGCGTGTTTCGGTACACTCGATAAGGATCTCTTCCACCTCGCCCGTGTTGGGATTCTTCCACGGGTAGCGCAATCGCACACCCGACTCGACCTTGTTCACGTTCTGGCCGCCGGCACCACTTGAACGGAACGTGTCCCATTTGATGTCGCCCTCGTTGATGTTTACCTCAAACTTGTCGGCCTCGGGGAGCACGGCCACGGTAGCGGCGCTGGTGTGCATGCGTCCCTGGGTTTCTGTGGCCGGCACACGCTGCACACGATGCACGCCCGATTCATACTTGAGTGTGCCGTATACGTTGTCGCCGCTCACGGCAAAGTCGATCTCCTTGAAACCGCCCACGGCTCCTTCGCTCACGCTTGTCACGGAGAGCGCCCAGCCTTTGGCGTCGCAATATTTCTTATACATGGAGAACAAGTCGCCTGCAAAGAGGGCTGCCTCGTCGCCGCCTGCTCCTGCACGTATCTCCATCTGCACGTTCTTCGAGTCTTCGGGGTCCTTGGGTATGAGCGCAATCTTTATCTCCTCCTCAATCTTGGGCTGCTTCTCCTCGTTCTCTGCCAGCTCCTCACGTGCCATCTCCTTCATCTCGGGGTCGGTCTCGTTGGCAAGGATGTCCTTTGCCTCCTTTATGCTGTTGAGACAGGCTATGTAGCGTTTGCGTGCGTCCATGATGTCGCTAAGGTCTTTATATTCCTTTGTGAGCTTCACGAAGCGTTGCTGGTCGCCTATGACGTTAGGGTCGGTAATCAAGGTTGACACCTCTTCAAATCGGCTCTCCAAGCCTTCCAGTTTCTGTAATATGTTGTTGTTGTCTGCCATTTTTTTATAGTTTCGCAACTCGTCAACTTGTCAACTCGTCTCTTTATCAACAAATATCCTCGTCAACTTGTCAACTAAAAAAATCAATACTCAAAAGTTCCAAACTCCGACTTGATGGTGAGGCTCTTCTCTCCCTCTTCGATGTGTCCCACGATCTGTGCGTCGATGTTGAAGCTGCGGCTGATCTCCATAATGGCCTCTGCCTTTTCGGGAGCCACATAGATCTCCATTCTGTGTCCCATGTTGAACACCTTGTACATCTCTTTCCAGTCGGTTCCGCTTTCCTTCTGAATGGTCTTGAAGAGCGGCGGCACGGGGAACATGTTGTCCTTGACCACGTGGCAGTTGTCGCCCACGAAATGTAGCACCTTGGTCTGTGCGCCGCCTGTGCAATGTACCATGCCGTGAATGTCGGCGCGGTGGAGGTCCAGAATTTTCTTGATCACGGGAGCATAGGTGCGGGTGGGGGAGAGCACGAGCTGTCCTGCGTTCACGCTTGCTCCCTCAACCTTGTCGTCAAGGCGGTAAGAGCCGCTGTAGACCAGCTCGTCGGGCACGGCGTGGTCAAAGCTCTCGGGATATTTCTCTGCCAGATACTTAGCAAACACGTCGTGGCGTGCGCTCGTCAGTCCGTTGCTGCCCATTCCGCCGTTGTAGCGGTCCTCGTAGGAAGCCTGTCCGAATGACGCCAGACCCACGATGACATCGCCCGGGCGAATGTTGGCGTTGTCTATGACGTCGGCACGCTTCATGCGGCAGGTCACGGTAGAGTCGACAATGATGGTGCGCACGAGGTCGCCCACGTCGGCTGTCTCTCCACCTGTGGCATAGATTCCCACGCCCATGTCTCTCATCTGCTTAAGCAACTCGTCTGTGCCGTTGATGATGGCCGAGATGACCTCTCCCGGCACGAGCATCTTGTTGCGTCCGATGGTGCTTGACACGAGAATGTTGTCTACAGCTCCCACGCAGAGCAGGTCGTCCGTGTTCATGATAAGGGCGTCTTGTGCTATGCCTTTCCACACGCTCAGGTCGCCTGTCTCTTTCCAATACATGTAAGCCAGCGACGATTTTGTTCCTGCGCCGTCAGCATGCATGATGTTGCAATAGTCGGGGTCGCCGCCGAGGATGTCGGGAATGATCTTACAGAAAGCCTGTGGAAAGATGCCTTTGTCGATGTTCTTGATGGCGTTGTGTACGTCTTCTTTGGCAGCGCTCACGCCGCGCATCATGTATCTGTTTGAGTTGTCCATTATGTTGAAATTGTTGTTTTTCCTTGTTCTATGTTTTTTCTTCTCGTCTTCAGAGCGTTTTTATGCGCTCTTCTCCTCCCCAGAACTCCCAGCTGGCGAAGGCTTGCAGGAGTAGCATCTCGAGGCCGTTTTTCACGTTGGCCCCGTTTTCTGCTCCCCGTTGCATGAAGAGCGTCTCGTCGGGGTTGTAGATGAGGTCGTAAAGAATGTTGCGCGAGTCCATGGCCTCGTAAGGCAGCTTCGGACATTGGTCGGCCTTTGGGTACATTCCGCAGGGAGTGCAGTTCACGATCACGTTATATTCACGAATAGTCTCCGCCGTGATGTCGTCATAGGTGATTGCTCCGGGCTTTGGTGTGCGGCTCACGAAGAGCGTTTCCAGTCCGAGCTGTTGCAGGCCGTAGCGTATGGCCTTCGACGCTCCTCCCGTGCCCAGGATGAGCGCTTTCTTGTGGGTGTTGGTTTCGAGCATGGGCTCTATGCTTTGTGTGAACCCAATGACGTCAGAATTGAAGCCTTTAAGGATGGTTTTGTTGCCCTTGTGGGTGACGCGCACCACGTTCACGGCTCCTATGGCCCTTGCCTCCTCGCTCATGTCGTCGAGGTAGCTGATAACCTTTTCCTTGTATGGTATGGTCACGTTAAGCCCCTTGAGCTCAGGGCTTGAGGCAAGAATCTCAGGGAGGTTCTCTATAGAGGGAATCTCGAAGTTGATATACTGTGCGTCGATGCCTTCGTTCTCAAATTTCTCGTTGAAATAGCCGATGGAGAACGAGTGGCCGAGCGGATAACCAATAAGTCCATACTTGTCCATAATTATCAGTTTTGTAGTTCTTTGTTAGAAATTTCTATTTTGTCGCCACATACATGGTGCAGATGCCGAACGTGAGCCGTCGGAATGTGGCTTTGGCAAACCCTGCGTTGAGCAGAATGTCGACCATGCGTTCGCCCTGCGGGAAGGCTTCAATGGTGGCCGTGAGGTAAGAGTAGGCGCTTGTGTCGCGCGACACCAGTCGGCCGTAGACGGGCAGCACGGTGTGCGAGTAGACCTTAAACAGCTGCTTCATGGGCGTTCTCACGGGCGTGGTCAGCTCCAGTATGGTTAGCATGCCCCCAGGTTTCAGCACGCGGCACATCTCGGCCAGACCCTTGTCGAGGTCGGCAAAGTTGCGTATGCCGAAGGCCGCCATGACGGCATCAAAACTGTTGCTTGGCAGGGTTAGCGCCGTGCAGTCTTCTTTCTTGAAGCTTATGATGTCTTGCAGGCCCCTGGCGGCAACCTTCTGCTGTCCTATCTCCATCATCTTCTCGCTGATGTCGATGCCCAGCACCTTGGCCGGCTTCAGGGCTTCGGCTGCCTTGATGGCAAAATCGCCCGTTCCCGTGGCCACGTCGAGAATGGTCTGCGGTTGCTTCTCCGCCAGCTTTTTTATGGCCGCGTTTCTCCACATCTTGTCGATGTTCCATGACAGACGGTGGTTAAGCTGGTCATAAGAGTGGGCTATATGGTCGAACATCTGTTCCACCTGTTCGCCTTTCTTGCCGTCCTGCTTGTAGGGTTTTATCTTTTCCTGTTCGTAAACCATGATGGTTGTTGGTTGGTGTGGGATTCTCCGTGTCAACTCTTCTCCTTGTCAACTCGTCAACTTAAATGCGTAAAGAATGGCTGTGGCATTTTCCTTTTCCATTATGCCACGGCCATTCTTCTGTTGCGGGCTAAACCTTGTCAGATGCTTTTAAGCTTGTAACAACCTGATAAACGTTTGTTGTTTTGAAAGCCCTTCTGCCGACAAGTGTGTGTGCCCGAAAAGTGTTATTTTCTTGAAGCCAGATAAGCGGCAACGTTTTTCTCTATGCGAGCTGCGATGTCGCCCTCTTCTGCTGTCTTGTCAAACTTGTTGCCTGTGATGTGCTCATAGAGTTCGATGTAGCGGTCGCTCACGCTCTCGCAATACTGGTCTGTCATCTCAGGCACGGTCTGTCCCGGCTCGTTCATGAAGTTGTGGTCGATGAGCCATTGGCGCACAAACTCCTTCGAGAGCTGCTTCTGTGGCTCGCCTTTCTCCAGCTTCTCCTCGTAGCCGTCGGCATAGAAATAGCGGCTGCTGTCGGGGGTGTGGATCTCATCGATAAGGTAGACCTTGCCGTCGCGCTTTCCAAACTCATACTTGGTGTCGACCAGTATCAGACCGTGCTTGGCAGCAATCTCCTGTCCGCGCTGGAAGAGCTTGCGTGTGTAGTCTTTAACCTGGGCATAGTCGTCTGCGCTCATTATGCCCTGGGCAATGATCTCTTCCTTCGAGATGTTCATGTCGTGGCCCTCATCGGCCTTTGTTGTGGGCGTGATGATGGGCTCGGGGAAGCGCTGGTTCTCCTTCATGCCCTCGGGCAACTTCACGCCGCAGATCTCGCGGCATCCGTCCTTGTAGGCACGCCATGCCGATCCTGTGAGGATGGAGCGGATAATCATTTCAACTTTGAAACCTTCGCAGTTAAGGCCCACGGTGACCATGGGGTCGGGTGTAGCCAATTTCCAGTTGGGGCAGATGTCGCTTGTTGCATCGAGAAACTGTGCTGCGATCTGGTTCAGGACCTGTCCTTTGAAGGGAATGCCCTTGGGCAGGATAACGTCGAATGCCGAGATTCTGTCTGTTGCCACCATGACGATGAGTTCGTCGTTGATGTTGTACACGTCACGCACCTTGCCGTTATATACACTTTTCTGTCCGTCAAAATGGAAATCTGTCTTTGTAAGTGCTTTCATCTTTGCTTATGATTTTTGTTTATTGAAAGATTCTTCTGTTACTTTTTTAGCGTTGCGCTCCTCGCGTTCTTCCGCCTCCTGCTTGTCGTGCCGTTCATAGGCCTTCACGATCTGCGTCACGAGGTGGTGTCTCACGATGTCTTTTTGCGAAAGGTTTATTATGCCGATGCCCTTTATGCCGTCAAGAATGGCGACCGCCTCTTTCAGGCCGCTCCGCTGTCCGCGCGGCAGGTCAATCTGCGTCATGTCGCCCGTGATGATCATCTTCGTGTTGGTGCCCATGCGGGTGAGAAACATCCTTATCTGCGCCGTTGTGGTGTTCTGTGCTTCGTCCAGAATGACTACGGCGTCGCTCAGCGTGCGGCCTCGCATGAAGGCCAGGGGCGCAATCTGTATGACGTGCTTCTCCATCATGTCTTGCAGCTTTACGGCCGGTATCATGTCTTCCAGCGCGTCGTAGAGCGGCTGCAGGTAGGGGTCGATCTTGTCTTTCATGTCGCCCGGCAGGAAGCCCAGCTTCTCGCCCGCTTCGACGGCAGGGCGGCTGAGGATGATCTTCTTTATGACCTTCTCCTTGAGGGCCTTCACGGCAAGCGCTATGCTGAGATAGGTCTTGCCCGTGCCGGCAGGCCCCACAGCAAACACCATGTCGTTTTTCTCGTAAGCCTCGACCAGACGCTGCTGGTTCGTGCTGCGACATTTTATCGGCTTGCCCGACACGTTGTAGATGAGCACACCCTTCACGCCGTCGGCCTTCGTCTGCTTGCCCGTGATGATGTCGTGAATGTCTTCGTCGGTCACGGCGTTATATTTCAGCACATGCTGGCGGATCTTCTCGATGTTCTCCTCAAACGACGCCATCTCTTCCTCGTCGCCGAGCACCTTTATCACGTTGTCTCTCGCCACGATGCGCAGCTTGGGATACATCGACTTTATCATCTGGAAATGAAGGTTGTTGACCCCGTAAAACATCACAGGGTCAATGTCTTCTAATATGATATGTTTCTCTATCAAATCTTGTTGTTTTATTCTGATGCAAAATTTAACTGCAAAGTTAGCACAAATGGACGAATTGGCAAAAAAACACGGCTTTTTTTTTGAGTATCCATCAAAAAGCATTAATTTTGTGGCTCAAAATGCTACTTACTCAAGCAATTTATAATTTTTTATCATGACAATAAAACGGAAAACAACATCATTTCTTTTCTTGTTGCTTCTCCTTGTCGTGGCGCCGCAATGGGCCATGGCGAAAGGAGGCAACGGTGACAAACGCGAGTTTCGCGGAGCGTGGATACAATGTGTGAACGGGCAGTTTCAGGGCATGTCCACACAGGCCATGCAGCAGACGCTCACACATCAGCTCGACGAGCTGCAAAAAGACGGGGTCAACGCCATCATCTTTCAGGTGCGACCCGAGTGTGATGCCCTCTATCAGAGCAACATAGAGCCGTGGAGCCGCTACCTCACGGGCAAGCAGGGCAAGGCGCCGTCGCCCTATTGGGACCCCCTCAAATGGATGGTAGACCAATGCCACAGACGCGGCATGGAGCTCCACGCATGGATCAACCCCTACCGCGCCAAGACCAAGGGCACGGTGGAGCTGGCTTCGAACCATGTGGCCATACAGCGCCCGTCGAGCGTGTTCTCCTACGACGGACAGTTTATCCTCAACCCAGCAAAGGCCGAGAACCGCGAGTATATATATAAGGTGACAGAAGACATCGTGAGCCGCTACGACATCGACGGCTTCCACATCGACGACTATTTCTACCCCTATCCCGTGGCGGGCATCAAGATTCCAGATGAGCAAGACTACCGCGCCAACAGCAACGGCATTGCCGACATCAACGACTGGCGACGCTACAACGTCAACGTGTTCATAAAGGAGCTGGGAGAGCACATTCACAAGATCAAGCCGTGGGTCAAGTTTGGCGTCTCGCCCTTCGGCATCTACCGCAACAAGCGCAACGACCCCAACGGCAGCGACACCCGCGGCCTGCAAAACTATGACGACCTCTTTGCCGACGTGCTCATGTGGGTAAACAACGGATGGGTCGACTATTGTGTGCCGCAGCTCTACTGGGAGATCGGCAACAAGGCGGCCGACTATCTCACGCTCATTAAATGGTGGAACAAAAACTGCTCAAAGCGACATCTCTACATCGGCGAGAGCGTGGACCGTACCGTGCGCTTTGCCGACCCTGAGAACCCGAACAGCAACCAGATGGGGCGCAAGTTTCAGCTCCACCAGCAGCTGCCAAACGTCAAGGGAACTGTGCTGTGGTACGCCAAGGCCGTGGTCGACGACCAGGGACGCTATGGCTCCATGCTCCGCAACACCTTCTGGAAGAAGCCGGCCCTGCAGCCTCTCATGCCCTACATCGACAAGACCGCGCCAAAGAAACCCAAGGGGCTGAAACCTGTATGGACAAGCGACGGCTACATCCTCTTCTGGCAGCAGCCCAAGGGCAAGAAATGGAACGACGAGGCAACGAAGCATGTCGTCTACCGCTTCGCAAAGGGTGAGCGCATTGACCTCGACAACGCCGACGCCATACAGGCCATCACCTCACAACCCTTCTACAAGCTGCCCTACGACGACGGCAAGACAAAATATACCTATGTCGTGACCTCGCTCAACCGCATTACGAACGAGAGCAAGGGAGCGAAGAAGAAGGTGAAGCTTTAAGGCTGCGCCGCGCGGAAGCGCGCGGCACAGCAATTTTGAATTTTGAACACGAATAATAATTTTTTTTGGAACACGAATAACACGAGATTCTTCCTTTATTCCGCCGACAAATCTTCAACCATCTTGCGGTAGAGGCTGAACACGCGGGAGCGCGAGATGTAACCCATCAGGCGGTTGTTGATGTCGACAACAGGCAGATAGTTAGTGTTCTTGATCTCAAACTTCTTCATCACCTCCTCCATACGGTCGTTTATGCCGACCTTGGCAGGCACAGGCGTCATGATCTGCATGACACAAAACTTGGTGTAGAGCTCAGAGCGGAACATGATGTGTCTGATCTTCGTAATGTCGACCTCGCCAAGAATGCAGCCTGCACTATCGAGGACAGGAATGAAGCTGGAGTGGCTTTTGCTGATGACGTTTACCAATTTGCCCAACGGCATGTCGGCTGTAACGGCAATGTAGTCGTTCTCAACGACGCTGTCCAGGCTCATAAGCGTCAGCGCTGCCTTGTCGGTGTGGTGGGTGATGAGCTTGCCTTGACGGGCAAGACGCATGGCGTAGATGCTGTGGGGCTCAAAAACGCTTATTGTCATCACGGAACAGGTGCTGACGATCATTAGCGGTATGAACAGGTCGTAGCCGTTGGTGATCTCTGCGATGAGGAAGATGCCTGTCAGCGGGGCGTGCATTACGCCTGCCATCACGCCTGCCATTCCCAAGAGAGTGAAATTTTTCTCAGGCACATAGAGCCCCAACTGCTGTATGTTCCATATACGGGCAAAGAGAAATCCGCTGAACGCTCCGACAAACAGAGAGGGGGCAAACGTTCCGCCGCAACCGCCGCCGCCGTTGGTTGCTGATGTGGCAACCACCTTGGTGAGCACCACTAACGCCACAAAGATGATGAGCAGTTGTCCGTGACCGTAGAACAGCGAGTTGTTGAGCAGGGTGTTCCAATCGGCTTCTGTGTTGCTGTTGAGCAGGATGTTTATGGCGCTGTAGCCCTCGCCGTAGAGCACGGGGAAGATGAAGATGAGAGAGCTGAGCATCAGGCCTCCCAACAACAGTTTTGCGTAACGGTGGTCCTTTAAGCGTGCAAACACACCCTCGCACGATGTCATCATGCGTATGAAGTAGAGGCTGACCAGACCGCAGCTGACGCCGAGCAATATGCAGGCCGGCACGCGCTCCACGATCCATTCGCCGTCAAGATGAAAGGTGAACAGCGAGTCGCTGCCCATGAAAATGTAGGTGAAGCATGTTGCCGTGACGCTTGCCACAAGGATGGGCAACAATGATGCCATGCTCAGGTCTACCATGAGCACCTCAAGGGTGAACACAAGTCCGGCTATCGGAGCCTTGAAGATGCCTGCAATGGCGGCAGCAGCGCCACAGCCCACAAGCAGCATAAGGGTCTTGTTGTCCATCTTGAACAGCTGTCCGAGATTTGAACCTATCGACGAGCCTGTGAGCACGATAGGTGCCTCGGCACCTACCGATCCGCCGAACCCGATGGTTATGGCCGATGCGATGACCGATGTCCAGCAGTTGTGTGGCTTCAGCCGTGACCGTTTTGACGATATGGCGTAAAGAATGCGCGTGATGCCGTGTGAGATGTTGTCTTTCACGACATATCTCACAAAGAGCGACGTGAGGAAAATGCCTATAACGGGAAATACCAGATACAGCCAGTTGTATGTCACCGTGCTGAAGCCGGCTGTCAACAGCACCTGAATCTCTTTTATAATGAAGTGTAGGATGAAGGCAGCAACCGATGCGAATAACCCTATGAACAACGCCAATATTATGGTCATCTGTCGGTCTGTGATGTGCTTGTCGCGCCATTCCAGCACCATGTCCATCATTGTGGGTTTAGTGTTGCCGTTATCTGTTATTGATGCTCCCATCTTGTTTGTTCCTCCTTTTGTCTTTATTTGCGTATTATTGTTACCACGCCGTCTTCTGTAAGTTTTATTATGCTGCTGGGTGTGTGGGGCTTATGTTCCTGGCGTCGTGTCCAGCACACATAGTCGACAGCGTTAAGCAACTCTTCGCTTATGTCGCAATAGTTTTGTGCTGCCGGCTCTCCGCTTATGTTGGCACTTGTGCTCACGATTGGTTTCTGCATGCGGAAGCACAGCTCTTTAGAAAACTCCTCTTTTGTTATGCGCATGGCGATGGTTCCGTCTTGTGCCACCAGGTTTGGTGCGAGGTTCACGGCGTTGTCCAGAATTACTGTTGTTGGCTTGGTGTTAAGGTTGAGCAGGTCCCAGGCCACGTTAGGCACATTGCGCACATAACGTTGCAGACGTGCGTCTGAGTCGACGAGGCAAATGAGGGCTTTAGAGTCGTCACGCCGTTTTATTTCATACACTCTCTTTACCGCTTCGGCGTTTGTTGCGTCGCAGCCTATTCCCCACACCGTGTCGGTGGGGTAGAGGATGACGCCACCTTTACGCATCACCTCTACAGCTTTCTTAATATCTTCCTTTGTGTTCATTGCTTTTGGAATGTTGAATGTTTTTGGAATGTTGAATGTTGAATGTTGAATGTTGAATGGTCGGCTTTCAGCCGATGTTGAATTTGGGAATGTTGAATGTTTTTGGAATGTTGAATATTTTGGAATGTTGAATATTTTGGAATGTTGAATGTTTTTGGAATGTTGAATTTGGGGGAATGTTGAATTGTTTAATATTGAATTATAATTTTTGATTTCCCAATTCAAAATTGAACAATTCCTAATTGCGGCTTGCCGCAACAATTCAACATTCAACCCTCAACATTCAACCCTCAACATTCAACCCTCAACATTCAACCCTCAACATTCAACCCTCAACATTCAACATTCAAAACAATCCTTTTCCCTTTAATATCATATCCGTTAAGGAAATCTTTCGCCATCATGCGCTTCTTTCCTGCCAGCTGCAGCTCGACAATCTCCAACCACTTGTCTGCTGCTGCTATGAGCAGATGCTGCCCTTCGGCGCAGATGTCGCCAGGCTGGTCTTTGGCCGTAAGCGGCTTGTCGGTCTTTGCCGTGCGGAAAATTTTCATCACAACAGGCTTCTCGTCGTTGTGGACAATCTCACACCATGCTCCAGGCACGGGGGAGAGTCCGCGAACAAAGTCGTAGACCTGTTTTGCCTCCTTGTTCCAGTTGATGAGACACGTCTCCTTGAACAGCTTGGGTGCCGACTTCAGCGGCAGGTCCTCGCGCTGCGGCTGTGAGGGAACGTTGCCGTCGTTGTTGATCACGGCATCGACCGTCTCTATGCAGATGTCGGCTCCGAGTGCCATCAGACCGTTGTAGACATACTCTACGTCGGCGTTGTCGGGAATGGAAAACTCTTTCTGCATGATGATCCGTCCCGTGTCGATGTCGTGGTCAAGGAAGAATGTTGTTACGCCTGTTTTTGTTTCGCCGTTTATTACGGCCCAGTTGATTGGTGCCGCGCCGCGATACTGTGGCAACAGGGCAGCATGCACGTTGAAGGTTCCGAAGCGAGGCATTGCCCACACTATCTCCGGAAGCATGCGGAACGCCACCACGACCTGCAGGTCGGCGTTATACGACCGTAACTCTTCCACAAAAGCGGGGTCCTTCATCTTCACAGGTTGCAGCACGGGCAGGTTGTGTGCCAATGCATATTCTTTTACCGCCGGGGCACGCAACACAGAGCCGTGTCGTCCAACGGGTTTGTCGGGCTGTGTGACAACGGCCACAACGTTGTAGCCTCCCTCAACCAAGCGCTGTAGCGAGCCTACGGCAAACTCGGGGGTGCCCATGAATATTATTCGTAATTCGTTCTTTTCCATCGTTTTTCTTGTTCTTTACCATTCGTCTTCTTGATTGCCTATCGTGAGCTTTTTCAAGTCATAATAAGAACCGTTATATATGTTGAAGTCTACATATCCTTTTATTCCAGGCAACTTGCCCACATCTGTGTGTTGCCAAAATTTCCATTCGCCTTTATATTCTACATTGTCCACATAATAGTGGGCAATCCAGTAGGGATAATCTTCAAAGACCGGCGTGCTGAGATATTTTTCTTTAAATTTATAATAGGTGTAGAGGATGGGCTTCACATGATACCTGTCCTCAACGATGTGTAGCCATGTGAGGATGTCTTGCTGAAAATCTTCCACGCTCTTGTCAGACGGTTTGTGTTCAACGTCGAGCACAGGCGGCAGGTCGCCTTTCTGCAACCGCACCTTGTCAAGGAAATGGTAGGCTTGTGACCGTGCTGACGATTTGTTGCTCCAAAAATGGTATGCTCCACGGATAAATCCATATTCGCGTGCCTGCATGAAGTTGTCCTTGAAGTTTTCGTCAAGGCGCGACGACCCCTCTGTCGCTTTAATCATGACAAAGCGCAACGGGCAACCTTCTATCTGTGCGTCCCGCAAGGCGTCCCAGTTTATTTCGCCTTGATAGTGGGAGATGTCTATACCGTGAATCTCATAGCCTTTGGGGTAGTTGGCATCGCCATAGAGCGCTCTCCATCTGAAGCCTGTGGGGCTGACAAAGAAATAGTAGAATGTCCATGCATAAAGCAATGCCACAGCCACTCCTCCTATCCACCATGCAAGCCGCATGTGGTCCTTCAGAAATCGTGCTGCCGTGCCTTGGCTTCTCTTCTGCTTGCGTCGTGGAGCGGAGGCTTTGCGTCTTGTGTTCCTTGTAGCGTGAGATGTGTTGTGTTGTGGCATGAATGTTATGTTTGTTCCCTAATGTTTCTCGTCTTGTAATGAAAACCGCCCCGTCCGTTGGTTTGTCAACGATACGGGACGGTTTTTTATTCGTTTCCTTTTCCTGTCCAAAAAAGATGGACATTGTCAAGAAATCGTTCAGTAATTAATGCCTGATTGCTGAAAATTAGTTCTGCTCCAATGCGAGAGTCTTTGTGGTCTGGTCGCACACTTCGCTCGGACCCCAATACTGGATAGGACCGGGATAGACGTAGCAAGTGTTCTTTGCCCACTCGTCACGATGAGCTGCGAATGTCTTGAAGGGCTTGCCGTCGAGCTCAACGAGAGCCTTGCGGATCACGGGTTTCATCTCGCCGTTACGACGCTCCATGTTCATCATCATGGTGATAGGCACACCACCGGCTTTCCACTGGTCTGTTCCGGCAGTTGTGTTCTTCACGATGGCCATGTAGCCTGTCTTGCCGTTAGCAATGAGCTGAGCAGCACTTGTGCCAAGAGCGTAGCAGTAATCGGCGTCAAAGTTAGAAGGAGCAGCGCAACGTCCCTCGTAGCCGAAGAAGTGGTGCTGAGCAGCGAACTTTCCTGTGTACTTGCCCTCTTCCTTCCACTGCGCGAGCTTGTCGCCAACCATCTCTGACAGCAGTTTCTCTGTCTCGATGAGTGATACCTGCACGTTTCCGTGGGGGTCACGGTCGAGCGAGAGCTGACGGGCCACACCCTCAGGGAGGGTTTCAAATGTAGCCTTGTTTGCCTCGCTGAGGTGAGAAAGGATGTACTGGCGCTGAGCGTCCTTGTCGAGATCCTTATAGTCGGCACCGTGAGCGGCGAGCAGGTCGTTGAGCTCCTGGATCAGACGTCCGATAGCAGGGATGAACTCGATGAGTCCCTCAGGGATGAGCACAACACCGAAGTTGTTGCCCTGGCTTGCGCGGTAAGCAACGGTCTCTGCAATCTGCTCAACCACCTGGTTCAGGGTGAGGTCCTTCTTCTCGATCTCCTCAGAGATGAGGCAGATGTTAGGCTGTGTCTGGAGAGCACACTCGAGAGCGATGTGTGAAGCAGAGCGGCCCATGAGCTTGATGAAGTGCCAGTATTTGCGTGCTGAGTTGCAGTCGCGCTCAATGTTGCCAATCACCTCAGCGTAGGTCTTGCAAGCTGTGTCGAAGCCGAAAGAGGTCTCGATCTGGTCGTTCTTCAAGTCGCCGTCGATGGTCTTGGGGCAGCCGATAACCTGAACGCCATAGTTCTTTGCAGCATAATATTCTGCCAGCACACAAGCGTTGGTGTTAGAGTCGTCACCGCCAATGATCACGAGAGCCTTGATGTCGAGCTCGCGCAGAATCTCGATACCCTTCTCAAACTGGCTTACCTCTTCGAGCTTGGTACGGCCTGAACCGATGAGGTCGAAACCGCCTGTGTTACGATAGTCGGCAATGAGCTCGTCGGTAATCTCAATGTATTTGTGGTCAACAAGACCGCCAGGACCCATAAGGAAACCGTAGAGACGGTTCTCGGGGTTCAGCTTCTTAACCTCGTCAAAGAGGCCAGAGATCACGTTGTGGCCGCCAGGAGCCTGACCGCCGCTGAGGATAACGCCTACGTTCATGGCCTTGTGAGTTTCTGTTTCTGCGGGAACAAACTCTACGAGAGGCATTCCGTATGTGTTAGGGAAGAGCTTCTTGATCTCCTCCTGGTTGTCAACGCTCTGTGTGGCAGCGCCTTCCTTGATTGTTACAGCACCCTGAAGAGCCTTGGGCAGCTTAGGCTGATAAGCGGCTCTTTCTTTCTGCAATGCACTTTTTTCCATAAAAATAAATGTAAAACTTTATTGTTGTTGTTTTAAATTGATCTTTCCGCTTGTGAGAAACCGGACCTAATGCCTAAATTTCCATGCAAAAGTACGCTTTTTCTCTGAGATATTGAAAGAAAAGGAAAAGAAAACGCTTTTTTGTCATATTTTTTTAGTGTTTCTTTTTGCAATTACCATTTTTTTCCTATCTTTGAGCACGAATTAAAACAAACAATCAATATGGCAAACAAGCGAAAACTTAAGAGAACCATCAATTATGTGTGCGGCGACCTGTTCGCCGAGTGTGTAGCAACATCGCTTTACAGCGGCAAACAAGAGGCAGAGAATGTCAATGCTCTCTTGGCTGCTGTTCTTACCATGCATAGCGATTTCGTGTGTCGTGTGTCGCATCCTGAGCCTGGAATGACAGCCAAGGTTTACTATAAGAAACTGATAGCCGATTTCCGCAAGCATGTGGAAGAACTTACAGACCAAGTGGCAAATATCGGCTAACCAACTGCAAACACCGTTAAAGACGCGCTCTTCACAGCAGCGCAAGACACGCGACAAATTGTTGTAGAGCGAAGCTAATGGTAAGGTTAATGGCGAAAAGTTAAAGAAGGCAAAAGCTCATGTCGGGCAATGTCTTCTTTAACTTTTTTGGCTAAGTAGGTGTTCAAAATTAATTTAAATGATTCTATGCTCTATTTTGGTCTGTATGTTCAGCTCCGAAGAGGGAGTGTAGCGGGCTACACGACCGATGAGAGCTGGGCATACGGGCCAAAAGAGGGCGTAGAGGCATTTGAAAGCATAACCTTTTTTATAAGATTCATCTATGCGATTAATTTTGAACACCTACTTATTTTAAAATAAACTTTTATATAAAAGTATGTGGAAAAAATTCTGTAGGTGGTATCTGTACCGCCATTTAGGTTGGAAGACCAACGTGACGGTAAACCATCCTGAAAAATTTATTATTTGTCTCGCACCCCACACCAGCAATTGGGATTTTATCCTCGGACAGCTCTATGCCGGTGCCGAAGGGCTGCACATCAACTTCTTGATGAAGAAAGAATGGTTCTTCTGGCCTCTCGGACCGCTGTTCAGAAGGCTGGGCGGCATCCCCGTGTTTAGAGACCGTCACACCAGCATGACCGACAACCTGGCCAACACAGCCAAGCAGTCGGGCTCTTTCCGTCTTTGTGTCACCCCCGAGGGCACTCGCTCGCTCAACCCTGATTGGAAAAAGGGGTTCTATTACATTGCGCTTAAAGCCCAGATCCCTGTTCTCCTTTATGGTGTCGATTTTGAGAAAAAGCTCATAGAGTGTACCAGGTCGTTCGTCCCTACAGGCAATTTTGAGGAGGAGATGCGTGAAATAAAGCTCTATTTCAAACCGTTCAAAGGCAAACACCCCGAGCTGTTCACGGTCGGTGACATCGACTAAAGCAGGCTGTTTGGCAGGTGGGTTCATTTGCCATACATTCAACAAAAAAAGTAAAACCAACAACTGAAAAATGATGCGTCCATTACTTCTTCTGTCTCTCTCGCTTCTTTTCAGTAGCAGCTTGATGGCTCAGCCCGACGATAGCGAGAAACGTCTTAAAGAGCAGGCTGCCCATTTTTTTGCAGCTTACAACCCTGCCGACGGCAGCGTGTTGCCGACCACCCCTCAGGTCAGCAATATAAGCATTGACGATCTGGCACGCAAGGTGACAATGACCGTCGATGCCACCTTTGCCATGCAGGAGTTTTATCCGAAGGCCATAAAAAACATATACAAGAAGCTGCGTCGCTCGTTGCCACGCCCGTTTAACAAATACAAGCTCACCCTTGTTTGCTGTGGCCAGCCCATAGAGCACCTTGTCGACCCTGCCTTATATAAGATAAATGACATGCGCCCAGGACAGTGGCGCAACATAAGCTATGACGGCAAGCCGTGGGTCACAGACCTGTCTAAGCCAAACAAGGTCACACACGGTCTCTACAACCGGCATATTGCCCTTTGGGCCAGTCATGGCTCTTATTTTGATTCGCGCAAGCAAGCTTGGCGTTGGCAGCGTCCCAACCTGTTTGGCACAACCGAGGATTTGTTTACACAGACAATCGTCGTGCCTTACCTCATGCCCATGCTTCAGAATGCAGGAGCCGTTGTTTTTACTCCCCGTGAGCGCGATTGGCAGCGAAACGAAGTGATCGTTGACAACGACGAGAAAAAAAGCAACTATTATGTTGAGACTCCAAAAAAGTGGCGTGACGCTCCTTTCAGCGGTTTCGCAGCACACACGGGAGCCTATTATGACGGCGAGAACCCCTTTGTGGCCGGTACCGCCCGCATGACCCTTACAACACGCAAGAACTCAAACCCCGTAACGGCATCTTATCAACCGAACATCCCGGAAGAAGGACGCTACGCCGTGTATGTGAGCTATCAGACAGTAGAGGGAAGTGTTGACGATGCTGAATATACCGTATACCACAAAGGCCAAAAGACAACCTTTCATGTAAACCAGCAGATGGGTGGATCCACATGGGTTTATCTTGGGTCTTTCTTGTTTGATAAAGGATGTAGCCAGTTTAATCGAGTGGTGCTAAGCAACCGCTCCGCCAAAAAGGGCGGCATCGTTACAACCGATGCCGTGAGGTTTGGAGGCGGAATGGGCAACATCAGTAGGGGCGGACAGACAAGCAATCTGCCTCGCTGTCTTGAGGGAGCACGCTACAACGCGCAATGGAGTGGGGTGCCATACGACATTTACAGCACGAAGAAGGGTGCCGACGATTATGGCGACGATCTCAACTCGCGCTCGCTTATGACCAACTGGCTTGCTGGAGGCTCACCCTTTGTTCCCTTGAAAGAAGGCAAACGGGTGCCAATAGAGCTCAGCTTGGCTCTGCACAGCGATGCCGGTTATGACCCTATAGGCCACGACATCGTGGGCTCGTTGGCCGTTTGCACAACAGGCTTCAACGACGGAATGTTTGGCAGCGGTGCATCACGCCTCATGTCACGCGACTTTGCCGACTCGCTCCTTACCAACACATGCCGAGACATCAAAGCCAAGTATAAGCGTTGGAACCGACGCTACCTTTGGGATCGTAACTACTCTGAGACACGATGCCCGGAAGTGCCGTCTGCCATATTGGAGATGCTGTCGCATCAGAATTTCCCTGATATGGTTATGGGACAGGACCCCAACTTCAAGTTTACCATAGCACGTTCTGTCTACAAAACCATCTTGCGATATGTGAGTGCACAACACGGCCAGCCATGCATCGTGCAGCCCTTGCAGCCTGCCAATTTCTGTATCAAGCCAGAAGCCAACGGGCTTCTCAGTCTGGTATGGACACCAACCGTTGACCCGCAGGAGCCTTCGGCCATGCCCACCTCTTATAATGTTTATATGGCTGAAGGAACAGGCGGTTTTGACAATGGCACAATGGTCGTGGCAAATCACTACACGTTCAAGCCACAGCCAGGCGTTAAGTACAGTTTCAAGGTCACGGCTGTCAACCGCGGTGGAGAAAGTTTCCCAACCGAGACGCTGTGTGCCGTCATTCGCCCCGAAGCAACAAAGACCGTGCTTGTTGTCAACGGCTTCAACCGTCTCTCTGCGCCAGCGGTAATTGACGACGATGTGCGACAGGGCTTCGACTTGGCTACCGACATTGGTGTGCAGAGAGATATCTACGCCGGATGGAACGGGCAGCAGACCTGCTTCGACAAGTCGCGCATGGGACGCGAAGGTCCTGGAGGCCTTGGTTATGGTGGTGACGAGATGGCTGGACAGTTTGTCTGTGGCAACACATTCTCCTATGTTTCTGCCCACACCGATGCCTTAGCCTCCAGCCATTACAACATCGTGAGTTGCTCGAGCAAGGCCGTTGAGGCTGGCATGGTGTCTCTTGACCAATACAGTTGCGTAGACCTCATTCTCGGCCTTGAAAAGAACGATGCACACGCTCTTGTGGCATACAAGACCTTTACCGCCAACATGCAGCAGAAGCTGAAAGCCTACACCAAAAACGGTGGCTCGCTTGTGGTCAGCGGTGCCTACATAGGTCACGACATGTCAACGGAAAAAGAGCGCGCATGGCTTGCCGATGTGCTGAAAGTGTCGCAAACGGGCATCAACACCCAGACGGATGGAGAATGGCTGAACGGTCTCTCTACCGATTTTGCCGTTTATCGCACGCCCAATGCTGCTCATTATGCTGCTCAGCAGACCGATGTTCTCTCGCCTCAAGACAACGCCTATTGTGCCATGCAGTATGCTGATGGCTCCTCTGCTGCTGTGGCCTACGATGGGCCCGACTATAAAGCCTTTACGGCAGGTTTCCCTCTTGAGTGTATTCAGTCGGCCGACAAGTTCAAGAAAATAATGTCTGGCATCATAGCGTTCGTCATGAAATAGCAATTGAAGTTTCGCATGTCTTCGACATGCTGACAGTAAACGAGTGGACAAATGTCTTTAATGAAAAGCAGGTTTGTTTAATTGTTGAAACAGATAATTGTTAAAATGTTTGAAAAGATTGCCGTTATAAGGTAAATAATTTCATAGTCTCAAAAAAAAACACTACTTTTGCAGCCGATTTGATGGTTCCGTAGCTCAGTTGGATTAGAGCAACAGCCTTCTAAGCTGTGGGTCCAGGGTTCGAATCCCTGCGGAATCACTTTGTAACCCCTGAGGTTGCATCGGAACAAACAACATAAAAGAGGATTCTGCTTCGGCAGTTTCCTCTTTTTTGTTGGCCTAACAATTAAACGATAGTAATAGAAACATACCTCATGAAGGAAAGAATGTAGAAAACATTATCCCAAGTTAATGGCTGCCCCCAAAGAGATAGGTCGGAAACCGAATGGTATGGGGGAGTGCAGACCTTCATGTGGATGTGTGAAGACAACATCGTGGAAGTACCATTCGACAAGGAACACCTTTTCGAGCAAATAAACTGCACCAAGCAGGCTATCCAACGCTGATGGGGTCATATCTCGAATGGCACCCAAAATAGGAACCGCCGTATGCGGAACCGCATGTAC
>OBLI01000765.1_pt1 | contig 33516 bp, 29 predicted proteins | sample 1519701 | NCBI WGS metagenome assembly OBLI01 (sample SAMEA3663005, study PRJEB22513) | pig gut metagenome | biome: pig gut; feature: pig-associated habitat; material: faeces | place: France | collected 2012 | reverse complement strand
TCTTCGGGTGGCACACTTCCCTTTTTTGTCTTCGGGTGGCACACTTCCCTTTTTTGTCTTCAGGTGGCACACTTCCCTTTTTTTGTCTTCGGGTGGCACACTTCCCTTTTTTTGTCTTCGGGTGGCACACTTCCTTTTTTTTTGTCTTCGGGTGGCGTGCGAAGCACGCTTTTTTTTAATGTTTTACAACACACAGCGCGCTCCTTTATTTTAAGGAGCGCGCTCTAATAAAATATGCGTTATTGATGATTTTATTTCAGGGCGGTTCTTATGGCTTGGAGCATGGGCTCTACGCTTAGGTCGCTTTGGGTGGCGTGGCGCATCCATTCGTTGGGAGTCAGTCGCCCTAAGGTGTAGATGCGACTTACTTCGGTGGCGAAGTCGTGGCTCTTGAAGTGATTCTCCAACTGGTATTGGATGATCTGCCCGAAGGCGTATGCCGAGAGGTAGAGCGGGTAGCAGATGGCGTGTGAGTAGATGCCTAAGATGAGCTCGTCTTTGCATCCGAACACCGGAGCATAATATTCGTTCCAGATCGATCGCGCCAGGTCGCATACCGCCTCTTTAAGCTCGGAAGCTGTTGCCTCGGGATGCGCATACATCCATTTCCATACGGAGATGTCGAGCAGCGATACGCCGCATATCTCATACATGCTCCATGCCGCATCGAGCACGTCAAGACGATCTTTTCCTTCGCTCTCGTTGTCGTATCCCATGATCTGAAGGTCTTTCTTCTGGAATACGAATGCCAAGGCTTCGGTGAAGCCGGTGTTGGGCACGCCGTGCATCGTGTAGTAGTCGATGTCGTAGAGGGAGATGGTCTGTTCGACGTTGTGACCGAATTCGTGGATGGCGATGTTGTAACCTTTGTAGTCCATACCGCCGGAGGGTATGCGGGTCCGCAGGTGAGACATCTGTCCGTGATGCTCGGCTCCCCAGGCATGTCCACTGCCGCGTGCCGGATCCACTTCGATCTTGTCGCTGATATATTTCGCTCTCTCTTCGCTAAACCCTAATTTCTTCAGTATCTCAGGCAGGTCGGCTTTGAAGGCGGCATTGTCGGGATATTTGGCGCGGGTGATGGCGCTCAACTCATCTTCGTTGATCTCGCTGCGAGCTTTGAACCCATCATACCAGATGTCGTATGCCTCTAATTTGCGACCTAATCGCTTGGAGATGAGTTTGCCTATCTTCTTCATCTCCGGCGCCGACAGGTATTGACGGAAGATGCTTTCGGCGCGGTCGACCGATATCTCCATCTGATTGTTGAAGTTGCGATCGATATAGGTGTTGCGGCAACATTGGTCCACCAGTTGCTCGGCGTGGAAGTTGTCGAGCAGGTATTGGTAGCGGCGCTCTCCTTCGGGATGTGTCTCCACCTCTTTGCCGCCGTCGGTGACACGGTTGCTCACCGGATCCCACACATAGCGGTCGCTGTTGATCACCTCTTGCGGGATGCTCTGGTCGACGATGCGTTTCATCACATCATAGATCATGCGTTGCTTCAGGTGTCCCTGCTTGCCTGCGGAGTAGTTGGCTTTGATCTCGTCGCGAAGGTTCCAGTGGCAGAGTAGTCGCATGTCGGCAGGAAAGAGGCGTTCCCCCTTCGATGTCTGTAGTTGACCCATATAGATATTGTAGTCCGATATATATATGTCGGCTGCAGCCAGGATGTCAGATACTTTCTGGTTGACATCCGCCGGGATGCGTTCGGCGAACATATCCCCGAGGCGCGCTTGTGCCCACGCCTTGCGGTCGTCGCCCAGCGCCTCTTTCTCTTCCAAGGTGAGTTGTGGAAAGTTCAGCGCTACGATGAAGGCAATCTTGTTGGCGTAGAGATCGTCGGTGAGATGTGCCATAGGGTTGTAGGCGCCGAAGCTCTTGTCGATCTCAAGGAGTTCGCCTGTGTCGAGATGCAGATTGCGTTGCAAACCGAGGGTCATCTCATTGTAATAACCGTTGATCGTCTCGAGATATTCGCTGACTTTGAGGAACATCTTGTCGCGCTGCGCGGGGTCGCTGATATAGTTGTCGATGCAGAACTTGGTAAAATCGGCATCGGTGCCATCGCGCTGATCCCACAGCATGGCTACCTGATGGACACCACGGCCAATCTGATCCTTCTGCTCGGGATAGAGGCGGACCACCTCGTTGACTGTCTCAAACTCTACGGCACGACTCACGTATGCTTGTGCCGCCGTCACTCCAAGTGAACAAATAGCAAACATAAAAATTCGAATTAAACTCTTTCTCATATTTTATTATTTTATTGTTTCACCATATAATTTATCGCAAAGATAAAAAATCCCAACGGATAAAAAGGCATAAAACCGAAAATTTTAAGGAACGCCCTCTAAGGAACGCCCTCTAAGGAACGCCCTCTAAAGAACGCCCTCTAAGGAACACCCTCTAAGCCTCTCCTTTCAGCCGAATCCGTTTTTCGCAATGCTCGCTTGCGAGCATACCCGCAATCAGCGGGTTAAGGAACGAGCTCTAATTCTTTCAGAATCGGTCATTTTACCTCGATTTACTCCTTATTTTTGGTGGGAATTTGCGTATTTCGGAAATTTGTATTAACTTTGCACCGCAAAAGTGTGGACGACTATCTTAATCGCCTCATTTTTCAATTGTTTAACAAAATTTTCTAACACATTCAATTTTTTATGAATCATTACGAGACCGTTTTCATTTTGACTCCCGTTTTGTCTGATGATCAGATGAAGGAAGCGGTAGAAAAATTCAAGGATGTGCTCAAGAAGAACAATGCTACCCTCGTTAACGAGGAGCTTTGGGGTCTTCGCAAGCTCGCATATCCTATCCAGAAAAAGTCAACCGGCTTCTACTGCCTCTTCGAGTTCGAGGCTGAGCCCACTATCGTTAAAACCCTCGAAACAGCTTATCGCCGTGACGAGCGCGTGATCCGTTTCCTCACTTTCCACCTCGACAAGTATGCAGTGGAATATGCTGAGAAGCGTCGCAAACTGAGAGCAGGAAAACCGCAGGTTAACCAAGCCGAAGCTCCCGCTGAGGCTACTGAAGCAAAGGAGGCTTAATTATGGCAGCAAACAACGAAATCCGCTATCTCACTCCACTCACTGTGGATACCAAGAAGAAGAAATATTGCCGTTTCAAACGTAGCGGTATCAAGTATATCGACTACAAGGATCCTGAGTTCCTCAAGAAGTTCCTCAACGAGCAGGGTAAGATCCTTCCCCGCCGCATCACCGGTACTTCTCTCAAGTTCCAACGCCGCGTAGTCAAGGCTGTGAAGCGTGCTCGTCACCTCGCTCTCCTTCCCTACGTTACCGACCTTATGAAATAATCATTCTTAAAACGTATCACAATGAAAGTAATTCTCAAGGAAAATATCCCAAGTCTCGGTTATAAGGATGATGTTGTCGAGGTGAAAAGCGGTTATGGCCGCAACTACCTCATCCCCCAAGGTCTGGCCATCATCGCTTCTGACGCCGCTCTCAAACGTCTCGCTGAAGACCAAAAACAACGCGCTCACAAGATCGCTAAGATCCACGAAGAGGCTGAAGCCGCTGCTGCAGCTCTCGCCGATGTGAGGTTCACCATCACTGCTAAAGCCGCTGCCAATGGCAATATCTATGGCTCGGTCAACGCTGCAACTATCGCAGGTGAGCTCGCTAAGATCGGTCACAACATCGACCGCAAGATCATCGAACTCGAAACTGTTAAGAAGCTCGGCTCTTACAAGGCTGTCGTTCACTTCCTCCGCGATGTGAGCGCTGACATCGAATTCGACGTCGTTGCTGAAGAAGAAAACTAATATAATCCTCCTGCATTTCCAGCCGAAATGTAGCCTGATTGAACCATATTTGAGAGGCTGTGTAATACATATACACAGCCTCTTTCTTTTTTTATGCTCATACTCCTTTCTCGTTTCAAAAATTTTTATTATATTTGCAGATTGAGGAGGTGTGGCGAAACACTATCTTTCACGCCTCCCCTTTATTACTTACTCCGAATTTAATTAACAGTCTTATATAAGTCTATTACAATGAAATTTAGTGTAGAAGGCAAGGCTTTCCAACAGCAACTGCAGGCTGTAGCTAAAGTCATAAGCTCAAAAAATGCTATCAAGATCCTCGAAAATTTCCTCCTCCGTGTTGAGGGCGATCGCCTCAGCATCACAGGTTCTGATTCCGAGAATGTTCTCACCGCCTACCTCCCAGTGTTCGACTGCGAGGGTGAGGGTGCCATCGCCGTTCAGGCTCGCCGACTCCTCGAAATCACCAAGGAGATCGACAATCAGCCCCTCAATTTCTTCATCAACGATGATACCAAGGAGATCGACCTCCGATTCCTCAACGGTCACTTCAACTTCATGGGTGTCGACGCCTCTGAGTATCCATCTCGCCGCGATCTCCCCGAAGATGCTTGCGAATTGATACTCCCCGCTGAAATGGTGCTCAAAGGTATCAACAATACCTGGTTCGCCGTCAGCACCGACAATTCTCGCCCCGTTATGACCGGTATCTTCTTCGATATCCACGAACACGACATCACCTTCGTTAGCTCCGACACCCACAAACTCGTGCGCTATATCAACGCTCAGAAGTCGCCGGCTATCGAAAACTCATTCATCCTCCCCGCCAAAACTGCCGGCGTGCTCCAATCTCTTATCTCTAAGGAGGATACCGACATCAAGATCGTTTTCGATCCCAAGGGTGGCACTTTCGAGTTTGGCGAGTATCTCCTCTATTCGGTTTTCATCAATGGCCGTTACCCCAATTACGCTCGTGTCATCCCCGAGAACAATCCATTCTCGCTCGTAGTTGACCGCGCATCGATGATCAAGGCTCTCCGCCGTGTCAACCTCTTTGCACCCAAGTCCTCAAGCTTGGTGGTGCTCAATGTCCAACCCAACGAGGTGATCCTCTCAGCCCAAGACCTCGATTATGGCACTTCGGCTGAGGAACGCGTTCCCTGCGAATATGCCGGAAATAGTATGGTAGTCGGTTTCAACGGCGTCTTTATGGTCGAAATCCTTTCGAATATACAAGATGATACCGTAGTTATCAAGCTTGCCGACCCCGCACGCCCCGGCATCTTCTCCGGTCTCGAGAAGCGCGATGACGACGATCTGATCACTATCCAAATGCCAATGCAAGTGCTATGAAACTGAATCTGTCTCGCCCTCTCGTATTCTTCGACCTCGAAACCACCGGCACCAACATCCTCACCGACCGTATCGTCGAGATCTGCTATATCAAGGTGCTCCCCGATGGCAGTGAGGTCTCCGAAGCCATGCGCATCAACCCCGGTATCCACATCCCCGAGGCAAGCACTGCTGTCCATCATATCACCGATCAGGATGTCGCCGATAAGCCCACATTCGCTCAGGTGGCTCAACACCTCCTCGAGGTCTTCAACGATGCCGACATCGCCGGATATAATTCCAACAAATTCGACGTTCCTCTCCTCATCGAGGAGTTCGCCCGCGTAGGTGTCAATTTCACCATCGCCGGCCGTAATTTCGTCGACGTGCAGAACATCTTCCACAAGATGGAACAACGCACACTCGTGGCTGCCTATCGCTTCTATTGCGGCAAGGAACTCGAAGATGCTCACTCCGCACTCGCCGACACTCGCGCCACCTACGAGGTGCTCCAATCCCAACTCGACCGCTATCCCCAGCTCGAAAATGATGTCAAAAAGTTGGCTGACTTCTCCCGCTCCGGTCGAGCCCTCGACCTCGCCTCGCGAATCGTGCTCAACGACCAAAACGAACCGGTGTTCAACTTCGGCAAGCACAAAGGTCGCCCCGTCAAGGAGGTGTTCCGCCTCGAACGCTCGTTCTATTCCTGGGCTATGCAGGCTGATTTCCCCAAGAACACCAAGGATGTCATGACTGCCCTCTATTACGAGGTATATCCCCCCAAGAGCACGCATTAATCCATCATCACCCTGTAGTATATCCCTATCATGCTCAAAGGCAAACATATAGTGCTTGGCATCAGCGGTGGCATCGCCGCCTATAAGTCGGCTCATCTCCTCCGCCTTCTCGTCAAGGCAGGCGCCGAGGTGCAGGTGGTCATCACCCCTAATGGCCGTGAGTTCATCACCCCCGTCACCCTCTCCGCCCTTAGCGGTCGACCGGTTATCAGCGAGTTCTTCACCGCCAACACCGGCCAGTGGAACAGCCATGTTTCACTCGGCCTATGGGCTGACCTGATGATCATTGCCCCCGCCACTGCCTCCACCATAGCCAAGATGGTCACCGGCGTGGCTGACAATATGCTCATCACTACCTATCTCTCTGCCAAACACCATGTTATGGTGGCTCCGGCTATGGACCTCGACATGTGGAGCCATCCCTCCACCCAACGCAACATCGCCACACTCGAAGCCGATGGGGTAGAGGTGATCTACCCCGCCTCCGGTGAACTCGCATCTCACCTCGTGGGGCGTGGCAGAATGGAGGAGCCTGAGGTAATACTCTCTCGCATCGTCGACCATTTCAACCGTCGCCGTGATCTCGAAGGTGTCAAGGTGGCAATCACCGCCGGACCCACCTACGAGAAGATCGACCCGGTGCGCTTTATCGGCAATTTCTCTACCGGAAAGATGGGTTTCGCCATCGCTCGTGAGTGTGCCGATCGTGGCGCTGAAGTCTGCCTCATCGCCGGCCCGGTGGTTCTTGACACCCCTCCCGGTGTAGCCTCCCGCATCGATGTCTCCTCGGCTCTCGAGATGCACCAAGCTGCCCTCGATGCCGCCGCATCTGCCGATGTCATGATATTCTCCGCTGCCGTCGCCGACTATCGCCCCGCCACTCAGGCAGACTCCAAAATCAAACGCGAACTCGCTGACAGCATGCAGATTGAACTCGTCGAAAACCCCGATATCGCCGCCGAATGTGGCGCATGCCGCCGTCCCGGTCAGACTCTTGTCGGTTTCGCACTCGAGACAGATCACCCTATCGACAATGCCCTCGCCAAACTCGATCGCAAACACCTCGATATGATCGTGCTCAATTCCCTCAGTGACCCCGGTGCCGGATTCCGCACCGACACCAACAAGGTCACCATCATCACTCATCGCTCGCAGATAGCTTATACCCTCAAGTCGAAGCAAGATGTCGCAGCAGATATCGTCGATTCCATCGTCTCGCTACGCCAAGTCCCTGCAGATGATAAAGTTTAATTTCTTAGGACCCAACTCTTAATGTCTATGACTCTCTTTGATCATCTTCCCATTCGTCGCTCTCTGTTGCGCCCTCTCCGGGTGTTGATGCTCTTGCTATGCCTTTCTGTCGGCTCGGCAATATCTGTAGCCCAGGAGTTTAAGGCCAATGTGGAGATCAATTCGCAGAAGATAGAGGGTACCAATCGTAGCGTATTCGAGTCGCTCAAAGAGGAAATCACAACCTATCTCAACGAAACACGCTTCACCGACGCCACTTTCTCTCCCGTCGAACGAATCGAGATAAATTTCTACCTCACCGTCAGCGAGTATGTAGATGAGAGAATCAAGGGTGACCTCCAGGTCCAACTCATCCGTCCTGTATATAACAGCACTTATACCACCACCATTTTCAATTTCAAGGATAATCGCGTGGAGTTCAATTATCGCGACGGCGACCCCTTGACATATAATGAGACGGCTCCCGAAAGCAACCTTACTGCCATCATCGATTATTACGCCTTCCTCCTCCTGGCTCTCGATTTCGATACTTTCTCCTATCTCGGCGGCGAACGCTTCTATGAGCGGGTGCAGAGCATCGTGCAGTATCAGCAGTCGTCGGGCGAAATCGGCTGGCGTACTTTCGAGGATAATAAGAATCGTGCTGCCGTGCTCAACTCCTATACCGATGGCAATACTTCAGGCATCCGCAGCCTCCTCTACAACTACCATCGCAAGGGCCTCGATGAGATGGTCACTTCTCCCGACAAGGGACGTGGCGTCATCACCGAGTCGCTCTCCGAAATCAAGAAAATTTATGAATCGGCCCCAATGTCAGTGGCTCTATCCATATTCAGAGATGCCAAACTCGATGAACTGGTAAATATATATTCCAAGGCTCCCGAAACCGAACGACAGAAGGTCTACGACATCCTCCAGCCGATCTATCCCACCGAGTCTACTCGACTTAACAAGATAAAAAATCCGGATACGAAGTAACCCTGTTCTTCATCCTCCTCTCTTAGCGACCTATGCTGAAGTCTCTCGTTATCGATAATTACGCACTTATCTCCCATCTCGAATTGGAGTTCGCCCCCGGCCTCACCATCATCACCGGTGAAACGGGTGCCGGAAAGTCGATTATCCTCGGCGCACTCTCCTTGGTGATGGGTGAACGTGCCGATACTCGCTATATCTCTGATGGCACCACCAAGTCGGTGGTCGATGCCCTCTTCGAGAATGTCGACCCTGATCTCCGCCCCCTCTTCGAGGAGAAGGGTATCGATTGGATCGACGATGGCGGTGCTCCCTCTATCTCCGTGCGCCGAGAGATCAGCGCATCCGGACGTTCCAGAGTCTTCGTCAACGACCAGCCGGTCACCCTCCAGACTCTCACTGCCATCGCCCCGCGTCTTATCGATATTCACTCCCAACATGCAAATATCCGGATATCCGACCCCACCGAACGACTCCATATCCTTGACACTCTCTCCGATAATGCCACCCTCCGCACCGAATATCAGCAGCTTTTCAACGATTATGTTGAGACCATCCATGAGATTAAGGTAAGACGCGATGCGCGAACTCGTGCCGCAAAGGATATCGATTTCCTCCGCTTCCGACTCTCCCAACTCAATACTCTCTCCCCGAGTAAGGGTGAACTCGCCGAGATCGAACGCCGCTTCGAAGCTCTCTCCGATGCCAATGACATCAAGGAACGCCTTGCCGCCCTCTCCTCCCTCTTGGGCGATAACCCCGCCGGTATGCAGTCGATCCTCCCACAAGCCGCAGCCATCGCCGATAAGATCAATTTCGCAATCCTCGACCCGAAGTTGACCGCCGATGCCTCTGCCTCGATACCTCAGCGACTCCGAAATCTCCTCTCCGAGTGCCGTGATATCTATGAGACCATCGACGATCTTAATGCTTCGCTCGACACCGACCCCGCGTCGCTCGAACGTCTCTCGGCGCGAATGAATCTGTATTATGAGCAAATCCGTCAGTTTAACGTCGCTTCTGCCGATGAACTCGTCGACCTCTATGAGGATCTCAAACGTCAGGTGGCTGTAGCCGATGATTCCGACGATCAACTCCCTATGCTCGAAAGCAAGGCGCATGCACTCGCTGCCGACCTCAAACGCCTCGCCGCCGACCTCTCCGAGTCGCGCCGCCACGGCGCCGAGTGCCTCCAAGACAAAATATCCGAGTTGGCACGTCCACTCGGCCTTCCCAACATCAATTTCAAGGTCGAGGTGGCTTCGCGAAAGTTGTGCCCCTCCGGTCAGGATGAGGTGAAGTTCCTATGCTCGTTCAATAAGAATGGTCAACTTATGCCCATCGATGCCGTTGCTTCAGGTGGTGAGCTCGCTCGCACTATGCTCTCGCTCAAGGCGATACTCGCCCGTTATGTCAATCTACCCACCATCATCTTCGATGAGGTAGACACCGGAGTGTCGGGAGAAATAGCCGATAAGATGGGCAAGATGATGCATGATATGGCCCGCAATATGCAGGTCATGGCTATTACCCACCTCCCACAAGTCGCCGCCAAGGGCGACGCCCATTTCAAGGTCTTTAAACGCGATGAAGATGCCCGCACCATCACCATGGTGACACCCCTCTCTCCCGAAATGCGAGTCCGCGAGATTGCCGCTATGATATCCGGCAGTGAAGTCTCCGAACAAGCCATCTCCGCCGCCAAAGCCCTTCTTACCAATAATTCTTAACTCATAATCCCATATTTGCTCTATTACCCCCTATGGATTATATCTTCGGAATAAGAGCCGTGATCGAAGCCATCGACGCCGGCAAAAGTATAGATAAAGTCTTGATCCGCAAGGATCTCGGCGGCGACCTCGCTCGCGAGTTGCTCGCCAAAATCAGACAGTTCGACATCCTGACACAGCGCGTGCCTCAGGAGCGTCTCAATCGCATCACTTCCAAGAATCATCAGGGTGTCATCGCCCAGATCTCTCCGGTGACTTATCATCGACTCGATCATCTCCTCCCGGCCCTCTATGAGGATGGCGCCAACCCCTTCCTTCTCGTGCTCGACGGTCTCACCGATATTCGCAATTTCGGCGCTATCGCCCGTACTGCCGACTGCTCCGGTGTCAATGGCATCGTCATACCCAAGCGCAATAGCGTCTCGGTCACCGCCGACGCCGTCAAAACATCGGCCGGCGCTCTCTTCTATATCCCCGTATGCCGCGAAAATGACCTGGTAGCCGCCGTCAGATTCCTCAAGGATTCCGGCATCAAGGTGGTGGCTGCCACCGAGAAGGCTTCCACCCTATATACCGACTGCGATTTCTCTGTCCCAACTGCCGTGGTGATGGGTAGCGAGGATGTCGGCATCTCTGATGAGGTGCTGAGACTCTGCGACGAACTCGTGGCTATACCCATGCAGGGAAATATCGGATCGCTCAATGTCTCGGTCGCCGCCGGAGTTATGATGTATGAAGTGGTCCGTCAACGTGGCAATTTGTAGAAAAATTTGCATACGTCACAATTAAAGTGTAACTTTGTGACGCTAAGTGGCAAGACCGGTGTCTTTAATCTCACCATTCTTCCCTCTTTCCACCCCATTTATCTGAATCTGAATTTATCATAAAGAGTTATGATCAATCGTATCTTAATACGTATCAAAGTAATACAGACACTCTATTCGTTTCTGTTAGTCGAAAAGCAATTCACGCTCGAGCGAAATCCCTCGGCGCCTACCAAGGAGAAGCGTTTCTCTTTCGCCCTATATCAAGATTTGCTCTTGCTCCTTATTAAGGTGGCGGAATATATAGAGCGACGTCCCGGCGATCGCCCCCTCCTTAAAACTCGCTTTATCTCTCGACTTCTTATCGATGATACCATCAAGCAGCTGATCGAGCAAAGCAAGTCTGCCCCTTCACAACTCCTCGATGCCCTCCCCGCCGTGGCTGAAGCTGTCCGGGAGTCCGGCCTGTATAAGAATTATCTGAAGGATCTGAGCAAAAACCATAATGCTCCCGAGGATAATCTCTGGCGTGACCTCTTCAATCTGGTTATCATCAATGTGCCTGCTCTACTCTCTCTGATCTCTCAGCGTGAGAATTATACCCTCAAGGGCCTGGAGCGTATGAAGGAGATGATGAACCGCACTTTCGTCAATTTCCTCACTTCGCAAGATAATGTGTTAGATGCCCTCTCTGCTCTCGAGAATAGCCTTAATATGTCGCGCCAACTCTATATGCGACTCCTATATCTCCCGGTAGAACTCTCCGACCTCGAGGAGAGACTCCTCGATGAGGCTCGGCATAAACACCTACCTACCGAACAGGATATCAACCCCAATCTCCGTTTCGTCGAAAATCAAGCTGTCGATATCCTCCGTAACGACCCGATTCTCCTCAAGTATATCCGCGATAATAAGATCTCTTGGTATGAAGAGGATCCGATCATGATGCACAAACTCCTCGATGCCATCAAGTCTTCGGATATCTATGGCTATTATATGTCGCTCCCTTCCACCTCCGCAGCCGATGATGCCGCTTTCCTCAGAGACCTCTATCGCCATATCATATTCACCAACCCCGATTTCCTCGAGTGCCTCGAGAGCATGTCGGTGTTCTGGAATGATGATATCGATATCCTCTCGACTTTCGTACTCAAGTCGATACGCCGCATCGAAAATGGCGATTGCCTCAATGTCGTGTTCGATAAGTATAAGGATGAGGAGGATGCTCGCTTCGGCGCCGAACTAATCCGAGCTCTATATAATAATAAGGAGCAGTATCGCCTGCTTATCGATGATGCTGTCTCCGGATCTAATTGGGATAAGGACCGTCTCGCATTCATGGATATCGTGATCCTCGAAACGGCTATCGCCGAAATCTTCAATTTCCCCAAGATCCCTATTCAGGTGAGCGTCAATGAGTATATAGAGATGGCCAAGAGTTATTCCACTCCTCGCAGCGGTCAGTTCGTGCATGGAATCCTCGGATCGATCATCTCTCGTCTCCAGAAGGAGAATAAACTCCGCACAGTCTGAATTACAGCTTATTAGCCATATAGGCTCTATAAGTCCAATTAACAAAAATGATTAATTAACACCAAAATAATATTATGAATATTCTTATTGCAATCTTGCTTCAGCAAGCCCAAGGTGGCGGCTGGTCCGGCATCCTCATGATTGTGGCGATGATCGCCATCTTCTATTTCGTTATGATCCGTCCTCAGTCCAAGCGTCAGAAGGATCTGAAGAAGCAACGCGATGCCATGAAGAAGGGCGACCGTGTCGTATCTGCCGGCGGCATCCATGGCAAGATCCGTAGCGTCGAGGTCGATACGGCTATCGTCGAAGTCTCTGATGGCGTTACACTCAAGTTTGACAAGGGTTCTCTCTTCCTCGTTAGCGATGAAAGCAAGGAGGAAGCCCTCAAAAAGTAATCAAGTCTGATTTTTATCATTCCACATCGACGTGGGCACTCGTGTAGAAAATATCAAGGCTCTGTGGCGACGGATCAAGGCTTCGTCGAGGTCGCATGATGCCTTGATGTTTCTCGTTTTTGTGGTTATCGCTACAATCTTCTGGTTCATCACCGCTCTGAATGAGAGTGTCTCGCAGTCTTACGAGGTGCAGTTCTCCATCCGCAATATCCCCGATTCGGTGACTTTTATCACCGATCCTCCCGCCGATTTCCATGTCTCTCTTCGCGACAAGGGCACTAATATCCTGCGTAGCGGTGTGTTCAAGAATCCGGTGATCGATGTCAATTTCGAGGATTATGCTCGCAATGGTGTCTTCCGCATCTCTGCCTCCGACCTTAATGCCGAGATCAAGGCGGATATTGGCTCCAATGCCTCTATCTCCGGCATCTCGATCGATTCGCTCCGCCTCTATTATACCGACCAACCCGGCCGGCGTGTGCCGATTGTGGTGCAGTCCGACCTTACCGCCGCTTCCGGTTATGTCATCAGCGGAAGCCCAACGCCGGTCAAAGGCTCGGTGTTGGCATATTCGATACGTGATGAGGCCGATACCCTCCGTCGGGTCTACACCAAGAAGGTGGTCAAAAAGGATCTGTCGCAGTCTATCGTTGTCACCGTGCCGATCATCGCTCCGGCTAATGTCAAACTCATCCCTTCGGAGATCGAGGTCCGGATCAATGTCGAGCCTTTGGTGCGTAAGGAAACTTACATACGAGTCGATGTCGACAACCTCCCCGCCGGCGAGGGGCTGCTTTTGTTCCCCAATAGCGTTCCGGTCTCGTTCTATGTCCCGATGAGCCGTTTTAATGATGATTCTTTCCCGATCCGTGTCTATGTCGATTATCAAGACACTTACAAGACTCCCGGCTCGAGAATCCCTCTCTATCTGGTAGATAGTTCCGGTTCTATTATCAATCCGACTCTCTCCACAGATAGCGTGGAGTATACTTTGGTGAAGAAGAAATGATAGGCATTACCGGTGGCATAGGTGCTGGCAAAAGCGTGGTCTCTCGCCTTCTTCGGGCTAAGGGGCTGCCGGTCTATGACTGCGATTCGCAAGCCAAGCGTATTCTCAATGAGTCGCCCGAACTTCGTGAGGCTATCGCTCGACGCTTTGGCAGCCATTGCATCGCCCCCGATGGGACGATCGCCACTAAGGAGGTGGCTAAGATCGTTTTTCATGATTCGGTGGCGCGTACTTGGCTCAATCATCTGGTGCATAGCGCCGTCAGAGAGGATGTGGCTCGCTTCGCCGATAGCCATCCCGATCCGGTGTTCGTCGAGTCGGCGATCATGAAGACAAGCAGACTCTATCTGCAACTTGATGCTATGTGGGTGGTCTCTGCTCCCGAGGATCTTCGCATACTGCGCAGCCGTCGACGCGATGGTGCCGACATCGAGCAGGTCAAAGCCCGCATCGATGCCCAGAGTAGTGAGTATGCCGATTTCGGCGATATCCCCGTGGCGATGATATTTAATGATGACTCCCATTCGCTGTTGACTCAGGTCGATAGCCTCCTCGATCCTCTTTTGTTGTAGTTTTTTATTAATTTTTTGATCATATAATTTAGTTTATATTATGCTTAGAGAAATTATATCTATCAGTGGCAAACCGGGTCTTTTCAAGATCATCACCCAAGCCAAGGGCTCTCTGATCGTTGAGGAACTCGGCACAGGTCGCCGTTTCCCCGCTCAAAGTCGTGACAAACTCATCTGCCTCGGTGATATCGCCATGTATACCGAGTCGGGCGACACCCCTCTGGGTGAAATCCTTGATAAGGTTTTCGCTAATTGCCAAGGTCAGCCCATCGATGTGAAGGCTCTCGTCGCTTCTAAGGGACTGAAGGATAAGTTTGCCGAGATCGTTACCGATTTCGATCGCGATCGTGTCCATGACAGCGATGTCAAGAAACTCTTTACTTGGTATAACATCCTCATCGGAGCCGGCTTCGTTAAGTTTACCAAGGAGGAGGAGAAGAAGGAGGAGGCTGACACTGAGGCTGCCGCTGAGTAAGATGCTCTCTTCGCTTCGACTTTTATCTGATAAGACAGGGATGCGTGAGTCTAATATGGAGGCTCTACGCATCCTTGCCATGTCTATGATCGTCTGCGGCCATTTTATCACTCATGGCATCAAACTCCTTAAGGCAAATCAAGCCCTCTATTTTTGCCTTGAGCCTTGGATGATATGTGGAGTCAATCTCTTTTTCCTTATCTCCGGATGGTTTGGCATCCGACTCTCTCTCCGCTCGTTGGTGCGTTTGGTATCTACCACTGCTTTCTTCATCGCTGTCAGCCTGTTGATACTCTTCCTTTTCGGCGCTGACTTCCCTAAAGGGGCTTTGACCGATTTGATCTTCTTCCCGGTGAGCCGTGGCAGATATTGGTTTATCATGGTCTATATGGCGCTGATGATTGTGGCTCCTCTTCTCAATGAGGGTATACGCCATCTTCCTCTTCGGTCGCTCTCCTTTCTCGTGCTGACTCTTTTCCTCTTTAATTGCTATGGATGCTGGTATGGCAATAATTATGTCAGTTTCAATGGCTATACTATCATGCAGGCGATCTTCCTATATATCTTGGCGGCATGGCTCCGCCTGATCTACGGTCGCACCGAACGTGTGCCTCGTCTTGTCTGGCTTGCATCGTTTGTCGGCTTGACGGCGTTGGATTGTGTCATCGGCTATTTCACACGATTCAGTGAACTTTTCGATTACAATGCCCCCTTGGTGGTGTTGGCTTCGGTGTCTTTATTCCTCTATTTCAGTCGCATCAGTTTTCGCAATGGCGTGGTCAATGCCATCGCCACAGCCTCATTCGGCTGCTACCTCCTCCAGGATGGATATGCCGGCCGACAGCTGCTCTATCCCGCCATCCGTCGCCTCTACCTATACCTATTCGACGCCTACGCCACTCCGGCGGCAGTCACCCTAATAGTCCTCGCCATAATAGCCTCAGTATTAGCCATCTGGATAGCCTCAATCCTCCTAACCCCCATAGCCACCCGGCTTTACTCCCTCATCGAGCGGCTATTGGTTCGTTTTGGCTATTAGGCGATTTAGGGCGAATTCTAAGATGGCATCTTTGCCTGCCGCTAACTCCTCTTCCGTGCAGTGTACTTCACACCCCTCGCTCGGATCTACTCCCATCTCTGTCGTCTCCCCATGAGGCCCTAATATCGGCGAGGCCGAAAAGCGTATCGCCCACCCGTTGGGCAACTCCGACGTGAAGGGCAAGCCCCCTCCTCCTCCCGTCTTCGCTCCGATGATCTCCACCTGTGGCAGACTCTTCATTATCGCTACAAAATTATTCGCCGCCGAGTAGCAACTCCGATTCGTTAATACCGCTATCGGCTTTCCCAAGTAACTCACCCGATAATCCGGACATGGTTCATAATAAAAGGCGTAGGGCTCCGAAAATTCATCCTTACCCCCTCCGGTCTTGTGGATGATGTAGCCGCCACACCGACGCTCGTCGATGAATCGCGATACAAACGTCGGAACATTGTCCAACAATCCCCCTCCATTGTCGCGAATGTCTATGATAAGACCCTTGGTGGGCTTCAAGATCGCCAATACATAATCCAAATTTAACTCCCCGACAGGAGTCGAGAAAGTAGGGTAGTAGATATAGCCTATCGAGTCTTCGGTCATTATCCCATATCGCATCCCCGACGTCTGCAACCCTCCGAATCCCAAATAATGCTCATCGAGTGTCCGCTTGTTGAAATCCTGTGGATAGTCGCTCCACCATTTCTTGTAATAACTCGTGTTGAAATCCGATACTAAGTTCACATGTCCATCCTTCAGATTGTAGAGCATGTCGGAGAGTATGAAGAAGAGATCGATCTCCGTAGTCTTCGGCGTGATCTTGGCACGATATTCACGACATAACGCATCCCAGTCCACTCCCTTCTCCTCAAAATAACAATAATGAGACCCCACGATGTCTGCAAGTGCATCGAAGTTGCCATAAATATCATGTGGATCTTTGCCATAATCAGGCTGATCGATACACGATGTGACCGTCGCCATGATCATAGCGACTAATATGATGATAACCCCCATCCGGAGGCCTGTTCTACTCTTTTTTTGCATTTTTAACTCGTTTTGATTCACTCATAAGGCCCTTAGATTCACTCAGAACGCGCTCTAAGATTCACTCAAAAGGCTCTTTTGTTTGCGAATATAACACTTTTTCACTAATTTTGCACTCATTATTTAACACAAATCGACTTGTTCACCATTTTTCTAACATCAATTACCCATTATGAATCTATCTCGCAAGTTGGAGTTTAAGCCTAAGTTCATCTCGGAACTCAAGGATTACAATCTTAAGAAGTTTAAGGAGGATCTTATAGCCGGTATAGTGGTCGGCATCGTTGCCCTCCCTCTCGCCATCGCCTTCGGTATCGCCAGCGGCGTCACCCCCACAGTGGGTCTCATCACGGCCATCATCGGCGGTTTCCTGGTCTCTGCACTCGGCGGTAACAGCGTACAGATCGGAGGCCCCACCGGCGCCTTCATCGTCATCATCTACAACATCATCAGCAACTACGGCCTCACCGGCCTCGCCATCGCCACTTTCATGGCTGGTGTCATTCTCGTGCTCCTCGGTCTCTTCAAACTCGGCACGATCATCAAGTTCATCCCTTATCCCATCGTTGTCGGCTTCACCAGCGGTATCGCCCTGACCATCTTCTCCACACAGATCGTCGACCTCTTCGGCTTGCAGATCGATAATGTCCCCTCCGATTTCATCGGCAAGTGGGTGGCTTATTTCTCCAACTTCGACACCATGTCTTTCTCCACACTCCTCGTCGGTCTCATCACCATACTGATCATCGCCATCACCCCGCGTGTCAATAAGAAATTGCCCGGTGCGCTGATCGCCATCATCATCATGACCCTGGCGGTCTATCTCCTCAAACACTTCTGCGGCATCTCAGGCATCGAAACCATCGGCGACCGCTTCGGTACCCTCTCCCACGACATCCCCCGTCCCCACGAGATCGGTGTCAATATGAATTCGATCAATCTCCTCCTCCCCTCAGCATTCACCATCGCCATCCTCGGCGCTATCGAATCCCTCCTCTCAGCCACCGTCGCCGATGGTGCAACCGGTAATAAGACCCGCAGCAACACCGAACTCATCGGCCAAGGTGTCGCAAATATCGTCGTGCCTTTCTTCGGCGGTATACCCGTCACCGGTGCAATCGCCCGTACCATGACCAATATCACCAACGGAGGCCGTACTCCCGTGGCAGGTGTCATCCACGCCATCGTGCTCCTCCTCATTTTCCTATTCTTGATGCCTCTCATCAATTACGTCCCTATGGCTTGCCTCGCCGGCGTTCTCGTTGTCGTGGCTTATAACATGAGCGGCTGGCGTACTGTCAGAGGTATCCTCAAAAATCCAAAGTCGGATATCGCTGTCCTCGCCACTACTTTCCTCCTCACCGTAATCTTCGACCTCACCATCGCCATCGAGATCGGTATGCTCCTCGCTGCCCTCCTATTCATCCGCCGTGTCACCGAGAATACATCTATCCATGTATTCAGCAACCAAATCGATGTCGCTGACGGTACGGAAGTCCTCCATAAGGAGATCCTTAACGTGGCCGATGGCGTAGAAATCTATGAAATCAACGGTCCGTTCTTCTTCGGCGTCGCCAATAAGTTCGACGAGATGATGCTCAATATGGGCGACAAACCTGCGGTCCGTATCCTACGTATGCGCCACGTCCCATTCATCGACTCCACCGGCATCCACAACCTCGAGACCCTCATACAGTCTTCCAAACGTGAAGGTATACATGTAGTCCTATCAGGTGTCATACCTTCCGTTAGAGAAGTCCTCGAACATGCAAATATCCCCAACCTCATCGGCGCCGACCATATCTGCGACCATATCTCCAAGGCTGTTACGCTCGCCAACTCCCTGGTCAAAGACCAAAATCTCCACCAGATCAGTTGGTAACAATCCTATCGATTTTTTTTCGGCTCCGTTTATAACATCGAATTTAAGGAACGCGCTCTAAGGAACGCGTTCTTATGCTATCCAACATTTTTTTACCCTGTTAAAAATATTTTTTGAAAAAAATTTGGATAGCATTATTCCTTGTTGTAACTTTGAAAAAAATCATATCTTCTCTCTCTCAGAACTCATTTTTGTGATTAATTAAAACCTATTTCTAATATATTGAAAGCATGGAAGAAGTGATCAAGACCACGTGCCTACACGACCGTCACGTTGATCTCGGCGCATTAATGTCGCCATTCGCGGGCTATGATATGCCCATTCAGTACAAAGGTATCACCGAAGAGCATAACGCTGTTCGCCATAACGTCGGTGTCTTCGACGTTAGCCACATGGGCGAAGTCCGCGTTAAAGGCGCTGATGCCGAAAAGTTCGTCAACCATATCTTCGTCAATGACGTCACCGGTGCCCCCGATGGCCAGATTTTCTATGGCATGATGTGCTATGAAAATGGCGGTACTGTCGACGACCTCCTCGTCTATAAGGTCAATGATAATGAGTTCTTCCTCGTTATCAATGCCTCCAATATCGACAAGGATGTCGCTTGGATCATGCAGAACTCCACCGGCTTCGACGTGGAAGTCACCGACGAAAGCCTCTATTATGGCGAACTCGCTATCCAAGGACCCAACGCCGAGGATACTATCGCCCGCATCTTCGACCTCCCCGTTAAGGAGATCGCATTCTATAACTTCAAGACTCTCCATGTCGAGGGCGAGGATATCATCGTCAGCCGCACCGGTTACACCGGCGAGGATGGCTTCGAGATCTATGCCAGCCATGAGTTCACTATCCGTGCTTGGGATAAACTGATGGATGCCGGCGTTCAGCCCTGTGGCCTCGGTTGCCGCGATACTCTCCGCTTCGAGGTGGGCCTACCCCTCTATGGCGATGAACTCTCCGAAACTATCTCTCCCATCGAGGCAAGCCTCAGCATGTTCGTCAAACTCGACAAACCCGAGTTCATCGGCAAGGATGCCCTCGCTGCTCAGAAGGCTAACGGCGTGACTCGCCGCATCGTTGGCCTCCAACTCGAAGGAAACGCTATCCCTCGACATGGCTATCCCGTCGAAGTCAATGGCCAACAAGTCGGCGAAATCACTACCGGTTATCGTTCCATCTCTACAGGCCTCAGCGTCGCTATGGCTATGATTAATAAGCCTTACGATAAACTCGGCACTGAAGTTGAAGTCCGTATCCGTAAGAAAACTTTCCCCGCCAAGGTGGTTAAGAAACGTTTCTACGACAAAAACTACAAAAAGTAATCATTATAAAGTCTATTCACAAAACATCTAATCTAATACATTATGGCAATTTTTAAAGATGATGTCCGCTATGCGGAATCTCACGAGTGGGTGAAACTCGAAGGCGATGTAGCCACTATCGGTATCTCTGATTATGCTCAGCACGCCCTCGGCGATATCGTATATGTCGATATGCCTGAAGTTGGCGACGAAATGGCTGCCGGCGATGTCTTCGGCGCTGTCGAATCTGTTAAGGCCGCTTCCGACCTTATCTGCCCCGTCTCCGGCGAAGTCGTTGAAATCAACGAGGCCCTCGAAGATGCCCCCGAAAGCATAAACGCTGACGCTTTCGCCAACTGGATTATCAAAGTTAAAGTTTCTGACCCCGCTGAAGTTGACGCCCTCCTCGACGTCGCTGCTTATACTCAACTTTGCGAAAATGAGTAATCGCTTTATCCCCCATACCCCGGAGGATATCAAACACATGCTCGACAGAATTGGTGTCAATTCTGTCGAGGATCTATATGCTGATGTCCCCGCTGATGTCATCTTCAAGAATGACTATGAGTTGCCCCTCGGCCTCTCTGAAATCGAACTCCGCCAGTGGTTCAAAGACCTCGGCGCGAAGAACCGTAACCTCGTCGTGTTCGGCGGCCAGGGCGCTTACGACCATTATGCCCCATCCGTCATCCCTCACCTCCTCGAACGCTCCGAGTTCTATACCGCTTATACTCCCTATCAGCCCGAAATCTCCCAGGGCACTCTCCAGTATATCTTCGAGTATCAGTCGATGATCTCCGAACTCACCGGCTTGGAGGCTACCAACGCTTCGATGTATGATGGCGCTACTGCCACTGCCGAGGCTGCCTTCATGATGGTGGCTTCTGCTCGCAAACGTAATTGCGTCCTCATCTCGCAGACCATCGCTCCCCGTGTGCTCAGCGTCGTCGAAACTTATACCCGTTTCCATGGCGTCGAACTCCGTGTTGTCCCCGAGGCTGACGGTGTCACCGATCTTAACGCCCTCCGCGAGATGATCGCTTCGCCCGACGTGGCTGGCGTTATCCTCCCTCAGCCTAATAAGTATGGTATCATCGAGGATTTCACCGGCATCGCCGAACTCGTTCACCAGAACAAGGCGCTCCTCGCCATCAATGCCGACCCCTCCACCCTCGCCGTGCTCCGCTCTCCCGCTGAGTGGGGTGCCGATATCGCTTGCGGCGACGGCCAGTCGCTCGGTATGCCTCTCCAGTTCGGTGGCCCTTACCTCGGTTTTATGTCTTGCACCAAGGCGCAACTCCGCAAGATGCCCGGTCGTGTCGTCGGTGCTACCACCGATGCCGCAGGCCATCGCTGCTTCGTCCTGACTCTCCAGGCACGTGAACAGCATATCCGCCGCGAGAAGGCTACCAGCAATATCTGCTCCAACCAGAGCCTGATGGCGCTTTACGCAACTATTTATCTCGCTCTCATGGGAAAGAAAGGCCTCGTTGAGGTCAACCGCCTCTCTGCCGACGGCGCCCTTTATCTCTATCGCCGCCTCGTAGAGTCAGGTAAGTTTACCCCCGCTTTCGATAAGCCTTTCCTTAAGGAGTTCACGCTCGCTACTTCTCTCGATATCGATAAGGTGAACAAGAAACTCGCCGACCATGGCATCATGGGTGGTATCAACCTCGGTAATGGCCTCGTGGCTTTCGCTGTGACTGAAAAACGTACCAAAGAGGAGATCGATCGCCTCGTTAACTTAATGATGGAGGACTGATAAGATGAAGAAGTATGATAAACTGATTTTTGAGATCTCTAACCCCGGTCGTGTCGGTTTCCAGCTCCCCGCCAACCAATTCGATACCGATGGTCTCGCTTCTATCCCCGCTAATCTCCGCCGCGTAGAGGAACCTCTCCTCCCCGAGGTCAGCGAGGTGGATGTCGTAAGACATTATACCAATCTCTCTAACAAAAACTTCGGCGTCGACACCGGGTTCTATCCCCTCGGTAGTTGCACCATGAAGTATAACCCCAAAATCAATGAGGAGATCGCCGCAATGCCGGAGTTCGCTGCTATTCACCCACTGCAGCACCCCGACACAATACAGGGCGCTCTCGAACTCTATTATAACCTCCAGAAGGCTCTCGCCAATATCGCCGGCCTCGCTGAGTTTACGCTCAATCCTTACGCCGGTGCTCATGGCGAGCTCACCGGTCTGATGGTGATGCGCCAGTATCACATCTCCCGTGGCGACACCAAGCGCACTCGCGTCATCGTCCCCAACACCGCTCACGGCACTAACCCCGCTTCTGCTATGGTCGCTGGTCTCGATGTCGTCGAGGTCAAGTCTAAACCTGATGGCACTGTCGATGTCGAGGATCTCAAACCTCTGCTCGATGACACCATCGCTGGTATCATGATGACCAACCCCAACACCGTCGGTATGTTCGAAACCGAGATCCTCGAGATCGCCGACCTCGTGCATAAAGCCGGTGGGCTCCTCTATTATGATGGTGCCAACCTCAACCCCCTCCTCGGCAAGGTGCGCCCCGGTGATATGGGATTCGATATCATGCATATCAATCTCCATAAGACCTTCTCGACACCTCACGGTGGCGGAGGCCCCGGTTCCGGACCTATCGGTGTGGCTCCCAATTTGGTGCAGTTCCTCCCCAATCCTCGTGTCCGCAAGGCTGATGATGGTTCGTTCTATGTCGACTCTGACGATCATAGCCTCGGATCGATCTCTACTTTCTTCGGCAATTTCGGCGTGATGATGAGAGCTTACGCTTATATCCTCTCGCTCGGTCGCGATAATATCCGAAATGTAGGCCCCATGGCTACCCTTAATGCCAACTATATTAAGGAGTCGCTCAAGGACCTCTATAAGCTCCCCATCGCCGGCGTCTGCAAGCATGAGTTCGTGTTCGACGGCCTCGCCGATAAGTCGACCGGTGTCACTACTCTCAACATCGCTAAGCGTCTCCTCGATTTCGGTTTCCACGCTCCGACCATCTATTTCCCCCTCTTATTCCACGAGTCGATGATGATCGAACCTACCGAAACTGAAAGCCTTGAAACTCTCGATGAGTTCATCGACGTGATGAGACGTGTCGCTAAGGAGGCTGCCGAGAATCCTGATCTCGTTAAGTCTGCTCCGGTCACTACCGAGATCTCTCACCCCGATGAGACTTCGGCTGCCAAGAATCCTATCCTCCGTTATCGCGATATCATCAAGTAGTTATGGCTCAGTTTGATATTATCGTCATTGGCGCCGGCCCCGGCGGATACGAAACTGCTCTTCTTGCCGCCGAACGCGGCAAGAAGGTACTCCTCGTCAATGGCGGCCGCCTCGGCGGTACTTGCCTCAATGCCGGCTGTATCCCCACCAAGTGTATGGTCCGCGATGCTGCCATCGTCTCTTTGATGAAGGATCCCGAGGAGTTTGGCGTCGCTAATGTCTCTTTCGATGTCGATTTCAGCCGAGTCGTGGAGCGCCGAAATAAGGTCGTCTCTACTCTCCGTGAGGGTATCGATGCCCTCCTCAAGAGAGCCAAAGTCACCGTCGTCGAGGGTTTCGCATCTTTCGTCGATGCCTCTTCTATCCGCGTTAATGAGGAGGTGTATACTGCCTCGGATATAATTATCGCCACCGGCTCGGAGTCGAAGTCGATCCCCGTGCCCGGCGCTGACGAGAAGTGGGTGCTTGATTCCACCGATATCCTCGCCATCGATTATATCCCCAATAGCCTCACCATCGTCGGTGGTGGCGTCATCGGTCTGGAGTTCGCTTCGGTTTTCAATGCCTTCGGTTCTGATGTCACCGTCGTGGAGTTCCTCAAGAATATCGCTCCGACTTTCGATTCCGATATATCCAAGCGCCTCAAACAGTCTCTCTCCAAACGTGGAGTCAAGGTGCTCACAGGCGCTGCCGTGAAACGTATCGAGAAGAATGAGGAGGGGCAAATCGTTACCTGGTTCGACCTCAAGGGCAAGGAGGATTCCGTCATCTCTTCCGATATCTTGATGGCTGTCGGTCGTCGCCCCAATGTCGATGGACTTAACCTCGAGGCTGCCGGCGTGGAGTTCTCTCCCCGTGGCATTCCCGTAGATGATATGATGCGCACCAATGTGCCACATATCTATGCCATCGGCGATGTCAACGCCCGTATGATGCTCGCCCATGTCGCCTCTTATCAAGGTAAGCGTGCCCTCAACGCCATCGATGGCGTTAGCGATGATATTCGCTTCGATGTCATCCCCGCGGCTCTCTTCACCGACCCGGAGTGTGGTATGGTCGGCCTCACCGAGGATGCCGCAAAGGAGAAGGGTATCAATATCAAGGTGGGTAAGAGCTTCTATCGCGCCAATGGCAAGGCTCTTGCCGGCGGCGAGTCTGATGGCATCTGCAAACTCATCTTCGAGGCTGAATCCGATCGCCTTGTCGGTGCTCATATCATGGGCGCTGAAGCTGCTATCCTCGCTCAGCAGTGCGCCGATTTTATTACCCTCGGAGCTACTCGACAAGCCATCTCCGATACCATCTTCGGTCACCCCACTCTCTCTGAAGTGGTGCTCGCTGCAGTCAACTCCGTTCACTAATAGTCTCATCTCTATCACACTATTAGACACTGAACGATAACATGAACTGATAGATCCTATAATATGAGAACACCCCGGCAACTCTCTTTGAGCCCCGGGGTGTCTTTTTTGTATTTTGTCCTATTCGGCTTCTGTCTATCCGAGCAGATAGGGATTGCTCTGTCGCTCTATCCCGATCGTCGTCTCAGGCCCATGTCCCGGATGTACATGAGTCTCTTCCGGCAGCCTCATAAGCCTCTCTATGTTTGATTTTATCAACTGATGATAATCCCCTCCCGGAAGGTCGCTCCTCCCTATCGATCCGGCAAATAGCGTGTCTCCTACCATCACATTACCCCCCTTGCGGTCATATAGCGAGATCCCACCGGGCGAATGACCCGGTGTGTGGATCACCTCCAATTCTTCGTTGCCCACTGCGATTTTGTCGCCATGTGACAAGGGCTCAAATTCGTCCACATTCGCGATCTTTTCCACCACGCCAAACATCTGTGCCTGCATCTCGATGCGCTCTCCCAAGAAGCGGTCTTCGGGATGAGCATACACCGGCACACCATATTCTTTCATTATAAAGCGGTTGCCGGCCACATGGTCGATGTGAAGATGCGTGTTGATCACTTTTGTGATCTTGAGCTCATACTTCTCTACAGCCCTCTTTATGGCTGCCTCTTCATACCTATTCACCATCCCCGGGTCCACCACCACACACTCCCGTGTGGCAGCATCATACACCAAGTATGTGTTAACCCCAAAGAAGGAAAAACCAAATTTCAAAATCTCCATAAGTAAGTTCTTCTATGTCCAGTCCTACTGTTTGTGCAGTCCTACTGTTCTCGGCGATTCCATCGCCGAGCCAAGTGCCGCGTAGCCAATTCCTATCTCCTACTTCCCGGTTGTATACACGATCTTTTTCCCGACGAAGAAGTCTTCGTCGAAGTAGTTGCTGATTTCCACCACCTCCGAACGGTCGCGAAGCCGCTTCAGCTCTTCCCCAAGCTCCCCACCTTTCAGGGTGATCAACCCGTTGGGCAACGCGTTCCGATGCTGGTTGCTGATGTTCTTCCGACAGATCTTCAGCAGGTCTTCCTGCGGCATCACCGCGCGACTCACCACAAAGTCAAATTGCTCGTTACATTCCGCTACATCCCCATGCTGAAAGGTCACATTCTTAAGTCCACATGCCGCAGCCACCTCTTGTGCCACGCGCACCTTCTTTCCCGTACGATCCACCAAATGAAAGTGCACCTCGGGAAACATTACCGCCAATGGTATTCCCGGAAAACCTCCTCCGGTGCCGAAGTCCAATATCCGACTCCCGGGAGTGAAGTGTATGAATTTCGCAATCGCCAAGGAGTGCAAGATGTGCTTCTCTTCCAAGTTGTCGATATCCTTCCGCGAGATCACATTGATCTTGCTGTTCCATTCCGGATATTCTCGCATCATGGTGCAATATCGAAAAAGTTGTCGGACGGTAAGATCATCCCCAAAGTATTTCTCTATCTTTTCTATCTTTTCTATCATTTCTTTTTCTGTTTCTATGGAACGTGTTCCGAAACCGGCACATTTTTCTGTTCCAAAATTTCAAAGCATAAAGTTACAAATTTGTTTTGATATTTTTTGCCATCCGAACCTTTTTTTGTACCTTTGCATCTATATCGGTAGGGTAGTGCCTCTCTTTTTAAGCCTCCCTACTCCCTTTTACCTCATTTTGTAATCTATAATTTATCATCTTATATGGATATTGAAGGAACTATCATTTTAGACCTTCCCCTCCAGGAAGGCACTTCCAGACAAGGCAATGCTTGGAAGAAAAAGGAGTGGGTGCTCGAAACTCAAGGCATGTACCCCAGAAAGGTGAAATTTCATGTCTTCGGCGAAAATCGTGTGCGTGACCTCCAGTTTGAAGTAGGCAAAGCTTATCGCATCTCTGTCGATCTCGAGAGCCGCGAGTTCAACGGTCGCTGGTATACCGACGTTAGTGCTTATTCCGCACAGCCCATCGATCTCTCTGCTCCCGCTCCCATGGGTGGCGTAGCTCCCGCTGCTCCTCAGTCCGCAGCTCCTCAGCCCGCTGCCCCCACTTTCGGTCAAACCGCTGCTCCCGCCACCACTCCCGATTTGGATCCCCTCGGTGGTGGCGATGCCGGCAACGATGACCTCCCGTTCTAATAGATATTGTTAAAGTGTGTCATAATTGAATTGGGCTGTATTGCGATGTGAATCGCATTACAGCCCTCTCTTTTTATAGCTAATTCATCTAATTTATATCTTATCTCCTCTTATCCCGGCGTTCCTATCCCCGTCGTTGCCATCCCCGGCGCGAATTGGTCCTGTGAGCGAGCTTTAGCTCGCCCTTTTTTTATCTATTGGTGATGGAGGCGACTCCTGAGGTCTCTCGCTTGTAGAGATTGCCGATATTGCTATTGACTTTCGCAGCTCCGCTCGCCTTTACTTCCCCTTTGCCGGCTCTTAAACCCGACGCCGAGATGTGTGATGAACCTGATGCATAGTATTCTGCATTCGTCGCACTCCCCTTGATGTCTATATTCGCCGCTCCGCTCGTTTCGACATCAAGATCTGTCGTGTTGATCGTGCCGCTCACTTTCGCCGCACCCGAACATTCGATTTCTACTTCCTTGGCCTTGATCGTGCCGCTTACTGTCGCCGATCCGCTGTTCTTGATCGATACATCCTCTTTCGCCGTGATATTACTCTTGAATGTCGAGGCTCCCGAGTTGCGAAGGTCTATCTCTTTGACACATACCTGATTTACATCGAATTTGCTGGCTCCCGACTGTGCCACGGTCAACTCTCTGTTGGCTTGCGTGATGCTCCCCGAGGTGAAGGTGCTCGAGCCCGACATTCCGATATATTCCAACGATGGTGTGGTTACATACAGCTCGATCTTATAGGACGAATTCCTCGCTCTCTTCGGATCTTCTTTGACGTATGCCTGAATCGTATTCCCTAACTGCTTGAGACAGAAGATTCGTGCACCGGCTTCGTTATATCTGACTTTGACTGAGTATTTCGACCCCTGGGTATATTTCACCTGGATCACCGACGATACCTCTATCCTGTTAAAGGCACTTACTTTATACACTTTCTGAGTCATCGTCTCTGCGTTAACACCCATCGCTGTGGCTATTACCACCAGCATTATCATCAATATTCGTTTTGTCATCTTCATACACTTTTATTTTTTTTGAGTTTTACATTAATTTTCTGAGTTCTCGTTAGTTTAGTGGTTTGTCATCTTTTCTATGACCCACTTTTTATATATATGACACCATTGCCCTCAATTTTGTTACCTTATTTGTGTTAATATATGTTAAAACTATTACATTTTCCTCCTCTCTCTTCTTTTTGATCTAAAACAAGTCTCTCCTCGCTTTCCTTTTATTGCTGTTTTATGTTCACTTTTTGGCTATATAGTGCAATATATTGCTTTAAGATGCAAGATAATGCACAATGAAACAAAAGTTTGCTAAAAATTTTAGTTTTAATATCATTTTTTTGACGTTTTTCTTTGTAGTGTGTCCTTTTTTTTCGTATTTTTGCATCATAGAATTTAATTATTATGATACAGACAGGCAGTAAGGAGGTTCCTACAGCCTCCGACGCTTCAGAATTTTCTCGCAATATCGATTTGTTGTTCGAGACCAGTTGGGAAGTCTGCAACAAAGTCGGCGGCATCTATGCCGTCCTTTCCACCAAGGCTCGCGTCCTGCAGGAGCAGTTCGGCGATAAGTTGGTGTTCTTCGGTCCCGATTTCTGGTCGACCGACAATCCTTCTCCCTATTTTAAGGAACGTAAGACCCTATTCAGGTCCGCCGCTTCGCGTCTTGACCTCCCTTGGGGCATTTCTATCCGCACCGGTAAGTGGAATATCCCCGGTTCTCCGCAGGTGGTTCTCGTCGACCCGGGGCAGACTCGCGATCACCTCTCTTCTATCTATGGTGATATGTGGACCAGGTTTGGCGTCGATTCCCTCCATGCTTACGGCGATTATGACGATTCTTGCGCTTTCTCCGTGGCTGTCGCCATCGTGATGAATGCTCTCGCCGAGTTCCTTAAGGCTGACCAGTCGCGAATCATCGCTCATTTCAATGAGTGGACCACCGGTATGGGGCTCCTTTATCTCAAGACCATCGCTCCACGTGCCGCCACCATATTTACTACTCATGCCACTTGCATCGGTCGTAGCATCTGCGGCAACGGCAAACCCCTCTATGATGAGTTCTATCATTATGATGGCGACCAAATGGCGCGCGAACTTAATATGGAGGCGAAGCACTCTTTGGAAAAGGCTACCGCCCACAATGCAGATTGCTTTACCACGGTCAGCAGCGTTACAGCCGCTGAGTGTCTCCAACTACTCCGACGCCCCGTCGATGTTGTAACTCCCAATGGTTTTGAACCCGATTTCGTGCCCAAAACTGTGAAGTACAACCGCCTCCGCAAGGAGGGTAGAGCACGTCTCCTCGCCATCGCCGAGAAACTCACCGGTACCCGGTTCGACGATTCTACTTTCCTGATCGCCACCTCCGGTCGCCATGAGTATCGTAATAAGGGGCTCGACCTGTTCCTCGACAGCATCTCTCAAGTCGACCGTAAACTCCCCGCCGACCGCCCCTCAGTGGCGTTCATTCTCGTGCCGGGTTGGGTCAATCGCCCTAACCATCAGCTCGCTGATGCTCTCGCCAATGACAACTCCCTATTCGGTAGCGATGCCCCCGTCGGAAATGGCTATCTTACTCATTATCTTAATAATGAGGATTCCGATGAGGTCTGCGTGAGAATCCGCCAACTACGTGCCGGTGGTGCCTTCGAAAATGTCAAGGTGATCTACATCCCTTGCTATCTCGATGGCAATGACGGCATCGTCAATATTCCTTATTATGACCTCCTCCCTGCCTTAGACCTCACTATCTTCCCCTCTTATTATGAACCTTGGGGTTATACTCCCCTTGAGAGTGTTGCGTTCGGCGTACCGACCATCACCGATAATAAGGCAGGTTTCGGTCAGTGGACTCTCGATAATTTCGCCAATGGTCTCGATAATTGTGGCGTATATGTCGTCGATCGCGGAGATTCGTTCTATGAGCAGACTCGCGATCAGATTGCTGCCGCTACTATTCAATATCGTCAGGAAGACCTCAATTCGAGACTCCATGCTCGCAATATGGCATTCCTCACTTCTGCCAAAACCGACTGGAAGTTCTTCATCGATAGTTATTACAAGGCTTTCCGCATCGCCCTCTCGCGTCGTCGTTAAGCCTACCGATTAATGCATAATTCACAAATCAAGATTAATTTAACCAATTTTTTATTCATATAAGACCTTATGAAACTTAAAGTCAGTAACACCAACTATCCCTCGTGGCGTAACATCACTGTCAGCGCCGAAATTCCTAAGGAGCTGAAAGCCCTCGAGGAAATGTCAAAAAACCTTTGGTGGGTTTGGAATAGCAAGGGTAAAAACCTCTTCCGTGCCCTCGATCGCGACCTCTGGCGCAAAGTAGGGGAGAACCCCGTGATGCTCCTCCAGCAGCTTAGCTATGAGCGCTATCAAGAGATCCTCGCTGATAAGGAACTCCGCGGTCGTATCGCTGACGCTTATGATGATTTCAAGGAGTATATGAAGGCTCCCATGGACAATAAGATCCCCTCTGTATCTTATTTCTCTATGGAATATGGCCTCTGCAATTGCCTTAAAATCTATTCCGGTGGTCTCGGCGTCCTCGCCGGTGACTATATCAAGCAGGCTTCTGATAGCCGCGTTAATATGACTGCTGTCGGCTTCCTCTATAAGTATGGCTATTTCTCTCAGTCGCTCTCTATCGACGGTCAGCAGATCGCCAACTATGAGTCTCAGAATTTCGACCAGCTCCCCATCGAGGCTGTAATCGCTGAAGATGGTCAGCCTCTCGTGCTCGAGGTCCCCTATCCCGGCCGTGTAGTTTATGCTAAGGTCTGGCGCGTGAATGTGGGCCGTATCAAACTCTATCTCCTCGATACTGACCTCGATTCTAACTCGCAGTGGGACCGCGAAATTACCCACAAACTCTATGGCGGCGATTGGGAAAACCGTATCAAACAGGAGTATATGCTCGGCATCGGTGGTATCCTCATGCTCAACCGCCTCGGCATCAAGACCGACCTCTATCACTGCAATGAGGGTCACGCAGCTCTCCTAAACCTCCAGCGTCTCGTCGACTATGTCAACAATGACAACCTCCCCTTCAATGTGGCTCTCGAACTCGTGCGTGCATCTTCTCTCTATACTGTTCACACTCCCGTCCCCGCCGGTCACGACTATTTCGAGGAGGCGCTCTTCGGTAAGTATATGGGTGAGTTCCCCGCTCGTCTCGGCATCTCTTGGTCTGACCTTATGAACATGGGCCGCGAGAACCCCGACACCAACGAACGCTTCTCTATGAGCGTCTTCGCCCTCAACACTTGCCAGGAAGCCAACGGCGTTAGCTGGCTCCATGGTGAGGTCTCCAAGCAAATGTTCTCCGGCGTCTGGAAGGGTTACGCTCCCGAGGAGTCTCACGTCGGATATGTCACCAACGGTGTGCACATGCCTACATGGGCTGCATCTGAGTGGAAGGAATTCTATGAGAAGAAACTCGATAAGAATTTCTATGAGGATCAGAGCAATAACAAGGTGTGGAAGAACATCTTCGATGTGCCCGATGAGGAAATCTGGAACATGAGAATGACTCTCAAGAATAAGTTCATCAATTTCGTAAAGAAGGATTTCAAAGAGAAGTGGCTCAAGAACCAGGGTGATCCCACTGAGGTGATCAAGGTCGTGGAGCGCATCAACCCCAACGCCCTCATCATCGGCTTCGCTCGCCGTTTCGCTACTTATAAGCGTGCTTACCTCCTCTTCTCCGATCTCGACCGTCTCGCCAAGATCGTCAACAATGAGAAGTATCCCGTGCAGTTCGTATTCTCCGGTAAGGCTCACCCCGCCGATGGCGCCGGCCAGGGCCTCATCAAGCGCATCACCGAGATCTCCAAGATGCCTCAGTTCCTCGGCAAGATCATCTTCCTCGAAGACTATAATATGATCGTCGCCAAGCGTCTCGTTTCAGGTGTCGACATCTGGCTCAACACTCCGACTCGTCCCCTCGAGGCTTCCGGTACTTCCGGTGAGAAGGCTGAGATGAATGGTGTGCTCAACTTCTCCGTCCTCGACGGATGGTGGTATGAGGGTTATCGCCTCGATGAGAAGGCCGGTTGGGCGCTCACTGATAAGCGTACTTTCACCGATCAGGCTCAGCAGGATAAACTCGATGCCGCTACCATCTATTCGATGCTCGAAAATGAAATCGTTCCCCTCTATTTCGCCAAGAACAGCAAGGGCTATTCTCCCGAGTGGGTTCAATATATCAAGCGCTCTATCGGCCATATCGCGCCGACCTACACCATGAAGCGTCAGCTCGACGATTATATCGATCGCTTCTATCAGCCTGAGGCTAAGCGCTTCGCCAAGCTCGCCAAGAACAATTTCGCCCTCGCCCGCGACATCGTCGCTTGGAAGGAAGATGTTGCCTCTAAGTGGGATTCTATCGAGATCATCTCCAGCGAGTTCCACAACGAAAGCGGTACTCCCGGTGCTTGCCGTGCCGGCGACCGTTACAACGCCAAGGCTGTGGTCAACACCAAGGGACTCTGCGACTCTATCGGTGTCGAACTCGTGATCTACTCCGAGAAGGATGGCGAAAGCAAATTCCTCCGCCGCGAGGAACTCAAGGTCGTGGCTAAGGATGGCGACGTTTTCACCTACGAACTCAAGGGTGAGCTCCGCAATGCCGGCGTATATCGCTTCGCATTCCGCCTCTATCCCAAGAACGCCAACCTCCCCCACCGCCAAGACTTCGCCTACGTCCGCTGGTTCTAATCCCGCCGACTCCCTAATAGCAAGTCGAATCCAAACCCGGCGACTCCCTAATAGCAAGTCGACTCCAATCCCTGATTCAATATAATCAATTACCCATATATCAAAAGGCTGCCGCAAAAACAGAGCGGCAGCCTTTTTTATATAGTGCCCTCTCCTCTATCCTCCTCCCGGGGCCGAATGGCCCCTTTTGTCTTCGGGTGGCGAGCAAAGCGAGCTTTTGAAAAAAGGGGGCCGAGCCTCTGCAAGGCCCGGCCCTTTCGGGTGTATGAGAAGATTCTTTTTTATTCCTCTGTGTGAGATTCGGCATATTCCTTGAGCAGACGCTCCTGAACATCACCGGGCACAAGCTCATAACTTGCAAACTTCATCGAGAAACTGCTCCGTCCTCCGGTGATTGAACTCAATGCTGTAGAATAGCTCGACATCTCTTTCAATGGCACCTTGGCATTAAGCTTCTCGATGCCATTCTCCGACTCCATACCCATGATGATGGCGCGGCGTCCCTGAAGGTCGCTCATCACATCGCCCATGGTGTCGCCCGGTGTGTAGACCTCAACATCGTAGATAGGCTCCAAGATCTTCGGATTCGCCTGACGGAACGCCTCGCTGAAGGCGTTACGGCCTGCCAAGCGGAAGGAGATTTCATTAGAGTCTACCGGGTGCATCTTGCCGTCATAGATCATCACGCGTACGTCGCGTGCATACGAGCCGGTCAACGGACCCTGCTCCATGCGGTCCATCAAGCCCTTGATGATAGCCGGGATGAAGCGTGCATCGATCGATCCACCCACCGTGCAGTCATACACCACAAGCTTGCCACCCCATTCCAAGGGCACCTCTTGCTTGTCGCGAATCTTTAACTTGAACTCCTGGCTGCCGAACTTGTAGCTGTCAGGCTCCGGCATACCCTCGGTATAGGGCTCGATGATCAGGTGTACCTCGCCAAACTGACCCGAACCTCCCGACTGCTTCTTGTGGCGATAGTCGGCACGTGCTGCCTTGGTGATTGTCTCGCGGTAGGGGATACGCATCTCGTCGAACACTACCGGCAGCTTGTCATTGTTCTCAAGACGCCATTTCAATGTGCGGAGGTGGAACTCTCCCTGGCCTTTCACCAA
>OBLI01000764.1_pt1 | contig 33532 bp, 26 predicted proteins | sample 1519701 | NCBI WGS metagenome assembly OBLI01 (sample SAMEA3663005, study PRJEB22513) | pig gut metagenome | biome: pig gut; feature: pig-associated habitat; material: faeces | place: France | collected 2012 | reverse complement strand
GACTGGCTGACACAGTATTCCGAAATCAAAGATGCTACTTATGTCCGTGGTTTCCTTGGAAGAATGCTTTTTCCGGGAGAAGACGGTGTCAAAAAAGTGCGTGTACTGTCCGGTGGTGAAAAAGTAAGATGTCTCTTATCCAAGATGATGATTTCCGGTGCCAACATCCTGATCTTTGATGAACCGACCAACCATCTGGATATGGAATCCATTACTGCGCTGAACAACGGTATGATTAAATTCCCGGGTGTCATCCTGTTTGCATCCCATGACCACCAGATTGTTCAGACCACTGCAAACCGTATTATGGAAATTATGCCAAACGGCGCATTGATTGATAAAATCACAACTTACGATGAATATCTGGAAAGTGATGAAATGGCTAAAAAACGCCAGGCTGTTTATACCATGACAGAAGAAGACAATTAATTCTTGATACCAAAAAGAAAAGGAACTGACCCAAATCAATTCCTTTTCTTTTTTTGTATCAAATTATGTATTTTTTATTCTTTTTTCTGTGCGAGAGGATCGGCTCCTTCCGGAATCACAATGTTAAGGACCAGTGCGACAACTGCTGCCGGTACAATACCGGATCCGCCAAATACATATCCTACCCAGCTCGGAAGCTGTGCAAGAACATCCGAAGTCGTTCCCAGACCATATCCAAACCCAAGTGCAACGGATACGATCGTTACCACACGGGAATCCACACCATTCTTGGTAAGAAGCTTGATTCCACTTACAACAATAGAGGAAAACATCATAACTGCCGCGCCTCCCAGAACGGACTGCGGCATGATTTCCACAAGCGCTGCCACTTTCGGTACAAATCCACAGATGATCAGGAAAATGGCCCCCATAGAAATCGCATACAGATTGACAATCTTTGTCATACCAACCAGTCCTACATTCTGACTGAAAGAAGTATTTGGCAGCACGCCCAATAAACTTGCAGCTGAGGATCCAAGACCATCACACATTACACCGCCTGCCAGTTCTTTGTCTGTTGCTTCTCTGTCAAGACCGCCTTCTGTGATTCCTGAGATATCTCCCACTGTTTCAACCGCAGTAACAATAAACATAATCAGCATAGGCACAATGACTTTTAAGTCAAACCGCATTTTTACCGGCATAAAAACAGGAACCTCAAACCATGCGGCATCTCTTAATTTAGACCAGTCAATTACCCAGGAACAGGTTTTTACAACTCCTTCTGCATCGGTATATGTAGTAGGCAATACAACACCCATGATAATACACAACACATAACCAACTACAATTCCAATCAGAATCGAAGCAGCACTTGTCATTCCTTTTGTAAAATGCTTAAAAAGAATAATCGTGATCATTACGACCGTTCCAACAAAAAGATTCTGAACAGATCCAAAGTCACCATTTGCATTTCCGCCTCCGAAAGAATTGATTCCAACACTGATCAAAGATAATCCGATAGCAGTTACTACCGTACCGGTTACGACTGCCGGGAAAAATTTTCTCAGAGGTTTCAGAAAACATCCCAGTGCAGTTTCAAAAAATCCACTGATCAGACAGGCTCCCATAATCGCCCCGTATGCCATAACGCCATCTCCACAGGCAGCTGCGATTCCTTTACAGACTCCGATAAATCCGGAACTGGTTCCCATAACAATAGGCAGTCTTGCACCTACCGGTCCAACCGTCCACAACTGGATTAAAGTAATGATACCGGCTACAAGCATGGCGTTTTGAAGAATCGGCCGCATCAGGCCTGCCTCTCCAAGACCACACATCCCACCAATGATCAAAATCGGGGTTAAATTTCCCACAAACATGGCAAGTACATGCTGCATGCCCAAGATAATCGCCTTACCAAGCGGGATTTTTCCTTCCAGTTCATACTCGCTTGTATAAACTGTTTTGTTCTTTTCTTTTCCCAAATTTTTTCTCCTCTCTGCTTTCATTTCTGTACCGAATTATAGCCCATATGCAAATCCGCCGTCAATACAAGATTCCGCATTTATTCCCCTCTTCCTTTTAAAAAGGAGTTCCTGCCAGATCATAAGGCGTAATCTGATAAACATAATAATTCAGCCAGTTGGTATACAGATTATTTGCATGTGCCCGCCACAGAAGCAATGGTTTGTTATCCGGGTTATCATCCGGATAATAATTTTTCGGAATCTGAATATCCAGTCCTTTTCCCTTATCTCTTTTATATTCCCCATCCAATGTTACACGATCGTATTCCGGATGTCCCATTACAAAAATCTGTCTTCCTTCCTGTGCCATGCACAAAAATACACCTGCCTCTTCTGATTCTGCCAGCACCGTCAATGCTTCACAGGCATGGATATCTGCTGCCGGCACTTCTGTATGACGGGAATGCGGAGCCAGAAATTCATCATCAAATCCTCTTACCAGAGGAATTTTACGATTCTTGACTTTATGGCTGAACAATCCGAATACTTTATGATCCATCATCCGTTTCTGCAGTCCGTAATGATAATAAAGTCCTGCCTGAGCAGCCCAGCACAAATAGATGGTGGAGGTTACATTGATTTTTGTCCATTCCATAATTTCTTTCAGTTCTTCCCAGTAATCCACTTCTTCAAATTCCATCTGCTCCACAGGTGCTCCGGTAATAATCATTCCATCAAATTTCCGGTTTTTCACCTGTTCAAATGTCTCATAGAATTTATTCAGATGACTGGTAGCTGTATTTTTCGCCTCATGGCTTGCGACCATCAAAAAAGATACATCCACTTGCAAAGGAGTGTTGGAAAGAGAGCGAAGAAGCTGCAGCTCCGTTTCTTCCTTCAGCGGCATCAGATTCAAAATCAGAATCTGGATGGGGCGGATATCCTGATGAACCGCCCGATTTTCATCCATTACGAAAATATTTTCTTTCTCAAGTATTTCTTTTACTGGTAAATCACTTTGTATTTTAATTGGCATAATAATTTCCTTTCTGCTGCGTTTTACATAAGAGGGGCTACAATACGCAGTACCTTGCCCTCAAGTCTCGTTGTCAGTTTCAATTTCTTATAATCTGCAGGCGTGATAAATATACTTTTTTCCTTTGTTTTCTGAAAATCTTCCTCCACTTTTTTTATTTCAGAATTCCCATAGAAAAACACTCCGCACTCAAAATGGTGATACAGGCTTCTGTAATCCAGGTTTACTGTTCCGACAGCTGCTTTTTTGTCATCCGACACAAAAACTTTTGCATGAACAAAACCAGGCTCGTATTCCCAGATCTGTACACCAGCCTCCAGCAATTCATTATAATAGGTCTTCGCCAATGCAAATGCATATTTCTTATCCGGTATATGCGGCATAATGATTGCTACCTCGACGCCCCTTTTGGCGGCAAAGGTCAGAGCTGTGATCATTTCATAATCCAATATCAGATACGGTGTCATAATATGCACATATTTGCAGGCAGTATTCAAGATGTCCAGATAGACCTGCTTTCCCATCCGCTCGGTTCCATAGGGCATCACGTCATATGGAATCACATAACCATCGTCCTGTCTGTCTGTATCGGGAGCTGTCAGAAATGTCTCATAATCCGGATCTCTTCGTTCTGATACATTCCACATTTCCAGAAACATACAGGTGAATTTCTGTACAGCTGCACCTTGTATCATAAGACCCGTGTCTTTCCAGTGACCAAAGCGCTCCTTTTTGTTTATGTATTCATCTGCCAGATTGATTCCTCCTGTAAATCCTGTTTTTCCATCGATCACAAGAATCTTTCTGTGATCGCGGTTATTATAATGACTGGAAAACAGGGGCTTTATAGGTGCAAACATCTTACAGCGGATTCCTTCTTTTTCCAATATCCTGGGATAAAAACTGGGAAGCAGTGTCAACACGCACATTCCATCATACAAGACTCTTACTTCCACCCCTTCTTTTACTTTCTTTTTCAGAAGTTCCAGAATCGTCTCCCACATATAGCCTTCTTCCAATATAAAATATTCCATAAAAATAAATTTTTCCGCTTTTTCAATCTGTCTGAGCATCTCCGGAAACATGTCATCTCCCAAAGGGAAATACGTAACACTTGTCTGACCGTATACCGGGCAGTTTCCATGTTCCATCATGTAAGAAACCATACCGTCCATTTGTGGATTCTCTTGTTTCAATTTTTCTTTCTGCTGCGAATTCTGCTTAAGATATTTTTTCGATTGATGCCCCAGCATCGTCAGTCTCCTATAAATATATCCGGTTCCCGGCTGAAAAGATATATACAAATAAAGCAATGCGCCAAATACAGGAAACAGCAAAATCGGCAGCATCCATACCAGTTTAAAATCCGGATTTCCTCTGCTGTTAAAAATATGAAGGATAACCGCCATACCTAAAATACTGAATCCTGTATATACCATGAGACTGTATTCCCGCATCCATAAAAAGCAGGAAATCAACAGTGCAAACTGAATAAGAAACGCTCCGATCACAATCAATGTTCTGCCGAAAATAACCGTCTTGATACTCTTGATTCCTTTTTCTTTCCACTGGCTCATTCAAACCCCTCCTGTCATTGCTCTCCGGCCAATTGTAAAAATACCTCTTCTGACAGAATCGGTATTCCCAGTTCTTTTGCTTTTTTATTTTTTGAAGAGGAAGATGCTGTATCATTATTGATCAGATAATCTGTTTTGGAGGTAACACTTCCTGTAACCTTTCCGCCCCGTGCCTCAATATATTCTTTCACCGCACTTCTGTTGGAAAAATGATGGACACTGCCTGTAATTACAAACTGTTTTCCTGCCAACGGATTTCCTGCTTCTCTCTTCACTTCTTCAAAAGTCAGATGGGTAAGCAAGTGTTCCAGTTTCACCCTGTTTTCTTTGTCAGAAAAATACCGGGTGAAGCTTTCTGCGATTACAGGTCCCATTCCCTCCACCGCACTGATTTCCTCCTGGGTTGCATGTATGATTTTTTCCAGATCATATGCAAATGCTTTACAGATTACTTTTGCATTGGCTACTCCTACATTCGCGATGCCAAGTCCATAAATCAGTCTGGGCAACGTAGTATGAGAAGATTTTTCAATACTGGCTTTCAGATTCTCATAAGATTTCTCTCCAAAGCCTTCCATCTTCACAATCGCATCTCTGAATTTTTCAATCTCATAAATATCCCCGAAATCTTTGATAAATCCCTTCATAATAAACTTTTCCAAAGTTGCTTCGGACAAACCGTCAATATTCATGGCATCACGACTCACAAAAAGTGTAAAAGATTTGATTTTTTTTGCCTGACAACAGGGATTCATACAACACAGTACTTCTACATCATTGGTTTTCTGTATTCTGGCCTCTCCCTGACATACCGGACATTTTTTCGGAATATCGAGATTTCCGCTCCGTGTAAGATTTTCCGCAATCTGAGGAATGATCATATTTGCCTTGTATACCTGAATTTTATCTCCAATTCCCAATTCCAGTTCTTTTAAAATACTGATATTGTGAACACTCGCTCTGCTCACTGTTGTTCCTTCCAGTTCTACCGGTTCAAAGATGGCAACCGGATTAATGAGCCCGGTTCTTGAAGGACTCCACTCGATTTCTTTTAAAACAGTTTCCCGGATCTCATCTTTCCATTTAAAAGCAAACGCATTTCTCGGGAACTTTGCCGTTCTTCCAAGAGACTCTCCATACGCAATGTCATCATACAATGCCACAAGTCCATCGGAAGGAAAATCATTTTCTGCAATTTTGCCGGAAAAATATGCAATGGTCTCATCTAATGTAGCTTCTGTGACTGCACGATATTCCACCACATCAAATCCCTGACTTTCCAGCCACTGAAACTGGCATTCCCTGGAATTCTGAAAATCTACATTCTCTGCATGTACCAGAGAAAACGCATAAAAATATACATTTCGCCCTGCTGTGATTCGGTTGTTTAACTGTCTCACCGAACCACTGCACAAATTTCTGGGATTTTTATACTTTGCATCTACATCATCAATGGCATCGTTGATCTTTCTGAAATCCGAATACGTGATAATGGCTTCTCCCCGGAGAATCAATTCTCCCTTATAGGCAATCTGCAGAGGAATATTCCGAAATACCTTTGCATTGTTGGTAATCACCTCTCCTACCACACCATTCCCTCTGGTTACTGCCTTTTGCAGTTCTCCGTCTCTGTATGTGAGAACAATCGTAAGACCGTCCAGTTTCCAGGAAATCAACGTTTTGTGGTCGCCGATAAATTCCCGCAAAGTTTCTATTTCTTTTGTTTTATCAAGAGACAGCATCGGACTTTCATGGGCCTCTTTCGGCAATTCATTCAGCGCCTCATATCCTACAGAGACGGTAGGACTTCCGGCCAGCGTAATTCCAGTATCCTTTTCCAGAGCAAGCAATTCGTCATATAAGCGGTCATATTCATAATTACTTAGGATTTCTCTGTCCTCCTGATAATATGCTTTTCCTGCTTCATTTAAGAGAGGAATCAGTTCTTTCATTCTCGCTGTCTTATCCAAAAATCTTTCCTCCTTAATCAAACTCTCTTTACGGTCGTTTCCGAAGAATCACGAATCATTTCTCTGAGCACCTGCATCTCTTCTGCTGTGGCTTCCCTGTATTTCCCAACCGGCAAATCACCCAGACAGATATTCATAACCCGGACTCGTTTTAATCTTTTTACCCGGTAACCAAGATACTCACACATGCGACGGATCTGCCGATTCATTCCCTGTGTGAGAATGATCTGAAATGTTCGCTTTCCTGTCTGAAACACCTGACATTTTCTGGTAACTGTTCCAAGAACCGGAACCCCGTCTTTCATTTTCTGTATGAATTCCCGGGTGATCGGTTTATCCACCGTTACTACGTATTCTTTCTCATGGCAGTTTCCTGCACGCATAATTTTATTGACAAGTTCTCCTTCATTTGTCAGAAGCAGCAGACCTTCCGAGTCTTTATCCAATCTTCCCACATAATACACACGAATGGGATAACCAATATAGGAAATCACATTATTTTTTACTTTTGGGCTGGTGGTACATTCCACTCCACGTGGTTTATGAAAAACAAGAAGTATTTTTTTCTCTTCCCGCTCTACTTTTTTTCCGTTTACCAGAATCTCCTGTTCTGCGGTCACTTGCATACCAAGTGTTGCCTGAACACCATCTACCAGTATTTTTCCCTCTTCCACAAGTCGATCCGCTTCCCTTCTGGAACAGACGCCTGCATCACTGAGATATTTATTCAAACGCATGGTTTCGCGCTCCTTTATTTCTACAATAGAGAAAGTATAACATAATTACTCGGTTTAATTCAAGGACAGTCAGAAGAAACCTTAAAGAAATCTTAAGCGTCAGTTTCGACATTTTTCTTCCTTCCGGTTGCAAATTCCTCCTGTAAAAGCGTATAATATTCCTGAAGGAACAGACACTCCAAAAATATGCAAGATTCAAAGGGGCAAAAAACATGAAAAACTCAACGAAAAACACAGGTATTCTTATCCTTACCTGCATCCTTGGCATACTGCTGATTATTACGCCAAAATATATTTTCGCTGCAGTCAAGAGTGCCATGGATACTTATGAAAACAAACAGGAGGCTTTACAGGAAGATCACTGGATCTACGACGAAAATGGCCGGAAATATGTCTATCACGACGGAGTCCTTATCAAAAACACCTGGCGTGAAATAGATGGTACCCGTTATTATTTTGATGAAAATGGCTATGTAAAAACCGGATGGCTCACAGACAAGGGACAACGCTATTATATGAAACAAAATGGTACTCCCGCATCCGGCTGGCTCAAAGACGAAGATGTCTGGTACTACCTCAATACAGACGGCACACCAAAAACCGGATGGATTCAGGATAAGGAAAACTGGTATTATCTGGAAGAGGACGGTTCTATGGCAACCGGATGGATCGAGGCAGACGATTCCAGTTATTTTCTGAACGAAGACGGTTCCATGGCAACCGGATGGATCCAGAAAGATGGGAATTATTATTATCTCAATCATTCCGGTACGATTTCAAAAGGCTGGACGGAAATCGAAAATAAATGGTACTATTTCCGGGAAGATGGTGTTATGACCATTGGATGGATCACCGATAACGGAACCCAGTATTTTCTGGATGCAGATGGTCATATGGTTACAAATGCCTGGGCCGAAAAAGACGGAAATAACTACTACCTTGGGGAAGATGGAACAATCATGACCGGAAAAATTACCGTAAACGGAACAACCTATTATCTGAACGAGGACGGAAGCAGAGCTTTCTCCGGATGGTTCCAGGACGCAAGTACTTGGTATTATCTGGACGGAAATGGACATCCCCGGACAGGCTGGATCAAATTGGAAGACAAATGGTATTACATGAAAGAAGACGGTTCTATGGCAACCGGAGAGATTATCATTGACGGAAGAAAATACACCTTCAACGCCAAAGGAGTCTGGGATGGTACTTCCAAAGCGGTTTCCGCTACAGCTACCGGTCCTATGGTAGCCCTCACTTTTGATGATGGACCCGGAAAATACACAGACCGAATTCTGAACACCCTGTCTGCCAATGGGGCAAAAGCTACATTCTTTATGCTCGGAAACAATATCTCCAAATATCCGGAGATTATAAAAAAGATGGAAAACACAGGATGTGAACTGGCCAGTCATACGTTTGATCACCAAAAACTGACTGCCCTGGATACAGCCGGTATTCAGAATGAGATCAGTTCTACCAATAGTCAGCTCATCTCGATTGTAGGACACGGAGCATCTCTGGTCCGTCCTCCTTACGGAGCTTATAATGCTTCTACCAAAAATGCAGTGAGCTATCCACTGATTCTCTGGTCCGTGGACACACTGGATTGGAAGACAAGGGATGCCGACAGCACCTATGATGCCGTGATGGCTGCACAGGACGGAGATATTATCCTTATGCACGATATCCATGAACCGACTGCAGATGCCATCGATAAAATCGTTCCGGCATTAAAAGAAAAAGGCTTCCAGATGGTTACCGTAAGCGAGCTTGCAGCAGCCAAAGGCGTTTCTCTTGGCAATGGAAACACTTATGGTTCTTTCCGCTAATAAACAACTGAAAAAATCGCTGATTGGAATTTCCTCCAATCAGCGATTTTCTTTTTCATTTATTGCAATAATGTATCTGAAATATAGCCTGTCTGACCTTCATACTCGACTTCAATCCAGCCTTCCGGTCCATTGGTCACTTTCTTTACCTGTGTTCCTGCAGATAACAGATCCAGAACTTCTGCATCTGTGCTGGCTTCTCTCCGGAAATTACAATCCTCTTTCACAGTAAGCATTGCTCCGTCATCTGCAACGACTGCAAGATTGCTTTCTTCTCCCAGCTGTTCCTCAAAAGCTTTTAACTCCGGATCTGCATCCATTGCTTCATTCAAACGAGTTTCTACTTCTGTAATCAACGCCTGCACATCCGCATCCTGTGTTACTTCCGCCATATATGCGTTGATTTCTTCATTACTGTCATCATTATGAATAATAAAACGATCTTCATCATTCTTCATAACATATAATTGTGACAGTCCCGGTGCTGCTGTTTCCACATCTGTAAACTTCAGGTCATAAGAGACAAATACCACAAAACTATCTTCTGTAAGTCCCTGTTTTGTATAAACAGTTACATTACTGTAGTTTTCAATATAAGACGCATTGGAAACCTTTGCTTCATCTGTAGCATCAAAACTATCCGTAAGTTCCTTCATTTGCTCTACATTTTTCTGACCCCATGCTGTATAGAAGGAATCAATCAAAGAGTTCACTTCCGGATATGCATTTTTCTGTAATACATTCTCGTCTTTTTTCTCGTCCTGTGTCTCTTCTTTTTCTGCATCGTCCGATGACTCTACAGGTTCCTCTGCCTGTGTCTTTGGCTCATCATCTTTTGAAAATACGCTGGTCAGCGCCTTAATACCAAAGAACAACAACACAAGTACGATCAAAATAGCCAAGCCCAGAAGAATATACCTCAGATTATCTGACAGCCATTCTCTGAAATTGTCTAACATGTTCTGTTTGTCCTCCTTGTAAGACTCTTACCCTTCATTCCCTTATTCCATGCTTTCCCCAAAGCATTAAACACACCCGGAGGGATTCGAACCCCCGACACGTGGTACCGGAAACCACTGCTCTATCCCCTGAGCTACGAGTGCTTATTGTGCTTATTTCTCTTGGAAATCACACTTTTAATATTCTAACACAGATATATGAACTTGTAAAGTCTTCTGCGCTTTTTTTCCTTTCTCTTCCTGCTATTTAATAAATAATTTATAAATATTCCCTTGCAGCTCCACACGTTCCATGCTATATTTATCTAATCAGAGAAGACACAGCTTCTCTCTTCTATCTGGAGCGTTAGTTTCTTTCCCTTTCTTTCAGGGATCTTTTCTATTCGATTCTTTTTCTAATCCCGGATTTTATCATTCAATATTACAGAACTCTGTAGTTTCTTTGGTCAGACTGCGCAGTTCTTTAATATAATAAATTTATTCAGGAGGTCATTTCCCTATGAACTACAACGCATTCAAGCAGCAGCTGATTCCTGCTCTGCAGACACTGGTCGGAAAAGATGCCCGGGTTGAAATCCATCCCGTGGAAAAAAACAACGGCACTACCTTGGACACGGTTATTATCATGAAAAAAGGCCAGTGTATCGCCCCCAGCTTTTATCTGAAAGATTTTTATTCCTGGCACAGGAAAGGAATTTCCATTCAACAGATCGCCCGGAAAATCCTGGCGCTGAATCATGAATACCGCATGGATGAACCGGAAAATCTGCGCCGTGTTCTCAGTGATTACCGACACGTCCGGCCGCATATCTGCTATAAACTGGTAAATTACCAACGCAATGAGACACTGCTCAGTAAAATTCCACATATCCCCTATCTGGATCTTGCAATCGTCTTTTACTTCCGAATCCAACAGTCTGATTTTCCAAACAGCAGCATCCTGATTTACAACGAACATATGGCAAGCTGGGAAGTAACCCTGGATGATCTTTTCCATGATGCCTGTCTAAATACCAGCAGACGGCTTCCCTTTCAGTTTCAGGGAATTGAAGAACTGATCTGTCATCTGTCCAATACGCCCATTCCTGAAGATCTTCCGGAGGAGCACATGTTTATTCTTTCCAATCAGGAACGCTATTTCGGAGCCTCTGCGCTTCTCTATCCCCATGTTCTCTCACATATTTCTGCACTTCTCAACAGTAATTTCTTTGTACTGCCAAGCAGTATTCACGAATGCATTCTGATCCCCGATTCCGGTCTTTATTCCAAATCCGAACTTGAACTCATGGTCCAGGAAGTAAATACAACCAATGTAGAGCCGGAAGAAGTTCTTTCCGATCACGTTTACTATTTTGACCGTTCCAAGCAAACTCTGGATTTTTAAAAATCCGTAACTGTTTCGATTCCGCAAAAAAGTCCGGATCAGAAATCCGGACTTTTTTCACTGATTAAACACGAGACAGATATTCACCTGATCTTGTATCGATTTTAATTTTATCACCCTGGTCTACAAACAGTGGTACGTATACGGTTGCACCAGTTTCAACAACTGCTGGTTTTGTAGCACCCTGAGCTGTATCACCTTTAAATCCTGGCTCTGTTTCTGTGATTTCCAGTTCAACGAATAAAGGAGCCTCAATTGCAAATACGCTTCCGTTATAGGAACATACTTTAACAACTTCGTTCTCTTTTACAAATTTCAGAGAATCGCCAACTGTTTCGTTGTCAATTGCAATCTGATCATATGTCTCGTTATTCATGAAATAGAATAAATCACCATCATTATACAGATACTGCATATCTACACGATCAATACGTGCCTGTGGGAATTTTTCAGTAGGTCTGAAAGTTTTTTCAACTACACCGCCATTGATCACGTTTTTTAATTTTGTTCTTACAAAGGCAGCGCCTTTTCCAGGTTTTACGTGCTGGAATTCCATAATCTGTACTACATTGCCGTCAATTTCCAGAGTGAGACCGTTTTTGAAATCTCCTGCTGATATCATAATGAATATTCCTCCTTAAATTCTTCCATTGGAAAATAATCACTTTTTCCACTGTACTTCATTGTATAATACCTTACTCGATTTTTCAACTGTTTTTTCGCTTTCTTTGCTCTTTCTGATAAAAATAAAGTACGATTTTCTCTAATTTTCGTTTGAATACGATCTGAATCTCTTCTTTTGGATGAATGGGACGTACCAGAATGTTTCGAATTCCAGTTCTTTTTGCTCCATATACATCTGTAAAAAGCTGGTCACCGATAAAAACGGTATTCTTCTGTTCCGTTCCCATAATCTCCATGGCTTTCTGATAATTCTTTCTGGAAGGTTTATGTGCATCTTCAATAAAGTGCACCTGTACATCTTTATTAAAAGAAGACACTCTCTCATATTGATTATTAGAAAGAAGACAACATTGAAATCCGATTTTTTTCAATCTTGCAAAAAGAGCAATGGCTCTTTGATCTGCCGGTTCACCGTGAGGTACCAATGTGTTGTCAATATCAAAAATCAGTCCCCGGTATCCCTGGCTGTAAAGTTTTTCATAATCAATCACATAAGCAGAATCCAGATATTCATCCGGAAAAAAGGTCTGGAACATAATTCTATCCTCATTTCTCTTTTTTGTATACGTATTATCTTTCTGATAATGGCAGATAAGTCTGTTCTTCCAGCACATTTTTATAGGCCGGACGTATAATCTTATCTGTGTTGATCAGTTCTTCCATTCGGTGAGCGCTCCATCCTACAATACGTGCAATGGCAAACATCGGTGTATACAGTTCCAGAGGAAGTTCCAGCATACTGTAGACAAAGCCGCTGTAGAAGTCTACATTTGCACTGACTCCTTTATATATATGCCGTTCCTGACCGATGATGACCGGCGCAAGACGCTCTACCATTTCATAAAGCCTGAAATCTTTCATTCGTCCCTTTTCTTCTGCCAGCTTCTCTACAAACTGCTTAAAGATCCGGGCACGCGGATCTGATATGGAATAGACTGCATGTCCCATTCCATAAATCAGGCCCCTTCGGTCAAAAGCTTCTTTATGAAGCAATTTACGAAGGTATTCGGAAACTTCTTCTTCATCTGTCCAGTCACGAACCTGTTTCTTCATATCATCAAACATACTGACAACTTTAATGTTCGCACCGCCATGCTTTGGTCCTTTCAGAGAACCAAGTGCTGCTGCTATCGCAGAATAGGTATCTGTTCCGGATGAAGAAACCACATGAGTTGTAAAGGTCGAGTTATTACCACCACCATGTTCCATGTGAAGCACAAGTGCCAGATCCAGAATCGTTGCTTCAAACGGTGTATATTTTTTATCCGGACGAAGCATACGCAGAATATTTTCTGCTGTTGACAATTCTTTTTTTGGATTGTGTATATAAAGGCTCTTATTCTGGTTATAATGTCTGTGCGCCTGATATCCATACACAGACAACATCGGAAAGATACTGATCAGATTCATACACTGACGCAGAACATTCGGAAGCGAAATATCCTCTGGATTGGAATCATAGGAATACAAGGTAAGCACACTTCGTGAAAGCGTATTCATCATATCTTTGCTGGGCGCTTTCATAATGACATCCCGCACAAAGTTTCTCGGAAGACAGCGCTGATTTGCCAGTATACGGCTAAAATCTTTCAGTTCCTGCCCGGTAGGAAGATTTCCAAACAACAATAAGTAGGTAGCTTCTTCAAAACCAAATCGTTTATCCTCAAGAAAACCTTTGGTCAAATCTTCGATGTTAATTCCTCTGTAATATAACTCTCCATCACACGGAACACTTTTTCCATCTACAATTTTACTGGAAACGATATTGGAAATCTGCGTAAGTCCTGCCAATACCCCTTTTCCATTAATATCACGCAAACCCCTTTTTACATCATACTTCCCATAAAGAGACACGTCCATTTTGCTGTTATCCTGGCAAATTTTTGTAAGGGCCTCGATCTCCGGTGTAACTTTCATATTGAATCCCATATTAGATTCCCCCTTTTCTTGTCTTCTTCGCTTTAGCATAACGACATTTTACCATAAGGAAATACATGTCACAAGGAAATTTTTTATAAAGAGTTTTAAATATATTTTAGAAATACTTGCACAATTTTTCTTTTTCCTTTACACTAAAGCTCAGGAAATACAAGAATAAGGACGGATAGTTTGATGAAAATAACAGAAAACATAGAAGTCTGCGATTGTGTGCATACCCATAAAAACATTAAAAAAAGAGCCATTTCAGATGATAATACGCTATATGCGCTGGCAGATCTGTTCAAAGTATTCGGAGATCCAACCAGAATCCGTATTCTCTATGCATTGTCTGCCCAGGAATTGTGTGTTTGCGATATTGCTTCTGTTCTTGATATGACACAAAGTGCAATTTCCCATCAGCTTCGCATTCTGAAGCAGATGAAACTCGTCAAATTTCGCAGAGAGGGCAAAACGGTATACTATTCACTGGCAGATTCGCATGTAGAAACCATATTGAATCAAGGTCTGGATCATGTACTGGAATAAAGGCAGCAGGAACGTCTGACGACGTCCCTGCATTTTTCTTTATAACTTCAATTTTGCAAATGCATCGGCAAATGCGGAATTGATTGGTTCTTCTGCTTCTTTCTTCTGTTTGTTCAGATAACGCTGCACATCTTTTTTGCTGACTCCGGCGCCTTCCTTTTCTCTTCTTGCCGTAAAAGCAGAAAGTTTCTCCTTATAACCGCATGCACAAAGAAAGGTATCTTCTTTTCCCTTTACATACAATTCCATCTTCTTATGACATTTCGGGCATCTGGCGTTGGACGTTCTGGAAATTGTCTCCCTGTGTCCGCATTCCCGGTCCTGACATACCAGCATTTTGCTGTTTTTCCCATTTACAGAAAGCATTCTTTTTCCACAGACGGGACATTTCACATTCGTCAGATTATCATGTCGGAAGGTACCGTCTCCTGTTTTAATTTCCTGAATCAGCGTCTGTGTATATGCGCGAATATCAGTCAGAAAGGCAGCATCTTTCAGTTTTCCTTCTGCTATCTTCGAAAGCTTCATTTCCCAGTCTGCAGTCAGTTCCGGTTTTTTCAGGTCTTCCGGTACCAGCTCCAGAAGCTGTCTGGCTTTTGAAGTAATAAAAATATCATTTCCTCTCTTTTCCATAAGAAATGTATGAAAAAGTTTATCAATAATATCCGCTCTTGTAGCGACCGTTCCAAGACCGCCTGTTTCTCCCAGTGTCCGGGCTGCTTTTGCATCATGCGTTTCCATATATTTCACCGGATTTTCCATAGCAGACAAAAGTGTCGCTTCATTAAAATGAGCCGGTGGTTTTGTCTGGTCTTTGACCAGATCCACCTTTCCAACAGAAAGTTTCTGTCCCTTTTTTAATTCCGGCAGTGTCTGCTCTTTGGGTCTGGATTCCTCTTCTGTCTCTTCTTCCTCTGACCAATTTCCCTCATATACTTCTTTCCAGCCTGCATGTCTGACAATTTTCCCTTTTGCTATAAAACATTCACCAGCAGCACTGGATTTTATCGTTGTCTGTTCATATTCAAAAGGCGGATACAATACACTTAAAAATCTCCGTACGACCAGATCATAAATTTTTCTCTCTTCGTTTGTCATATGATCGAGCTGGACAAACTGTTCCGTAGGAATGATTGCATGATGATCACTGACTTTTTTGTCGTCCACAAAAGCCTTTCCTGCTTTGATCGGTTTCATGGACAACATCCCTGCCATTTTCCGATACGGACCTACTGCACAGGCTTTCAGTCGATCCTGCAACGTTCCTACAATATCCGATCCTATGTATCTGGAATCGGTTCGCGGATAAGTGAGTACTTTATGATTTTCATAAAGACGCTGCATAATATTCAATGTCTCTTTCGCTGAAAATCCGAACTTTCGATTAGCATCTCTTTGCAGTTCTGTAAGATCATACAAAGCCGGTGCGTAAGTTTTTTTTGCGGTTTTTTCTACGGATTCTACAACCAACTCTGCCCCCAGTATTTGCTTCCTCAGCTCTTGCATTCGGTCTTGATTGAAGGAGCGGTAAGATCCGCTTTTTCTGTCCTGCCAGACAAACTGTACGGCCCCTGCTGTCACATGCATCCCATAATAGTCTTCCGGCTTAAAATTGCGTATTTCTTCTTCCCGCTTAGCGATCATAGCCAGCGTTGGTGTCTGTACACGGCCACAGGAAAGCTGCGCATTGTATTTACAGGTCAGTGCTCTTGTCGCATTGATTCCCACCAGCCAGTCTGCCTCTGCTCTTGCAGACGCAGCCTCATAAAGATGATTATACGCCCTTCCATCCTTCAGATTGGCAAATCCATCCCGAATTGCCTTATCTGTCACAGAGGAAATCCAAAGACGCTTTATCGGCTTCCTGCAGTTTGCCTTCTCCAGTATCCATCTGGCTACCAGTTCTCCTTCCCTTCCCGCATCCGTCGCAATAATGATCTCTTTGACATCCTTTCTGTAAAGCTGAGTCTTTACCGCATTGTACTGTTTTGCAGTCTGTTTGATTACAACTAGCTCCATTTTTGCGGGCATCATAGGAAGATGCTCCATTTTCCACTCTTTGTATTTGTTATCGTATCCTTCCGGATCTGCCAGTGTGACCAGATGCCCTAAGGCCCATGTCACAATATACTGTTCCCCTTCGAGTGCTCCGTTTAATTTTTTACTGCAATGAAGAACTCTGGCAATGTCTCTGGCAACCGAAGGCTTCTCTGCAAGAACCAATGATTTCATTTATCCTATCCTTTTTACATTACCTTTCCGAAAAATTCTGTTGTTTTCTTTACCTTCTTCATTACATCATCAAACATCTCCGGTGTCAAGGACTGCTTTCCATCACAAAGCGCCTTTTCCGGATTATTATGCACCTCGATCATCACACCGTCTGCTCCTGCTGCAATGGCCGCCATGGTAAGCGGTTCCACCATAAAACGGATACCTGCTGCATGACTTGGATCGATGATGACAGGTAAATGTGTTTTTGATTTCAACATAGGAATTGCTGAAATATCCAGGGTATTTCTCATGGAAGTTTCAAATGTACGGATTCCGCGTTCACACAGAATGACATTTTCATTTCCGCCTGCCATAATATATTCTGCACTCATTAACAGTTCATCCAGGGTATTTGCCATACCACGTTTCAAAAGGACCGGTTTATTCACTTTTCCAACTTCTTTGAGCAATTCAAAGTTCTGCATATTTCTTGTTCCGATCTGAATCACATCTACCTCTTCAAACAGTTCCAGATGACTTGGACTCATAATCTCTGTCACAATCGGAAGACCGGTTGCTTTTTTCGCTTCCAGAAGCAGTTCCAGGCCATTTTTTCCCAGTCCCTGGAAAGAGTATGGGGAAGTTCTCGGTTTGAATGCACCGCCTCTTAAAAGCCCGGCACCGGAAGCCTGCACATCCTGTGCCACTTCAATCATCTGTTCCTTGGTTTCTACGGAACAAGGACCTGCGATCACCTGGAAGTTGCCGCTGCCGATCTTTCTTCCGCATACATCCACGATCGTATCCTGCGGATGCATGCTTTTATTCGCTTTTTTATAAGGTTCCCGGATTCGCTTTACAGACTCTACCACTTCCATAGCTCCGATCTGCTCTTCATCCAGTTCCGTGGTATCCCCGATCAGACCAATCAGCAACGTGTTCATTCCCTGAGAGATATGCAGCTTCAATCCCTTTTCCAGAAAACTTTCTTTCAATTCTTCTACTTTTTTCTCATCCGCATTTTTCTTTAATACAATAATCATATCTTTTCCTCCAAAAAAAATACCGGTGTCTGCCTGGCAAACACCGGTTAAAATCCTGTTCCTCCTGATTTCAGAATTCACGGACAGATGTTTTACCACAGCACAAAGAACCTGCGTTATAATAATAACCCAGATAACCATAGTAAAATCCAGTTGTCCATACGCTTGTACTGTGCATCATGGTAAAACTCCTTTCTTTTCTGATACTCAAATCATACTGATTTCTACAGGATTTGTCAACCCAAAAATCAAAAAATATTTTAACAATTTAAAGTTTTACACTTTAAAGCGTATATTTTATATCACTTCTGCTTTTTCAAACTGACTGTTATACAGATTTGCATAGAATCCACCTTCTGCAAGAAGGGATTCATGGGTTCCCTGTTCAATAATATCCCCATCTTTCATAACAAGAATCAAATCTGCATCCCGGATCGTAGACAATCTGTGTGCAATCACAAAGCTGGTACGTCCTTTCATCAGATTGTCCATGGCTTTCTGGATCCGCTCTTCTGTTCTGGTATCAACAGACGATGTCGCCTCATCCAGAATCATGATTTTATTATCTGCCAGAATGGCTCTTGCAATCGTCAGAAGCTGTTTCTGTCCCTGCGAAATATTACTGGTTTCTTCATTCAGTTCCATCTGGTACCCTCCCGGCTGGGACATAATAAAATGATGCACATGCGCTGCTTTGGCCGCTGCGATGACTTCCTCATCCGTTGCATCCAGACGTCCATATCGGATATTTTCCATGATGGTTCCATGAAACAGCCAGGTATCCTGCAGAACCATACCAAACATTTCCCGCAATTCACTTCGATTAAATGTTTTCACATTGTGACCATCAATTAAAATTTCTCCGGAATTCACATCATAAAAACGCATCAGCAGCTTAATCATGGTCGTTTTGCCTGCTCCGGTAGGACCGACAATTGCAACCTTCTGTCCTGCTTTTACTTTCGCATTGAAATCATGGATAATCATTTTTTCCGGACGATATCCAAAAGAAATATGAGAAAACTGCACATTTCCCTCCACCGTCTCTACATCTGCCGGATGTTCCACCGTCTGATCTTCCTCTTCCACATCCAGGAACTCAAATACACGTTCCGAAGCTGCTGCGGAAGACTGCAGCATATTGGTAACCTGTGCGATCTGCTGAATGGGTTGTGTAAAGTTTCGGATATACTGGAAAAATGCCTGTACATCGCCCACTTCGATACTTTTCTTAATGACAAGGAAGCCACCCAGCAGTGCAACCATCACATATCCGAGATTGCCCACAAACTGCATAACAGGCATCATAATTCCTGAGAAAAACTGAGATCGCCATGCAGAAGTATAAAGCTTTTCATTTACCTTCTCAAATTCTTCGATTACATCCTCTTCTTTGTTAAACGCCTTTACCACATTGTGTCCACTGTAGATTTCTTCTACCTGTCCATTGACTTCACCCAGATATTTCTGCTGTGCCTGGAAATATTTCTGAGAATGCTTCATCACTTTACCGATAATCATCATAGATACCGGCAAGATCAGCAGTGCTGCCAATGTCATCCATACATTGATGCTGAGCATCATCACAAGAACACCCACCAGCGTAGTGCAAGAGGTGATCAACTGTGTCACACTTTGGTTGATTCCTGTCTGCAGGGTATCTACGTCATTGGTGATACGGGAAAGAATTTCACCGTGCGTCCTGCTCTCAAAATATTTCACCGGAATCCGGTTGATTTTTTCCGAAATATCTTTTCGCAGATTATACGTTACATCGTTGGAAATTCCTGTCATAATATATCCCTGGATAAAAGAAAGTAAGGAACTGACAAGATACAGACACAGTACACCTGCCAGAATCCGGGCAATCTTCTCAAAATCGATTCCGCTTCCTCCACTGATTTTTGATACAAGACCGGTATATAATTCCGTAGTTGCTTTTCCAAGGATCTTCGGTCCGATAATATTAAATACGGTTCCGCCCACAGCAAAAAATACCATCAGAATCAGACGCCCTTTATATCTTTCCATGTATTTCAGCAGGCGAAGCATGGCTCCTTTAAAGTTTTTGGCCTTCTCTCCTGTCATTCCTTTTCCGTGCCCCATAGGGCCTCCATGTCTTCTTGCTCCATTACTCATTGGCCAACTCCTCCTTTGATAACTGTGACATGGCAATCTGCTGATAAACCTCACAAGTTTTCATAAGTTCCTTATGGGTTCCCTGTCCTGCAATTTTCCCTTCATCCAGTACCAGAATCTTGTCTGCATGAAGAATGGTACTGATTCTCTGGGCTACGATCAGTGTTGTCGCATCTTTTGTTTCTTTTTTCAATGCACGGCGCAAAACCACATCTGTCTTATAGTCAAGAGCAGAAAAACTGTCATCAAAGATATAAATTTCCGGATTTTTTGCAATTGCTCTGGCAATAGAAAGCCTCTGCTTCTGTCCGCCGGATACATTGGTTCCTCCCTGCGCGATATCTGCATGCATTCCTTTGTCTTTTTCTTGAATAAATTCCCACGCCTGCGCAATCTGGGCTGCATGCACTGCGTCCTCTTCTGTAGCAGATTTTTTGCCATACCGGATATTCGAATCAATCGTTCCGGAAAAAAGTACTGCTTTCTGGGGAACGTACCCGATCCGTTCCCTCAGATCATGAAGTTCCATATCACGGATGTCCACACCGTCTACTGTGATTCTTCCTTCTGTCACATCAAAGAAACGGGGAATCAGATTGACCAGTGTACTCTTTCCGCTTCCTGTACTTCCGATAAATGCCATAGTCTCACCTTTGTGAACCGTAAAATCAATATCTGTAAGTGTGTTTTCGTCTGCTCCCGGATATGCAAAGCTTACATGTTCAAAACGGATTTCTCCTTTTTCCTCTGCAGCCGGTGTCACAATTTTTTCCGGATTTTCAATCGTAACTTCTGTTTCCAAAACCTCATTGATTCTTTTTGCAGAAACACCGGCTCTTGGAAGCATAATAGACATCATCGTAATCATGAGGAACGACATAATGATCTGCATTGCATACTGCATGAAAGCCATCATATTGCCTACCTGCATCGTTCCTGCATCCACTGCATGGGATCCATTGTAAATAATCAACACCGTAATTCCATTCATGATCAGCATCATAAGCGGCATCATAAAAGTCATACAACGATTGACAAAAAGATTGGTTCTGGTCAGCCTTGCGTTTGCCTCTTCAAACCGTTCCTCTTCCTGTTTTTCCCTGGAAAAAGCCCGGATCACCGAAATACCGGTAAGAATTTCCCTCGATACCAGATTCAGCTCATCAATACGATACTGTAAAATCTTAAATTTGGGCATTGCAACTTTAAACAAAACAAATACAAGAAGCAAAATAGATGCTACTGCAACGCCAAGAATCCAGGTCATGGATACATCCGTCTGCAACACTTTCAGCACACCACCCACACCAAGAATCGGTGCATACAGAACCATACGGAAAATCATGGCAAAGACCATCTGAATCTGCTGAATATCGTTGGTACTTCTCGTAATCAGGGAAGCCGTAGAAAAATGATTCAGTTCTTCCCCGGAAAATGAAATCACTTTCCGATAGACACTGTTTCGCAGATTTCGTCCAAGAACGGCTGCCACACGGGCAGACAGGAACGTAACCGAAACGGCGGCCAGCATGATCACCAATGCCATTCCCAGCATTTTCAGACCTGCGAAAAGAATATAACGGATCTGCAGCGCATCCACATCGATTCCCTGCTCCTCATACTCCTGCAGTACATACTGTACCGCTGCCTGAGTGCGAATGGATTCCGGCATTTCCTTCATCTTCTCTGTCACAGCAGCAGAAATCTGTGCAAACTGTTCTTTTGGCATTGCTGCAAGAACCTGCCACAAATCCGTATCTTCCGGAAGCTGCATCTGTTCTTCCAGCTTTGCTGCCTCCTCTTCACTGTTGAAAGTCTGTGCAGCCATCATAGGAACACTCAGAATCCGGTTCAATTCCTCTCTTTCCTCTTTTGAAATCTCTTTTCGCTGATAAATCCCGTCTTTTAACGTGTAATTTTCTTTTACCCGGTCAGCCTCTTTTTCATCCAGGAACAAACAAAGCTGCTCCATAGATTCTTCCCGTATCGTATCCGGAACCCCATCTTCCAGACCCTTCTGCTGGATTCCTACATTTACAATTTTGGAAGTATAATCCGGCAAAGCCAGATCACAATATGCCTGTAAAAATAAAAGAGCAATAATCAGTACAATGTAATGCCAACGCTCTTTCATATACCGAAACATCTTTAACATAACGTCACTCCTTATTCGTATTTTACCTGTTCCAGATTTTCGATCATCCGCCTGAAAAAGCATTTCATAAGATGAATTTCTTCTTCCGAAAATCCCTGAAAAACTGCCGCTTCACTTTCTTCTACAATTTCCTTCAGACTACATCCAATGCGCTTTCCTCGCTCAGTCAGATAAATACGCCAGATTCTCTGATCCTTTTCATCTTCCCTGCGGACAATCAGCCCCGATTTTTCCATACGTTTTATGGATACTGCAACTGTAGAAGCTTTGATTTTCATTTCCTCACAGATTTCCCGCTGACTTAGCCCCTCTTTTCTTCCCAGAAGAAACAACATGGGAACCTGTTTGGGATGCACCTCCAGTTCCTTCAGCTTTCTGAATGCCTTTCCATAATAGAGATGTATGATATGGGTAAATAAACTTTGCAAACTATCCACTTCCTCACCTCCTGGCTCTTGTTTAGTTAGTCGACTAACATAGTTTAGTCTCATTTTCCAGAAATTGCAAGTTTGAAATACCTGATTTATAAATATTTTACGAATGCTTTATTTCTGAATAAGAAAATGACCACAAAGAAACATTTCTGCTCCTTCGTGGTCGTTGTTGAATTTTCTGCAGCTTTGCTGCTATTTGATTTTAATGAAACTTGCACTGGCTGCTGGTACTGTCAGCATCCCGTCTTTCAGCACAGCTTCCCCATTATTTGCATAAATAATTTCTTTTCCGTCTTCTGTATCAATTCTGCAGGTCACTTCCTTTCCGGAAGGATTGACTGCAATAACAATGGTTTCTTCTTTTCCTGTACGTTTATACACCAGAGGATAGGCATTTTCTTCTGCATAGAGAAACTCAACAGGTGCATTGCTCTGGAGCGCCTCATGAGCCAGACGAATTCCATTTAGTTTCTTCACTTCATAATAAAGAGAATTTTCATCTGCTTTCTGTGATTTCACAGTAGGGCGTTTTTTATCCGGATCTGTCATAATATACAGTTCTTCCGGTTTGGCACTGGAAAATCCTGCATTGGTGCTGTCATCCCACTGCATAGGAGATCTGGATCCCGTTCTTTCATATCCACCTTCTACGAAACGGATTCCTGCCAGATAATTCATGCCAATTTCATCACCGTAGTAAATGAAAGGTGCTCCAGGCATAGACAGCAGAAATGCAAATGCAATTTTTACTTCTTCATCATCCAGTTTTTCTTTGATACGTGTCATATCATGGTTACCGGAAGGAATACAGATCAGTCCCTTTCCGTTTGTCTTATTATAATTTTCTACGTAAGTATTGATAAATTCAGCAATGTTTCCTTTTCCTTCCCGTTTAAAATACGGATTCTCACTGCGGAACAAATCCATATAGTGAGAAGGACCGAAATGTAGAAGGAAGTCCATATGATAGCCTCCTTCCAGAGATTTGTCCGGCTGTCCCCACTCGGAAATCATTGCAGCATCTGGAAACTCTTCATCCAGAAATGCACGGAAATCCTGCCACAGGGCAATCGTACCTTTTCCCTCTTCATCATTCTTTACAAGAGATCCTGCCATGTCCACACGGAAACCGTCGCATCCAAGACCAAGCCAGAAACGCATTACATCCTTCATAGCTTCCCTGGTAGCCAATGCCTCCGGAGAATTCATATCCTTCTGCCATGACTCTGTGACCTTATAAAAACCGTAATTCAAAGCAGGCTGCGTGCTGTAATAATTCACTGCACAGGAACCGTCCCTATCAGAAAGTCCCCTCACACATCCACTTATATTGTTGATTCCCTCAAATCCTTTCCATGCCCTGTCCGTCCAGATATATCTATGAGAAAACTCATTTTCTTCCGGACTTAAAGATGCCTGAAACCACGGATGCTCAATAGAAGTATGTCCGGGTACCAGATCCAGAATCACATGCATGTCTCTTTCATGTGCAGCCTGAAAGAGTTCCTTTAAATCTTCATTTGAACCATATCTGGGTGCTGCCTTGCAATAATCAGCCACATCATATCCTGCATCGGAAAATGGCGACAGGAAACAGGGATTCAGCCAGACTGCATTACATCCCAGTTCCCTGATATAATCCAGTTTTCTGATAATCCCCTGAAAATCTCCTATCCCGTCTCCGTTTGTATCCAGAAAACTCTGTGGATAAATTTCATAAAAAATTGCATTATCTAACCATGTCGGCATTGTCTTTTCCTCCTGAATAAAATCCTGTCTATATTTAATCTATAGTTCGATTTTAATACCGGAATCATAAAATTTCCTCCGTTTCTGTGATTAAAAACTATATTATTTTGACTTCTAATCTGACAGTGCAGGCCACATGATATAAAACATGGTTACAAAACATGCCGTCCCTCCGATAAAATTAGAAACCGGCTCTGCAAGAAAGACGCCATTTACACCAAGTCCTGCGATATGGGGTAAAAGCAGTGTAAGCGGCACCACGATCACTGCTTTCCGAAACAGAGAGAAAAAGATTGCCTGTTTTGCCTTCCCAAGTCCTGTAAAAACGGTCTGTCCCGCAAACTGTAAAGACATAAAGCAAAATCCAAAGAAATAAATCCGCATGGCAGGAACTCCTACCGCTACGAGTTCTTTGCTTCCGTTAAACAAATGAATAAACATTTCCGGGATAATCAAAGTTAGGAGCCATACAAGGGAAGTATAGCAAATGCAGATCACAGACATGAATTTAATTCCCTGTTTTACACGGGTATATTCTTTTGCACCGTAGTTAAATCCGATTACGGGCTGTGCGCCCTGCGTCAGTCCATTAACCGGAACCGTTAATACCTCACGGACCGAATTGATGATCGTCATAATCCCTACATAGATATCTCCGCCAAAATTATGCAGTGTCACATTGCATACAATCTGTACCATACAGTTCGTTGCCTGCATGATAAATCCGGAAAGTCCCAAAGAGACGATCTCTCTTACACAGGCTAAATCCGGTTTCCAGTAAGCCGGCCGCAGCTTGAGATGGGTCTGTTTTCCTGTCAAAAAGCGGAGGATCCAGCCTGCAGATACTGCCTGAGAAAGAACGGTAGCTGCTGCTGCTCCCTGTACGCCCCTGTGCAGGAGAAAAATAAATACCGGATCCAGAATAATATTGAGCACAGCACCGATGACGACGGTAAGCATTCCAATTCCGGCAAAGCCCTGGCAATTGATAAATCCATTCATTCCAATGGAAATCATAACAAAGACACTTCCCAACAGATAAATACTGATGTATTGATCTGCATAGGGAAAGGTCACATCACTGGCTCCAAGCGCATACAGAAGCGGTCTTTTCACCAGAAATCCCAAGAGTATCAGTACGATTCCTGTTGCAACCAGAAGGGTAAACGAATTTCCCATAATATGTTCTGCTTTTTCATTTTCCTGTCTGCCTCTTGCAATGGAACAAAGAGGCGGTCCTCCCGTTCCTACCAGAAAAGCAAATGCCATAATCACTGTAATGACAGGGAAACAGACCCCCACGCCAGTAAGAGCCGCTGTATCTGCACCCGGAATCCGCCCGATATACATACGGTCCACAATATTATAAAGTACGTTGATAAACTGTGCTGCGATCAAAGGCAGTGACAGTCGTAAAATATTCCCAGGGATATTTCCCTGGGAAAAATCATGCTCCTTTTCTTTTGTTGTATGTATGTTTCTCATTCTTCCTGCCTGATACCTATTAAAAACTTTGTCTGTAAGTACTGAGAAAATCTGCCAGTCTTCCTGTCGCATCTTTTAACTGTTCCACATTCGGCAGATATACAATACGGAAATGATCCGGCTGATTCCAGTTGAATCCTTTTCCGTGAGTCAGAAGTACTTTCTTTTCCTTAAGAAAATCAAGAACAAATTTTTCATCATCCAGAATGTTGAATTTTTTTGTATCAATTTTCGGGAAAATATAAAAAGCAGCTTTTGGTTTTACAGCAGACAAGCCCGGTATCTCATTGATGGCTTTGTAAATATATTCTCTCTGTTCATAAATTCTTCCCCCCGGAACCAGATAATTCTTCACACTCTGATAGCCTCCAAGAGCTGTCTGTACAATACACTGTGCCGGTACATTCGAACAAAGACGCATATTGGACAGCATATTCAGTCCCTCAATGTAATCTTTCCCCTTGTATTTTGCACCACTGAGAATCATCCATCCACAGCGAAATCCTGCTACCATATGGGACTTGGAAAGACCATTTAACGTAACACAGAACAAATCCGGTGCCAGAGAAGCAATCGAAGTATGTTCGATTCCATCCATGGTAAGCCGGTCATAAATCTCATCCGAAAGAATCATCAGTTCATGTTCTCTTGCGAGTTCTACGATCTGCTCCAGAACTTCCCGTGGATACACGGCTCCTGTAGGATTGTTCGGGTTAATAATAACAATAGCTTTTGTCTTATCCGTAATCTTGCTTCTCATATCCGCAATATCCGGATACCACTCAGACTGCTCATCACAGATGTAATGAACCGCTTTTCCTCCTGCCAGTGTCACACAACCCGTCCAAAGCGGATAATCCGGAGATGGAACCAGAACTTCATCGCCATTATCGATCAGTCCCTGTGTTACCATATTAATCAGTTCACTGACACCATTTCCTGTGTAAATATGTTCCATCGATACATTGGGAATATTTTTTATCTGGGCATACTGCATGATTGCCTTTCTGGCCGCAAAAATGCCATGGGAATCCGAATATCCCTGGGCATCCCGCAAAGTAGAAATCATATCCTCAATCACTTCCTCCGGAGCGGAAAATCCAAAAGGTGCGGGATTTCCGATATTCAGTTTTAATACATTAATTCCATTTGCCTGCATACGATTGGCCTCGTCCAGAACCGGCCCTCTTACATCATAACAGACATTATCCAGTTTTGAAGATTTTTTAAAGGTTCTCATGTCTCTTTCCTTTCCTGCTTTCCAACGATAAGATGCTATTGTCTAAAATTTTATCACTTCATATTTGAAATAGCAAGAGAATTGTTTTCCAGCCATTTGATCGCGCTGTACGTAAGAAGCCCGCTTCCAAGAGACAGGATTTCCTCATTGAAGACTACATGATCGTTGTGCATTGGTTTCCCGAACATTGGGTTTTCCTGGGCAGTTCCTGCTCCAAGCAGCAGATAGGCACAGGGAATCTCATAAGTATAGGATGCAAAATCTTCCGATCCCATTCCTCCTTGTTCAAATAAAATTACTTTTTCCGGCGCTGTGATTTCTTTGGCATATTCTGCCATTTCTCTGACCAGATTCCGGTCATTCTGAAGAGGCGGCGCAGATGCGATTTCTGTTACTTTTGCTTCTCCCCGGAACAACGCTGCCGTCTGCGTGGAAATTTCTTCTATTCGCCTGTAGATCTGTCCGGCAAGATCCACATCCAGCGTACGGATCGTTCCTTCCAGCACCACTTCTTCCGGAATAATATTCGGTGCCTTCCCTCCTGAGAATTTACCGATTGTGAGTACTGCCGGCTTCATCGGTGAGATTTCCCTTGCAATGATCTCCTGAAGAGACAGATAAATATGTGCCGCAATATTGATTGGATCTACCCCTGTTTCAGGCATGGCTCCGTGACATCCGGTTCCCTTTACCGTAATCTGAAACAACGTGCAGCCAGCCATACAGGTACCCTGTCCGCACAAAATCATCCCGGAAGGAGTACCGGAATTTACATGAAGTGCCATTCCTGCATCTACATGCGGCTCCTCCAGTACACCGGCTTTGAGCATGGACTTTGCCCCTGTAAATCCCTCTTCATCGGGCTGAAAGACCAGCTTTACGGTTCCTTTGATCTCATGACGATTCTCCATTAGTAATTTCGCTGCTCCAAGCAACATGGTGGCATGCATATCATGACCACAGGCATGCATGGCATGATTGCAGGAAGCAAAGGAAACCGGTGCTTCTTCTTTAATAGACAGGGCATCCATATCCGCCCGCAAAAGAATGGTCTTTCCCGGTTCCTCTCCTTGCACAGTAGCTACAATTCCGCTTTCACAGATTTCTTTGGGTTCGTATCCATATTCCTCCAGCTTCTTTCTGACAAATGCCTTTGTCTGTGGCAGGAAGGGTCCCACTTCCGGGTTCTGATGCAGAGTTCTGCGGATTTCTGTCAGTTCCTGCTGTATATTTTTTGCTGCTTCTTTCACGAATTTACTATCCATTTTCACCGCTCCTTATCTATACAAAAAAGGTACATGGTATTATTATGTCCATGTACCTTAAATATTAGCACTATCTTTCTTCAGATGCAAACTGCATCCAGCAATTCTTTTGTATATTCTGCCTGCGGATGTTCAAACACCGCTTCTACTGTCCCCTGCTCCAGGATTTTGCCTTCTTTCATAACCATCACCCGATCACAGATCTGATAAATAACATTCAGGTCATGAGAAATAAACAAAATAGAAAGTTTCATTTCCTGCTGCACTTCATTCAGCAGTTCCAGAATCTGTTTCTGAATCGTCACATCCAGGGCAGAAACCGGCTCATCTGCAATGATGAAACCAGCCCCCTGTAAAAGTGCCAGCGCAATGCTGACTCTCTGACGCTGTCCGCCGGACAGTTCCTTGGGTCTTCTTTTCAGATGTTCTTTTGTAAGTCCTGTCTTTTCTGCCATCTCTTCCACACGCTGTCTGCGAATTTCTTTTGGAATCTTCTGCATGCGAAGAGGTTCCTCCAGAATCCATCCGATTTTTTTTGACGGATTCAGAGAAGAAAAGGGATCTTGAAATACCATCTGGGGATTTTTTGTATAATGAATGATTTCTCCTTCTTCTGGTTTTATAAAACCGAGAATTGCTTTTGACAAAGTGGTCTTTCCGCATCCGCTCTCTCCCACTAATCCAAGAATCTCATTCTCATATAAGGTAAAGTTTACATCCTCCAGTACCTTCTGTTTCTGTTTTCCTTCTTTATAAGAGGTACTGATATGTTTTACTTCCAGAACAGGCTTCATTTCTCTATTTCCCCTTTCTCAGACTTCTGTTTTCCCCTGTTTCTTTGTCTTAAAGAGGTTGTTCTGTCTGGTATGGCAGCCAGAAGTTTTCTGGTATATGCTTCTGTGGGATTTCGGAAGATTTCTTCTACCATTCCCTGCTCCACCGCTTTTCCCTGATTCATAACAATCACCCGGTCGCACAGTTTTCTTACCACACCAAGATCGTGGGAAATAAAAAGAATTCCTGTCCCTTCCTTCTGATTGATTCGCTTGAGAAGTTTTAAAATCTGTGCCTGAATGGTGACATCCAAGGCCGTAGTCGGTTCATCTGCAATAATCAGGGAAGGGCTTGTAATCAATGCAGCCGCAATCATAACGCGCTGCCGCATTCCTCCGGAAAGTTGATGCGGATATTTTCTGTAAAGTTCTTCCGGCGAAGGAAGCTCTACTTTTCGCATCATTTCCAATGCCTTTTCTTTCCGTTCTGCCGGACTGTCCTTTGTGTGAATCCTGAGTGGTTCTTCTACCTGTTCCCCAATCGTAAGCAAAGGATTCAGGGAAGTCATAGGCTCCTGAAAAACAATTCCGATTTCCTTTCCGCGGATTTCACGCAGCTCTTCCTCCTGACACTTCAGAATATCTTTCCCACCAAAAAGGATTTCTCCCTGCGGCATTTTCGCATGGCTTTCCAGAAGTCCCATAACCGATAAAGCTGTCTGTGTTTTACCGGAACCGGATTCTCCTACAATTCCCAGGATTTCTCCCTTTTCCATAGAAAAAGACAAGTTTTCCACAATTTTTGAAGGAGGAACGGTATCATGAAATTCAATCACAAGATTTTTTATTTCCAGTAAATGCATCTTATCTTCCTCCCTTCTTCTGAAGCCCGTCACTCATCAAGGAAAAGCCAAGTGCCAGCAGAATCACTGCAATTCCGGGAAATAATGCACACCAGGGTGCGGTAGCCAGATACGTCTGAGACTCGGAAAGCATCCGTCCAAGACTGGCATCCGGAGGCTGTACGCCGATTCCCAGATAACTCATCCCTGCTTCCGCAAGAATGGCATTATTAAATCCGATTGCAGCAGTCGCAAACACAGTAGGCAGAACATTCGGCAAGATGTGAACAAAGATAATCCGCATATGCGGCACACCCATCAGTCTTGCACTTTTTACATAATCCATTTCCCTCTGAGAGAGGAATTCACTTCTTGTCATTCTGGCAAAACTCGGAATAAATACCACAGCCAGAGCCAGTATTACATTATATTTTCCAGGTCCCAGAATACTGATAAATACAAGAGCCAGCAAAATACTGGGAAAAGAAACCACTGCATCGTTAAACCGCATCAACACCTCATCCAGCCAACCGCCGAAATATCCGGTAAAGGCACCGATCACAAGACCGGTACCTCCTCCCAGAACGACTGTGGCAAATGCCACAAAAAAAGTCGTCCCGGTTCCCTTCATCACACGGCTGAAAATGTCCCTTCCAAACTGATCACATCCGAACAGATGGAACAGAGAAGGGGCAGCAAATTTTGCCGTTCCATTCATAGCGTCCGGATCGTAAGGAGTATAAAAAGAACCGATCAGCAAAAATACAAACATAAAAGCTGCGAGACAAAGACCTGTCATAAAAGTTCTGCTTTTCTTCTTCATATGTGCTCCTTTCTTTCATGCCTGGATCCGAATTCGTGGATCGATCTTTGCATAAAGCACATCCACGGCAAAATTAACCAGTACCACCATTGCTGCAATCAGAACAATAATTCCCTGTACAACCGGATAATCGCGATTTGATATGGAAGTGATCAGCAGACTTCCCATGCCCGGAATCGTAAATACCTGTTCCATAATAATCGTATTTGCCATAATATCTGCAATGGTCATAGCCCAGAAGGTCAGTACAGGAATCAGTGCATTCTTCAACACATGTTTATACATAACATGAGAAGGTTTCCCTCCTCTGCTGTAAGCAGTCCGCACATAATCCATGCGCAGCTGAGAAATCACGGAGCTGCGCAGCATCTTAACACCCATCGCGGCTTTCGGAAGAGCGATTGCAACACTAGGGGCAATCAGATACGCCAGAAATCCTCCAAAACTCTCTTTTATGGAAATATACTCTCCCGGCGTAAACCATCTCAGGGCCAGACCGAAAATATAAGTGATCAAGATTCCAATCAGAAATCCTGGAACAGACATCACAATCTGATTGCAGGTCATAAGGAAACGATCCAAATGTCCGCCCTCGTGCTGAGCGGTAAAAATTCCAAGCGGCAGGGAAATCACAAGAATCATAAAAAAGCCCATAATTACCATGGCTACGGTAATGGGAATCTTATCTGCGATCATAGTGCTGACAGGCATTGCATAGCTGTAAGATTCTCCCATATCTCCTTTTACAAAATCTTTCAGCCACAGACCATAACGTACCAATACCGGCTTGTCCAGTCCCATCTCTTTTTGCAGTGCCTCCACCTGTTCTTTCGTTCCTTCCGTGCCAAGCCTGGATTTCGCCGCATCTCCCGGAATTACGGAAAAAGCGAAGAAGGACAAAAAAGAGACAATTAACAAAGTTATAATGAGAGTACCTGTTTTTTTCATAATAAATTTCATAGTCGTCCTTCTCCTTTTCCTGTTGTTTTCCAATTATTCGCTGACTTTATAAATTTTGGACATATCCATTACATACAAAGGATAAAATGCATATCCATCATAAGTATTTCTCAGCACAACTTCCGATGCCATATCCTGAATATAGACATTTGCTGCATCTTCATTCAGAATGGTTTCCATTTTCTTATACAGTGCAATCTGTTCCTGATCATTTGTACTCTTTTTTACCTGCTGATACAGATCATCGTATTCTTCATTCTTGAAGTTAATGAAATTTTTGGAAGAATCAGACACAAAACGTTCCAGTAATGCACGACCGCTTAAATATGCAGCATCCACACCAACGACCGTAGACTGGAATTTTCTGTCTGTATAAACATCGCTGAGCCAGCTGTCCCATTCTACAAGCTGAATCTCTGCATTGACACCGACCTGTTTCAGCTGTTCTACCAGAACCTGTGCAGTGTCCACATGCTGCTGATAGTTAGACGGAACGGTAATTGTCATGTCAAATCCATCCGGATATCCTGCCTCTGTAAGAAGCTGCTTTGCTTTCTCCACATTCTGGCTATACACCTCTGCAAGTTCCGGCATATAATATTTTTCAAAAGCCGGGAACATACTGCTTCCGATAATCGTACCTCTTCCGTCAGCTACCATATCCAGAACTTCCTGACGATTTACCGCATAGCAGAGAGCCTGACGTACTTTCACATCATTGAACGGTTCTTCTGCATTATTCAGATAAAGCGCCTGAACCAGGTTCATACCACCTTCATAAAAACGAAACTCCTCTTTCTGAAGCTGCGCAGACTGTGCCGCCTCAATTCTGCAGAACATATCAAGAGAACCTGCATTGAGTCCTGTGGCAATGGCATTTCCGCTTACAATTTTAAAAGTCACTTCATCCAGATATGCCTGATTATCCGGATCCCAGTAACCAGCAAATTTTTTGATCTTGATATTTTCCTGAGGAGAACGTGATTCATACATAAATGGACCGGTTCCTACTGGTTTTGTATCCAGTTCTGCATAATCCTTCGGGACAACAGCCACGATCAGATAAGCCAGAAATTCCGTATCTGCCTCTTTCAGATTGATCACGATTGTTTTGTCATCCGGAGTTTCCACGCTTTCCACATTAGAAAACGCTGCTATCAACGGTTCCGTTCCATCCGTGATACCAGCGCATCTCTCAATTGAATATTTCACATCGTCTACGGTAACGTCCGCTCCATTGTGGAATTTGATTCCCTCACGCAGTGTAAAGGTATAAGTCTTACCCTCGTCCGAAATGGTATGGGACTGTGCTACAGCATCGATATAATTTCCCTCTTCATCAGGCTTTACAAGGCCTTCATAAATATTAAATAGGATTTCTTTCGTTCCTGCCGCTACGGATTTGTGTGGGTCAAGACTATCCTCAAGATCCTGAGGAATTCCTACTACAATAGAACCTCCCATGGTTGGTTCCGTTTTTGTTTCACTAGAACTTTCCGTGTTGCTTTGAGACTCTTTACCGCTTTCCTTTTTGTCCTGGCATCCACCAAGTACAATAGTAAGGGTAAGTGCAAAGAGCAGTAACATCATTTTTCTTACTCTTTTCATTGTTTCTCCTTTAACATAGAAGTTCCCTCATTATGTAATTGTCAAGGTCATTGTAGCGAACACAGGAAAAAATTGCAAGTACAATTTCCCGTACAATCTGTAGTCGCCTGCAGACACGTTACAGTTCCGGCCTTTGGCAGACGCTGGGACAATCTTATTAAAATATTACATTTTCTTTTTCCGTGGCCAATTCGGAATTTCAGTGCTTTCAGGATTTCCTGACAATCATCCTTTATGGCAGGAAAATTTTTCAAAACTC
>OBLI01000763.1_pt1 | contig 33570 bp, 23 predicted proteins | sample 1519701 | NCBI WGS metagenome assembly OBLI01 (sample SAMEA3663005, study PRJEB22513) | pig gut metagenome | biome: pig gut; feature: pig-associated habitat; material: faeces | place: France | collected 2012 | reverse complement strand
AGGCAAGAAAAGGAACAGAATTATCCTAAAAAAGCCTTTTCCATTTGTCCACCAATTTGTCGAATGAACAAATGGAACAGGCCATTGAACCAAGGTCGACTACTCGATTTTGTCTTGTTCAGTTGTTCAATTGCGTATATATCCTTAAATTAGGCTACCCAAGATATACGCGAATGGAGGCGTGTTGAGATAGGCTCGCAGGAAACGGAAGTGGCCTCAGTCATGTCAACACAGTTCATGGAAGACGGCAAGAAGGTGGTGGCTGAATTTGTATACCGGCATGCCGTATGACAAACTTTCTTTTGGACCTTAAATCCGCAAGACTATAAAATAAAAATAATATTAAGCACCTGAGCAACAATATGTTGCTCAGGATTTTGTCATGTCGCAAAATTCACTTATCTTAGTGTTGCTCAAAAAAAACAAAAGAACCAGCAACTGACATGACAAAGATAGCAATTCAATCAGACAAAATCACTCCTTTCGGCGGAATTTCCTCAATCATGCAACAATTTGACCGCTCGCTCTCGCAGGTCATTGATTCTACCCTCGGGGTGAGGTGCAAATTCTACGGATATCAGTACAGCGAAATCCTGCGCTCGCTCATGTGCATCTACTTTTGCGGAGGGTCATCAACAGCGTATTGCCTCAAGCCGCATCGTGGGGTAAGGGGTAACTGTGCACATCTGCGGCGATTTGAAGCTCAATTCCCGCCATCGGCATAACTAATCTGATCAAATCCCAACCCATTAAGCCGCAACAAACGAAGTTGCGGATTTGAGGATAGATTAAAAGTAGTGCTTGTAGAACAAGGTAAAACCGGGAAATTGTACCAAGTTATTTTTTAACGATTACTTAATGCTCTCACCTTTGTCAGTTTGGCTAACGGTGAGAGCATTCTTTTATTCTTCAAGGAGCCATCTTTCCAACTCGGCTTTCCATTCGCGTGCGTAATGAAACCAGGGACCTTCGCACCATCCGTGACCACCAGTAGGATAAATATGCAACACTGATGGAATGCGGTTCTGTTGTAACACGCGAAAATATTGAATGCTTTCTTCAAACGACACGATAGGGTCGTCGGCACTGCAAGCTATAAAAGCACGAGGAGTGTTAGGCTTGACATTTTTGAGTATGGTGTATTTGTCTATCATTTCCTGCGTGGCATTAGCTCCATGCATCTCATTGTTCATATAGCTATTTGGAATGGTGGAGGGATAGAGCAGAATCTGGAAATCAGGTCTATTTTCTGGACCTGTAAACTGAACAGCAGCTTCACAAGCCAGGTTACCACCAGCAGAGCACCCCATGACACCCACCTTGTTTGGATTCACCTTCCAGTCGTCGGTATGCTGACGCATAATCTTGATTGCCTCCTGCACATCACTCAAAGAAGTCTCAAAATGTCCGTTGGGCATACGATATTTCAGCACAGCCAGCGTCACGCCTATGTAGTTGAACCAAGGTGCCAACGCAGTGCCTTCTTTTTCTATCTCCAAATAGACATATCCGCCACCAGGACAAGCGATGATGACAGTACCATTAGGTCTAAATGCAGGGTAAACCCACAACTCAGGCTTAGAAACATTGTTGACACTCCTTGGGTCTGGGTGCCCTTCCTCGCCAGTAAGATGGTTGTCGTTGGGTACTCCATTAGGCCAGAGAGGAATGACCACAGGTTCTCCCCTCTGTGCTAAAGCCATGCCCGACACCACCATCAAGGCGCATATCAGTGAGATAATCTTTTTCATATTCAATAAGTTTTGTCAAATTCTTTATTCTGTATAATTCAGCTTTTTGGTCTCCATGTCACGAGAGAAGTGGCGGAAGAAGTCCCAAATCAGGCGAGCCGCAGGCTTGAAGTTCCAATGGCCATAGTTATTGATAGCGATAAGACGGATCATCGGCTTATTGCCTTTATACAGCTGACCAAACTCCATCGTGATGTCTTCGCTCTTGCCCGTATGAATCTGACGGCGGTCTTGCAACTTGAATCCGAAGGTTGGATCCACATTGAAATCCAAATCACCTGTCACCTCCATATCATTAATCGTCTGATAGATGCGCCAAACATTCAAATAAGGGTTTCCTTGCCAGTTGTCAGGACGCAAGTAACGTATCACATCATCATGGGTACCAGCCACAGAGCAATAGCCCACTTCCACATAGCCACGCTTCTGAATGGCCTCATTCATCAAAGGCTCACTGCCATAGCCATAATAACCAAGTCCGCTGCCAGAGAAGATGCCACCAGAATGGCCAGCTACGGCAGCAAAGAGATGCGATTTACGCACACCCAGCATATTACTGGTCATGGCCCCAGCAGACAAACCCTCACAATAGATACGTGAAGCATCGATTTGCGGATATTTCTCTTTGAGTACACTGATAACGGCCTCAATGCCATCCAATCCCATAGCGATGAAGCCATTGCTGCCCTGCCACTCCATCTCTACTACCATGAAGCCTTCCTCTGCGGCAAGTTCCACAAAACCAGCCGTCTCACTTTGTGTGCGAGGATCGTTGCCATGACCATGCAGAATCACGACTAATGGCACAGTACCCTTAGCTGCATTTTGAACCTGCTTTGGCAGATACTCATACCACAGATATTTGTCAGGGTTTTCTACCCCACCAGCCGCATTGGTATCCACCACAGGATGTTGTACTACATTGCGCTGGATGCCCATTTTATCGAACATCGGGTATGAAACCAGTTCGAAAGTCTTCACACCTTCCGGGTTGTCAATACCACGGCTCATATAGAACGTGCGATAGAGGTTGTTGTAACGATAGTTGGCACTCAACACCTTATCCCAAGCATCAGCCAACAACATAGCTTCAGATGCGTTAGCATCAGCATTCACTACCACTTGCTGCAAAGGATCCTTGGGAGCGGCATCACTGGTTTTTTGATAAGGCTTGGCAACCTTTATGGCATTCTTGCCACCGACATAAGCGGGGACAGGCAGTGCGCAGACCTTACCAGGAGCACCACCAATAGAAACGATGCCAGCTATGGCACCCGTCAAGTCAGAAGCAGCCAAATGCTGATTGACGAAAGTAGCACCATTGCCAATGCCCACCACCTTAATGTTAGTGGCAGGGGCACCTCTACCTATCAGTTCACGGAAAGCCTGTACGTCAGAAGCCTGCCACTTGTCGCCTACAGGATTCACCACACTAATTCTGCCACCGTTTTCAGCAGCCATTTCTATTACCTTCAGTTCCTTTGCCAACGCTAAAGCAGATACATTATCCAGCTTCTGATCAGGGAAGATATAAAAAGCAGGGCCAAATCCGGCGCGTGACTCTATATTCCTCTCCATAGGCAGATTATACTGCAAGGCAGAAGTACCCTCTATTGCAGAAAACTCATTCAGCGGGCCTTGGGGCCTCATCATGGGTTGCGCACTGGCTCCCATCCATAAGAGAGCCAGCGTTGCTACCATCATATATCTTTTTATTTCTTTCATCGTTTTATTATTTAATGCAATGTCAGCAACCTAAACCGATTGCTGACAAAAAACTAACCGTTATAATTTACCTGACTGTTTGCCAGAATGATTTCACCCACTCTCACATTTGGATTGCGATACCTTGAATTACGGTTTTGTTCTTCTGGCTCTGGATCTACGCGAATAATGGAGATGGCCTTTTTCGGACAGTTGTGCACACAAGACAGGCAGTTTTCACAATCTCCCTCCGCCACACTCTTTCCGTTAACAATCTTCCAGGAGCCATGAGGACAAACAGAGTTGCAAATGCCACAGCCTATACATTCATCTGTTGAATAGACAACCTTCTCAGACCTCGTAAAAGTGGGCTTCACCCTGTCGCGGCCAGAATGTCTGTAATAGCCCTCGCAAAACATCTTCTCTTGTTCAGAGACAGGACGGATAAAGTTTTCACGGCTATTGATAGAAGCCTTTATTGCAGCCAGGTTTTCAGGTATCTGCTTATCAGCAGCCTTTTCCTTTTCCATGTCATAGTATGGCAGGTAGGTATCCACCATCTTGATGGTATTGATATAATTCATTTCAAGTCCTTTATCCTTTGCCATTTGAGCTACATATTCAGGGAATATGGTAGAGTTGGCTCCGTAAGTGCCTACACAGAAAAGATAGTTAGCCTTGAAGGTGGAACGGGCAAAAAACTCCTGCACGATGGTAGGTGGGATAAAGCAGTAGATAGGACATACGATACCTATTTCCTCAGCTTCATAAACAGGATGCTCATTGTGAATTTCCTGCGGAATACTCATAAGGGTACCTTCCGCACCACTCAGCTCTTTAGCGATATATAGACTGTTACCTGTAGCAGAGAAGGAGAAAATCAAGCGTTTGTACTTTTCTGTCGGTTCTTCTGCCTTTACCTTAGTACCTGTGCAAGATGACAATACCGTACCTGCACACATGGCACCCATCATTCGAAGGGCGTTTCTTCTTGAAATTTTGTGTTTCTCCATTTTTCCTTAGAAGTTGTTTAAAATTTATTGAAAAATAATATTATACATACCAATAATATATTGAATCTAAGTTCTCGTATGCGGTAGTCTCGTCTTCTACGATCAATATTTTCATGATTCCTTATTTTAATGGTAAATAAACGGTGAATGTCTGCCCGTCGTTTTGGATACGAATATCGCTGTGCACAAGTAGCTTGAAGCGGTTACGCAGGTTGTTCAAGCCGGTTCCGTTCGTATCGGGAGGAGTCAGCTTGGGGCAGATGGGATTGGAAATGACCAATTCTTGCTGTACATTCAATTGAATGTGAATGTGCATGGGATTCTCGCTGTCAATGGCGTTATGCACCGTTGTGTTCTCAATGAGGGGGAGCAACGAGAGGACAGGAATTCTTAATTGCCGTTTGTCTTCCGGTACCTCGAAATGGACGAAGAATTTGCCACTGAAGCGCACCTCCATGACATGGCTGAAGGCTTCCGCAAAAGCTAATTCCTCCTCCAGCGTGACTAAGCCTTTCTTCTCGCTTTGCAATGTGTAGCGGAAAATGTCGGATAGTTTGGTTACGTACCTCGTTACGGGCGAGGAAGGTTAACTCGCAATGCAGCCAAGCCACATTGGGATAAACCACGAAAATGGTGCAGACCAAGTTAATCAGCCACGGTTTTTCTTTGATTCGAATGTAATCATTATCTAATACGCCCATAGTCTTGCTTTCTTTGTTGGTGCAAAGAAACACATTGTTCGCGCTGCTTTTAGAACTGGCCACGCAAAAACGAAAAAGTGTGAAGCAATGACGAATTGTGCCTATCCAATAGGTATCTTCAGCACTTGTCCCGGACGGATGTTGGAGCCGTTTAACCCATTGACACATAAATCAAAGAAATCTTCAAAAGATCTCTGCTTAAAGATAATGAACCGATTTGTGTAGTGATGAACAAAAAAAGAGGTGCATCGTACATTACGACACACCTCCCCTTTTCAGCCCTATCAAAAATTAAACACTCCATTGAACCAAGGTCGGCTACTCGATTTTATTTGTCTAATCCAATGCGTATATATATATACGCATTGGATTAGACAAATAAAATGCTTGTTTTTGCGTCTAATGGCATGTCTAATCACTTTCCATCTGCGATTAGACAGTAGAATTCGGATGACCCCAAGCGGGGTCATACTTTCCCTAACCGCAAGTCTTCGACATGCGGTTAACAGCTGTTCGACCTCCGTTAGAGGTCGTTGGTTAACACGTTTTGGAAACGCATATGGTAAGGGAAAGAGCTTAGACCCCTCAAGCTTCATTATCCCACGTTATCGAACGTCTCAACGCATTGGTTATACTCAATATATCAATACTAATAATGGGTTGTTAATCACCTATTCCGGAAAAGAGGTCCAAATGTTATTCCGGCAGTTCATATCCAATCATGAAAAGGGCTGCCTCCAAGGCACGAAGCCGTTGCTCTTCTTGTAATTGATAGAACTGATTGGATGGCTGATTGACAACTTCTTGTAGCAGCCAACTTGCCCTTAAATTGTGCATAGCATATTTGTTCGGTTGCATAATGGGGAATTGATACAGGCCTTTGCTGGGATTACGGCGATGCGTTCCACGACTGGCACAATAGGCAAACCGTAAGGGTAGCACTTCTGGCAAATGCTCTTCCGACAAATGTATTTCCTCGCAATAAAGCCGAACGAAATAGCCTAAGGCTGCGGCTACTCGACTGTCGTAGATGATAAAGTGATCCAGTAACAACGAATAGATTTTAGAGAACCCGGAACTCATCACGATACCCGAGAAGTCTGGCTTTTCTGAAGTTAATTGCTCTTTGACTTTTGTCAGGTATCTAACTATACCCTTTTCTTGTATTTTTTCAAGTTTAGTCTTATTCCCACGTTGTACTCCTCCCCATTCAAGAATACTTTCACAGGCCGTTTTACAATCGGCATCACCATCCTTACTCAATGAGGTGTTTAAAGCATCAAAACACGCATCTAAAACTGCTTTTGTAGCACGAAAATCTTTCCCCTTCCACTCATATTTTTCATACGCATTGAAAATAGAAGAACATTCCCAAATTTGTTTCTTTTCTTTATTATAATACCTAAATATCTGCGGTTTATCAATCTGATCGGTCATCCATTGAATAAAATTTGATACCTGCTTATCTTGCAGATAGTCTTGTTTCGTTTTATACTTATCGCTTTCAAATTCGGTTGATTGGCGTTTTATTGTTTGGCATGAAATCTTCCTTTGCTTTTTCAAAGGATCCAAATCTCTATTCGAGGCAGGAATGACAGTTATGATGCCAGGATCCGTCCACCTCGGATGGATGACTGTTCCTGCCGGTCGAATATCCGCTCTCTTATAAAACTCATCATAGATCATTTTCATTTCATTGGGGAGATAAGTCAAAGCTCGCTCCTTGATTTCTTCGGGAATCCCCCAAATCGCTTCGGCAATACTGCCAACGATTGCTCCCAACGTATCGGCATCGGCTCCTAAGGAGATGGCTTTACGGATGGCATCCTCAAAGCCGGTGCTCTCGCTGATAATCCACAAGGCTACTGGCACCGTACCTTGACATGTTTCGTCAAAACGATTCTGAACTTTCTTTTTATCTATATGAATATCATATCCGGAAAATTTCAAAGCAGGTTGCAAGGCTTTCAAAATCGTCTCTTTATTCACTAAGGAACCTCGATAGCAGAAATGATTCGCACAATGATAGATGGCGAGAGCAACCGTCTCAGCTCCTTTGATCCCTTCTGGATGATTGTGGGTACATGCTGCTGACACGGCTGCTGCTGCCAGCATATCTTGCTCATCTTGCTCACATTGCTCGTCTTGTTTTCGATAAAACCAAGCGATGGGGCTGACACGCATGGCCGAGCCATTGCCAAAGGAGCCATACGGCTTGGGTTGATCACTCATGACCCACTGGTGGAATCTTCCACCATAGCCACCCATAGGATGTGGATAACGACGACACCAAGCGTGAATCGTCTCTCCAAAAGGTTTACGGCGAAGCAGCGCATCAGCTATAGCCATTGTGCAAATCGTGTCGTCTGTGAAATCATTGCTGTCTGAAAACAACTCGAAGTGATAATCATTTGTCGGGTTGAATTCCCAACGACTGCCTATAATGTCTCCGATAATCGCACCTAACATAGTTCCTCTAAATATAATTATGTAGTCTTTATATGACGAAATTAGGTATTTTCGAAAAAGCGAACAAATAAATAGTATTAAAACAATGACTCGAATTTATTTTTATGTATCTTTACATCTTGAAGGGAAGAGTGTGAAGAAATTGTAGTACTCGTCCGACTTTCCTTTTTTTAAGAAGAATCGATGGAACCGAAAAGAGGATTTGCCTCATCCAGGTCCAGGCCAAGCTGAAATACGGAATTGCCAGGATACGTGCAATCGAGATTCTTCTTTCTTTTCTCTGATTCTGTTTTTTGAGTCTTTTTCATCTCGTTAATAGATTCATCAACTCCACGCAAATTACAATAGATTTTAACTCCTTATGACAATTTGAGATCTGAAAAGGAAAAGGGAAGTGCGACTCCATTAACTGAAGACGCTCTTAGAATTATGCATATCGGGAAAAGAGCCTTAAAATCCTTTATAAATCTCTCCGCGAGTTGCGCGCCCCTTTCTACACCATGTAGTAAACCCGTCGCGGGCTTGCGCGCCCCTTACTACACCGTGTAGTAAACCCGTCGCGGGCTTGCGCGCACCTTTCTACACCGTGTAGTAAACTCGTCGCAGACTTGCGCGCACCTTTCTACACCGTGTAGTAAACCCGTCGCAGGCTTGCGCGCACCTTTCTACACCGTGTAGTAAACCCGTCGCAGACTTGCGCGCCCCTTTCTACACCGTGTAGAAAGCTGTCGCGGCTTGCGTGGACCTTTCTACACCGTGTAGTAAAGCCATCAACGAATGGCGCAAGCCGATCTTTGAAACGTTGCCCATCGTTTCAAAAAACATTGCCCATCATTTTGGAAAACATTGCCCATCGTTTCAAAAAACGTTGCCCGTAATTTTTCCAGCGGTTGCCCATCGTTTTGAAAAAACATGGGCAACGAAAATGCAAAAAAAGGGCAGACACCGCAAAACGGCTCTGCCCCTCCTTATGTATTCCTTAGGAAATGCGAACAGGTCGCACTCCTATTATTTCAAACCACGGTTCTTCAACAACGGATCTGTACCCGGCTCTTTGCCACGGAAGTTCTTATACATCACCATCGCATCGTCGATACCACCCGGTGTCAAGACATACTGACGGAACTTCTGCGCTACCTCCTGGTTGAAGATGTCGCCTGTCTCCGTATAAGCCTCGTAAGCGTCGCAATCCAATACCTCAGACCAGATATAGCTGTAGTAACCAGCGGTGTAGCCGCCACCCATCGTGTGGTTGAAGTAGGTCGTACGGTAACGAGAAGGAATCTGCTTCAACAAACCACGACGACCCAACGTCTGCTGCTCAAAGGCCATCACGTCGAGATTAGCCGGCACTTGGTTGTTCTGATCCACGAACTTGATCACCTTCTGATCGCTCGGCTCGCCACTCAAGGCATGGAAGTCCATATCCAAGTAAGAAGCGGCCAAATACTCTACCGTAGCGAAGCCCTGGCCATACTTACCGCTCTTATCCAACTTTTCGATCAACTCAGCAGGGATCACCTCACCTGTCTGATAGTGTTTTGCATAGACCTTCAGCACCTCCGGCTCGAACGCCCAGTGCTCGTTGATCTGTGAAGGCAACTCCACGAAGTCGCGGGGAACGCCAGAAACACCAGAGTAGTGTACATCCTTGAACAGATTGTGCAAACCATGACCAAACTCATGGAACAACGTATTCGCCTCATCTGCGCTCAACAAAGCGGGCTGACCCGGAGAGGGCTGCGTGAAGTTGGTCACAATCGTTACAACCGGAGGCACACGCTTGCCATCCTTGTAAGACTGCGGACGATAGGTGCCACACCATGCGCCACCACGCTTGCTGGCACGGGGGAAGAAGTCAAAATAAACCACACCCAGCAACGTGCCATCCTTATCTGTTACCTCGAAGCACTGTGCCTCCTCATAAGGCAACGGCATGTCGTTCAACTGCTTGAAGTTGATGCCATAGAGCTTGTTAGCTACATAGAAGACACCGTCACGCACATTCTCCAATTTCAAATAAGGACGCACCTCGTTCTCATCCAAGTTGAACTTCGCCTTCTTGGCTTTCTCGAAGTAGTAGCGCCAATCCCAGCCTTCAGCCTCGAAATTGCCACCCTCTTTCTTGATCTCGGCGTTGATGTCAGCCAACTCCTCCTTTGCCTTGGCCAAAGCCGGCTTCCAAACCTCGTCTAACAACTTATAGACATTCTCGGAGTTCTTCGCCATGCGATCCTCCAACACGAAAGAGGCATAGTCCTTATAGCCCATCAAGTTAGCCTTTGCCAAACGAGCGGCTACTAAGTCACGCACAACGGCCTTGTTGTCGTTCTCGTTGTCGTGGTTACCGCGGTTGATATAGGCCTCAAAGATCTGCTTACGCAGCTCACGGTTGTCTGCATACTGCAAGAAAGGCATCACGCTCGGATTCTGCAACGTGAAGACCCACTTGCCCTCCATGCCTAACTTCTTCGCTGTCTCAGCAGCTGTAGCGATCAAGTTATCGGGCAGACCAGAGAGATCCTTCTCATTGTCGATCACCAACTTATAAGCGTTGGTCTCTTTCAACATGTTCTGACCGAAGGTCAACTGGAGCATGGAGATCTTGCTGTTCAGCTCACGCAACTTCGCCTGATCCTCCTCAGAGAGGTTCGCACCACCCCGTACAAAATCCTTATAAGTCTCCTCCAAAAGCTTCATCTGCTCCTTGTCGAGGCCCAAAGACTCACGCTTCTCATAAACGGCCTTCACACGAGCGAAGAGCTGCGGGTTCAGGTTGATATCATCGCTATACTTAGACAACAGCGGAGACATCTCGCGGCTCAAAGCCTGCATCTCGTCGTTAGAGTTCACACCGTTCTGTCCACCAAACACGATCTGCACCTTGCGCAGCAAAGCGCCCTGCTTGTCCAACGCAGCGATGGTGTTCTCGAAGTTCGGTTCCTCGGGGTTATTGACAATCGCATCGATCTCCTTGCGACCCTCCTCGATACCAGCCAAGATGGCCGGTTTGTAGTGCTCGAACTTGATCTGATCGAAGGGAGGCACACCATACGGAGTGTTATACTCCGTGAAGAAGGGATTCTCTCCCTCTGCGGCTTTCTTCTCCTGAGAGCCGCAAGCGGTCAGCATCACTGCCAAGCCCGCTGCCATGATTAACTTTTTCATTCTTTCTTTTTTAATTATTGATTTACACTCAAGTATCATTTCAAGCCTCTGTTTTTCAACAGCGGGTCAATGCTCGGCTTCTTGCCACGGAAGTTGACATACATATCCATCGCATCATCGATACCGCCCGGTGTCAAGACATACTGACGGAACTTCTGAGCCACCTCCTGGTTGAAGATGTCGCCCGTCTCTTTGTAGGCCTCAAACGCATCAGCATCCAGCACCTCTGCCCACATATAACTATAATAACCTGCGGTATAGCCACCCTCCATCGTATGACCGAAGTAGGTCGTGCGGTAGCGCGGCGGAATCTGGCTGATCAAACCACGGTCGCCCATCATCTTAGCCTCGAACTTCTCGATGTCGAAATCTTGCGGAATCTCTTTCAATACGTGATAGTCCATATCCAACAAGGAAGCGGCTACATACTCTGTCGTAGCGAAACCTTGGCCATACTTACCTGCCTTGATCATCTTATCCACCAACGCCTGCGGGATCACCTCGCCTGTTTGATAATGTTTTGCATAGACCTTCAACACCTCCGGCTCGAACGCCCAGTGCTCATCCACCTGAGAGGGCAACTCTACGAAATCCCGAGGCACATCGGCTACCCCATAATAATGTACATCCCCAAAGAGGCTGTGCAACGCATGGCCAAACTCATGGAAGACGGTTTCTGTCTCATCAGCTGTCAAGAGCGCCGGTTGTCCCTCAGCCGGCTTGCTGAAGTTGAAGACAGTCGTCACGATCGGCGGCACACGTTTGCCATCCTTATAGGTCTGTGAGCGATAGCCACCACACCAAGCGCCACCACCCTTGCCCGGACGGGTGAAGAAGTCCATATAGAGCACACCCAACGTCGTGCCATCCTTATCCTTGCACTCAAATGCGAACGCATCGGGATCAGGCTTCGGAATATCCTTGATCTCCGTGAAGGTGATGCCATACAGCTTATTGGCCGTGTAGAAGATACCCTCACGCACATGGCCCAACTCGAAATAGGGACGCATCTCATTCTCATCGACGTTATACTTCGCCTTCTTGGCTTTCTCGAAATAGTAACGCCAGTCCCAACCAGCAGCCTCGAAGTCGCCACCCTCCTTCTTGATCTCAGCATTGATGTCGGCCAACTCCTCTTTCGCTTTGGCTAAGGCCGGAGTCCACACTTGATCCAACAGGTCATAGACGTTCTTCTCATCTTTCGCCATGTTCTCCTCCAGCACGAAAGCGGCATAGTCTTTATAGCCCATCAGCTTCGCCTTCTCCAAACGAGCGGCCACCAACTCCTTCACGATCTCTTTGTTGTCGTTGGCATTGTTGTTATTGCCTCTATGTGTATAAGCCTCGAAGATCTGACGACGCAACTCACGGTTGTCGGCATATTGCAAGAAAGGCATCACGCTCGGGTTATGCAACGTGAAGACCCACTTGCCCTCTAAACCTTTCTCCTTGGCTGTCTCAGCGGCCTTTACCTTCACGTCATCCGACAAGCCGGAGAGATCTGCCTCATTATCAATCACCAACTGATAAGCGTTGGTCTCTTTCAGCACGTTCTGGCTGAAGGTCAGCTGCAGCGTAGAGATCTTCGTATTCAGCTCACGCAACTTCGCTTGATCTGCCTCTGACAGGTTCGCACCACCTCTGGCAAACCCTTTGTAGGTCTCCTCCAGCAACTTCATCTGCTCCTTGTCAAGACCTAATTGCTCTTTCTTCTCATAGACCGCCTTCACACGGGCAAACAACTTCGGATTCATGCGAATGTCATCCGAGTGCTTGGACAACATGGGATAAAACTCCTGCTCCAACGCCTGAATCTCATCGTTGGTGTTCACACTCGACTGACCGCCGAACGCATACATTACTTTCTCCAACAATTGGCCACATTGATCGAGCGCCACAATCGTGTTCTCGAAAGTTGGCTCTTCGGGATTAGAAACAATCGCCTCAACCTCCTTGACATGCTCTTCCATGCCCTTCAATAACGCAGGTTTATAGTGCGCTACCTCGATCTGATCAAAAGGTGGAACGCCAAAAGGTGTGGTGTACTCCGTGAAAAACGGATTGGGTGTAGTCTTGGCTACATCACTTTGCTGTTGAGAGGAACAAGCTCCCAAAATAACTGCTAAACCGGCAGCCATTAGCATTTTGTTCATAACCTAAATATAAATGTATTTAAAATTCACGGCGCGAAGATAAGAAAGTTTTAGGGAATCTTTCCTTTCAAATTGTTATTCGCACGCGTTAAAATAAAAATTATCGCTATCTTAGCGCACCAATTTATCATAAAGAGTTGAAATCATGAACAGAGTATGTGAGCTTTTCAATATACAATATCCTATTATTCAAGGAGGTATGGTATGGTGTAGCGGTTGGAGATTAGCTGCAGCGGTCAGTAACGCTGGTGGATTAGGTTTGCTTGGAGCTGGATCTATGCACCCCGAGGTTTTACGTGAGCATATCCGTAAATGTCAGGCAGCTACGCAGAAACCCTTTGGCGTGAACGTGCCGTTGATGTATCCAGAGATTGAGACGATCATGCAGATTATCATGGAGGAAGGTGTCAAGATCGTCTTCACCTCAGCGGGTAATCCCAAGACCTGGACCGCCCGTCTGCAAGCCGCAGGCATCAAGGTGGCTCATGTGGTAAGCAGTGCTAAGTTTGCCGCCAAATGTGAGGAGGCAGGCGTGGATGCCATCGTAGCCGAAGGCTTTGAGGCAGGAGGGCACAACGGGCGTGAGGAGACGACCACGCTCTGCCTGATTCCAGCCGTTCGGAAAGCCACCTCGCTTCCTTTGTTAGCGGCGGGTGGTATCGCTACGGGCGAAGGACTTTTAGCAGTCATGGCATTAGGTGCGGAAGGCGCACAAATCGGTACCCGCTTCGCCCTGACGAAGGAGAGTTCTGCCCACGAAAACTTCAAACAGCTTTGTCTCAACCTCAAAGAGGGGGATACCAAATTGCTGCTGAAAAAGCTCTCCCCTACCCGCTTGGTGAAAGGCGATTTCACAACAGCTGTCGAAGAAGCCGAGGCCCGTGGTGCCTCCGTGGAGGAACTGCGTGAGCTATTAGGTAAAGGCAGAGCGAAGAAGGGAATCTTCGAGGGAGACCTGCAAAACGGAGAGTTAGAGATTGGCCAGATCGCCTCCCTCTTCCATGAAGAGCAATCGGTGGCAGAGGTCATGGAGGAGATCGTCCATGCTTTCGAAGCCGCCAAACAGCGTATGTGCAATATTTAATTCATAATTCAAAATTCATAATTCAAAATTCTCAATGGAAGTTTTTCCTTTGGTCAACGAGGCGGGTGAGGTGATCGGCAAAGCCACCCGCCAAGAGTGCCACAGTGGCAGTAAACTGTTGCACCCGGTGGTGCACCTGCATATATTCAATCAGAAAGGAGATCTATTCTTGCAAAAACGCTCCCTGAGCAAAGACATTCAACCTGGCAAATGGGACACCGCTGTCGGGGGGCATGTCGATTACGGAGAGACCATCGAGGAGGCCCTCCGCCGAGAGGTACGTGAGGAGCTGGGCGTAACTGATTTTACCCCTCAGTTCGTGCAACGCTACGTGTTCGAGTCGGCTATAGAGAAGGAGTTGGTAAACACCTACCGTACCTGCTACGAGGGTCCCTTCTCTCCCGATCCCGAAGAGTTAGCCGATGCCCGCTTCTGGACCATCGAAGAGATCAAAGCCAATCTTGGCAAACAATGTTTTACCCCTAATTTCGAACAAGAGTTCAAACGCTGTTTTGACATGGAATCAGAAATACAATTAAATGCACACAACAAGACGGAATATCCGCCTATGCACACCGCAGAGCATATCTTGAATCAAACAATGGTACGCCTTTTCGGCTGTCCCCGTTCACGCAATGCGCACATTGAGCGTAAGAAATCGAAGTGCGATTATGAATTAAGCGAGGCGCCTACGCCTGAACAGATGGCAGAGATCGAGCGGAAAGTTAATGAAGTAATCGACCAACACCTGCCCATCACTATTGAATTTATGCGTCGGGAGGAGGCAGCGGCCATTGTGGATCTCAGCAAACTCCCTGAAGAGGCCAGCGATACGTTGCGCATCGTGCGAGTCGGTGATTATGACGCTTGTGCCTGCATTGGGGCGCATGTGAATAACACTGCAGAGATTGGTCACTTCAAGTTGTTGACCTACGACTATGCCGACGGACGTTTGCGGTTACGCTTTAAACTGACCGAGTGATGCCGATCATCGAGATTCACTCGTTAGCACATCCGGGGGTGGAGTTGTTCAGTCGCCTCACGGAGGCTCAACTACGCCAGCAAAAGGAGGCGGGTGAGGGCATTTTCATTGCTGAAAGCCCCAAGGTGATTCAAGTGGCCTTGGAAGCTGGCTACACACCGATTGCCCTGCTCTGTGAACGCAAACATATCGAGGGTGATGCCCAACCCATCCTGGCACGTTGCGGGGATATCCCCGTCTATACGGGAGAGCGGGAGCTGTTGGCTACCTTGACAGGCTATACGCTCACACGAGGTGTGCTATGTGCTATGCGCCGTCCGCACCTACCCACGGTAGCGCAGATCTGCCAAAAGGCCAAACGTATTGCCCTGATTGAAAGCGTGGTAGATACCACCAATATCGGTGCGATATTTCGTTCGGCAGCCGCTTTAGGGATAGATGCGGTATTACTGACACCTAATTCCTGCGATCCGCTGAATCGACGGGCAATTCGTGTTTCGATGGGAAGTGTATTCTTGGTGCCCTGGACCTGGTTCGACCAACCACTCTCAACCCTTCCTGCGCTGGGCTTCCAAACCGTGGCTATGGCCTTGACTCCTGATGCGCTTCCGATTGATGACCCGATCTTCAAACGGATCGAGAAGTTCGTGATTATTTTAGGTACAGAGGGGGATGGCCTTCCCCAAACGACCATCACCCAAGCGGATTATGTGGCTCGTATCCCGATGGCACATGGCGTGGACTCTTTGAACGTAGCGGCCGCTTCGGCTGTCGCTTTCTGGGAGATGAGACGCTGAACAACCAAGCACAAAAAAAATGATTTATGGTTTGCGGTAATTGATACCAACAAGCCATAAATCATTTCCTAACTATCCAACAATATCTTCTCAGTCGAAGAAATGCTTGAACTTACTGAAAAGCTTTTCCTTGACCGTCTTATTCGGCTGGAAGTTTTCCGAATCAGCCAAATTATTCAAGGCCTTGCGTTCTGAAGCCGTTAGGTTTTCTGGGATATAGACACTGACATTCACTAAGAGGTCGCCCGTACCATAACTATTTACAGAGGGCAGACCCTTGTTGCGCAGACGTAAGACCTTACCTGGCTGTGTGCCCGGCTCGATCTTCAGTTTCGCCTTACCATCTACGGTCGGCACCTCTACAGTCGCACCCAATGCCGCCTGCGGAACCGTCAGCAACAGGTTATAGAGCAAATCGTTCTCATCACGAATCAACTCAGGATGCGGCTCCTCCTCGATCAAGATCAGCAGATCACCATTGATACCACCATGGCGAGCGGCATTTCCTTTACCAGACATGGAGAGCTGCATTCCTTCAGCCACGCCGGCTGGGATATTCAACGTGATGATCTCATCATCACGCACGATGCCCTCGCCGTTGCAATGCGGACATTTCTTGACCACAATCTTTCCTTCGCCACCACAAGTCGGGCAGGTGCTCTGTGTCTGCATCTGGCCCAAGATGGTATTAGCAATGCGGGTAACTACGCCCGAACCTTTACAGGTGTCGCACGTCTTGAAACCATCACTACCCTCAGCTCCCGTTCCGTTACAATGCGAACAGGGCACATATTTCTTCACTTTGATCTTCTTCTCTACGCCTGTGGCAATCTCTTTGAGAGACAGTTTCACCTTCACGCGCAGATCGGAGCCTCGGTTCACATGGCGGCCTCCACTACGACCTCCGCCGAAGCCACCAAAGCCACCGAAACCAAAGTGACCACCGAAAATATCGCCAAACTGAGAGAAAATATCATCCATAGACATACCGCCACCAAAGCCACCACCAGCTTGTGAAGCACCGCCTACTCCCGCATGACCAAACTGATCATAACGTTGCCGCTTCTGCGGATCGCTCAAGACATCATAGGCCTCAGCCGCCTCCTTGAACTTCTCCTCCGCCTCCTTATCACCCGGGTTCTTATCGGGGTGATATTGGATCGCCTTCTTACGATAGGCCTTTTTTATCTCGTCTGCCGTAGCGTTTTTCTCGACGCCAAGCACCTCATAATAGTCTCTTTTAGCCATCCTATTCTCTCCTTTACCTATTCGTTCTTTGCTTTCCGAATTACTCACCAACCACTACTCTCGCATGGCGAAGCACTTTGTCATACAAAACATATCCTGTCTGTACGCAATCGATCACCTTACCTTTCAGTTCTGGCTGCGGAGCAGGAATCGTAGCGATCGCTTCAAACTCCTCCGTATCGAACGGCTTACCTACTGCCTCGATTGCCTTTACACCTTGCTGGCCCAAGTAGTTGATAAACTTCGTATAAATCAATTCTACGCCTTCACGAAGCGCATTCATCTCCTCCGTCGCAGGGATATTCTGCAAAGCCCTTTCAAAATCATCAATCACAGGTAGCAAATTCTTCAACGCACTCTCGCCTCCCATCTTGATTAAGTCGGCCTTCTCACGCATGGTCCGTTTACGATAATTGTCAAACTCCGCACGCAAACGCAAATGCATATCATTTAGCTCGTCATATTTCTGTTGCAAGGCTGTCAAATCGTCCGTCACATTGTCTTGTCCGGCCGTTTCTTCTGCCTTTTCTGTCTGATTATCCTGCAAATTTGTCACCTTCTGCTGCTCCATCTCCTCTGGATTGGCAGTTTTCTTTTCTGTTTCATTCGGATTCTTTGTATCCATAGCTATCTATTTATTTTTATATTTCTACTTCATTGTTAGCGAAATAGGTGAATAAACACATCCACAAGCCTATTACAGGCAGGACTGTGTATGCACACACGCTCACTGTTATCTATGCAAATATGTTGCCAAGCGCACGCCGCATCGAAAAATATCTTTACCTTTGCTTCAAAATATGAGGCGTGAATGAGCGTGAAACACGCTATTGCGACCCATTTCAGATAATAAAAATGTAAGTATTTGAACAGATTATGATGAAATTAAACGATAAGACAAAATGTTTGCTTCTCTCTTCCATTTTATGTTTAACGGCCACTTTGTGCGCCACAGCTCAGAATAGCTCTTCGGTTTGCCGATTAGGGTTTGCCTATGAACTTAGCCAAAGGAGCCAATGGGGTTTCGAGAAACCGGTGGTACGCAGCTTAATACCCAACTCATCAGCTGAGCAATCCGGATTGAGAATAGATGATGTGATTGAGCAGATTGATGGCGTAAACGTTACAGAAGTGGCACCGGAAGAGGTCAAGGAATTATTCAATGCCACCGGAAATAGCTCCGTGACGCTGACAGTAAGCAATCTATCTGGAATTCCTCGTCAAATTGAAATCAAAAAAGAATGTAAGAAGAGCAACGCTATCACGGAGGATCAGTTAGCTTCCGCATTCGCCATGTATAGTTTAGAAACAACCGCAGAACAACAGTTTATCTGCCCGTTCAAGACAAGTATCACAGCAGAGGAGGTTGATTTTGCGCACTTCCATACCTTTACATTTGCCCGCATTGATGAGAACAATCGCAAATTAGAGACAAACATCAATGAATGTATAGAACGAGAGTTAATCAAAAAAGGAATGCAAGTCAACAATACACAGCCCGATTTGCTTGTCCAGACTTTTTATTTCTTTGATAAGAATCCTAATTATAAGGGTACGAATAAAATTATCGTAGAAAAAGAACCGACTTACCGTTATGATTCTGCGGAGGGAAAGATGGTCAAACTGCCCTTCTTGAATTATGCCGCAGCGGAATCAGAAGCAGAGTACCTACTTCAATTAGGCATCCGATTAGTAGATCAGAAAGAAATCCCTGGGCGTGTGCTTTGGGAGTGTGAGGCAAACGAGTTAATGGAGAGTTCATTCCGTTTAGACGAGTACGCACGCATTCACGTTCCACTAATGCTCATGCAGTTCCCCTATTTAAAATACATGCGTAATCCACAATACACCGTCAATCGCCGTAGCTACAACTACACAGGTATCCAATACGACATTGATCGTTTGGAACTGGTGCTGGATGTGGATCGGAAATCACCTGCCTATGCAGCGGGCATTCGTGCACGCGACGTTATCCAGAAGATTGGCAAACATAAAATGAACCATTCAGCAGAGGAGTTCTCTACCGCCTATAAACGATTCATTAGTCGCACAATGGATCTACGTGATCCGAAAACCCGGTTCACCGATGCAAATGGTTTCCGTTATTGCATGAATTGGGATTTGTTCAAATATACACAAGTAGCCGATGCGGCGGCAGACACAGACTATCTTTCCGCCTTTACCTATCTCTATTATTTTGCGCCCTACATCAACCCCTCAGGTAATAACGCTTGTGTATTCCAAGTAAAACGGGGCAGACAGGTCTTAGACATCACAGTTCGCCCTATTGTGCGCACAGAAGTCATTGTTGAAATTCAATAAATAAAACAGGAAAGCGTGGTATATCCTACTAATTTCGAGCAAAAAACGGGTTTTGATAAAATCCGCCGATTGGTGTCGGAACGTTGTTTAAGTCCTTTGGGCGAGGAGCGAGTAGCCGACATGCAGTTCTGCACTCAATTTGAGGACGTTTGCCGCCGATTGGAAGAAACAGACGAGTTCGTGCGCATCCTACATGGAGATCGAGAGTTTCCGGGTAACTTCTTTTTTGATGTGCGTTATTCCTTAAAACGGATTCGTCCTGAGGGTACTTGGTTGGATGAGCGAGAACTATTTGATCTCAAACGTTCCTTGCAGACTATCAATGACATTGTTAATTTCCTCAAGCCCGACGAAGAGGGAGAGATTCCCTTCCCTGCCCTGACCGCCTTAGCAGGCAATGTTTTCGTCTTTCCACAGGTTATTAGGCAAATTGATGCTATTATTGACAAGTTTGGCAAAGTAAAAGACAGTGCCTCTCCCACCTTGTCACAAATCCGCAGAGAGATCACAATCACGATGAATGGTATCTCTCGCAGCCTGCAATCCATCTTGCGAGCGGCGCAAACAGAGGGTGTAGTTGATAAAGACGTAACTCCTACCATGCGCGACGGCCGATTAATGATCCCTGTCGCTCCCGCTTTCAAGCGAAAAATCAAAGGTATTGTACACGATGAGTCTGCCAGCGGAAAGACGGTATTTATTGAGCCTGAGGTAGTGGTAGAGGCCAATAACCGCATTCGGGAGCTGGAGGGGGAAGAGCGCAGGGAAATCGTAAAGATATTGACGGAGTTTACTAACGTAATCCGACCGCTTACCCCTGAGATGTTGCTCGCCTATGAGTTCTTAGCTGATATTGACTTCATCCAGGCGAAAGCTCAGTTTGCGGAACAGATCAAGGCTATCAAACCTATCGTTGAGGATAAACAGCAGGTCGATTGGGCGGGAGCCGTACATCCGCTACTCTACCTCTCCCTGCAAAAACAGGGTAAATCTGTCGTCCCATTAGACATTGAGCTGACTAAGGAGAAACGGATCTTAATCATCTCTGGGCCTAATGCCGGTGGTAAATCGGTTTGTCTAAAAACTGTAGGTTTACTACAATATATGTTGCAGTGTGGCTTGCTGATTCCCTTACACGAGCGATCGAGAATGGGTATTTTCGAGCGGCTTTTCATCGACATTGGTGATGAACAAAGCATTGAGAATGATCTCAGTACATATAGTTCCCACCTCACACACATGAAGTATTTCGTCAAAAATTGTGACGAACAAACTCTATTGCTTATTGACGAGTTCGGCAGTGGCACGGAGCCACAGATTGGCGGCGCTATCGCAGAGGCTCTACTCGATCGGTTCAACCGCAACGGTAGTTTTGGCGTAATCACAACGCATTATCAGAACCTCAAGCATTTTGCGGAAGACACACCAGGAATTGTGAATGGAGCTATGCTCTACGACCGTCATTTGATGCAGCCTCTTTTTAAACTATCCATTGGTAATCCGGGTAGCTCCTTCGCAGTGGAGATCGCCCGCAAGATCGGCTTGCCAGAGGAGGTGATCGCTGAGGCTTCTACAAAGGTTGGCACAGACTACATCAATATGGATAAATACCTGCAAGATATTGTGCGCGACAAACGGTATTGGGAGAGTAAACGGCAGAATATTCGTCAGCGAGAAAAGAAACTGGAAGAAATCGTCGGACGTTATGAGCAGGATCTGACGGATGTGAATAAACAGCGGAAAGAAATTATTCGTGAGGCAAAAGCTGAGGCTCAACGAATCCTGCAGGAGGCTAACGCACGTATCGAGAACACAGTGCGTGAAATCAAAGAGGCCCAAGCAGAGAAAGAGCAAACCAAGTTAGCACGAAAAGCCTTGGAGGATTTTAAGACCTCCGTACAAGAGACCGAGGAAGAAGACAATCGCATCGCACGCAAGATGGCAAAGTTGAAAGAGCGTAGCCAGCGGAAGCAACAAAAACAGAAAACAGCTGTTCAACCCATCTTCGATCGCAATACCATCGAAGTGGGTGACTCTGTTCGTCTCAAAGGGCAGACCTCCGCTGGAACGGTCATAGAGCTGCAAGGCAAACAAGCCGTCGTGGCTTTCGGTATGCTGAAGAGCACAGTTAAAGTAGAACAGTTAGAGAAAGTCAGCAAAGGACAAATCAAAAAGGAGATCCAGAAAAGCACCTTCATTAGTACACAAACGGCTGATGAAATGCACGAGAAGAGGCTCCATTTCAAGCAGGAGATTGACGTACGAGGTATGCGAGGCGATGAGGCGTTGCAAGCTGTAACCTACTTCATTGACGATGCCATTCAAGTAGGTGCCAATCAAGTGCGCATCCTGCATGGAACAGGCACTGGCATCCTTCGCCAACTTACCCGGGAGTATTTAGCCAGCGTCCCCGGCGTTCGCCGTTTCCACGACGAGCACGTCCAATTCGGAGGCGCAGGCATTACCGTTGTCGAATTAGCCTAATAGAATCTTATGAAGCGGAAGGATAACGTACATCACAAACGACACCTATCCAATCGTCATTTGGCTGAGCAGTATATCTATGCCGGAGAGTTGCCTACCTCTACCGGTATCCGCCTCACACAATACAACGCACAAGGTTTGCAGCGAAAAGCAGTGAGTCCATCGGAATGCTCTTTCAAGCCATTAATCGATCCAGAGAAAATCAATTGGTTAGAGGTTTGCGGATTGAATGATGCGGAAACCGTGATGCGCATCGTCAAAGAGTTTGGTCTGCATGACGTAGATGCCAAAGATGTATTGACACCTCAACATGTATCAAAAATTGAAAGCGATCGCACACATACCTTTATTATTCTCAAAGACTGTTCTATAGAGACAGGTCATACCCTGCAGACAGAGCACGTAGGTATCTTGGTTTGTGGCAAAACGATCATCACCTTTACTGAGAGTGATGATCCCGTTTTTGACATTGTACACAAAGCCATTGAACACAACAGACTGAACATCCGCCAAAAGGGATCAGGCCTATTATTAGCCTTTTTGCTCAATACACTCTTTGCAGGCATGATTGAGGCAGTATCAAAGATAGAAGATGTTCTGATGGAAATCGAGGAACAACTAATTACTCCCTCAAGCACGAACAGTCGTACGATTGGAGCACTCATCCAGCAACATCGCAAGGAATACATGGCAATGAAGCGAATTGCACAACCACTCAAAGAGCAATTCAATAAGCTGATTCTCAATCAAAACTTGATAAATCAGGAACTCGCACCTATATACAATGATCTACAAGACCAACTTCTGTTTATAATTCAGACTACGGAAAATTGCAGAGAAATCACCTCCTCATTGGTTGATCTCTACATTTCTAACAATGATCTGCGCATGAATACCATCATGAAACGTTTAACCGTAGTTTCCACACTCTTCATACCACTTACTTTTTTAGTCGGAGTATGGGGTATGAACTTCCACTACATGCCTGAGTTGGAATGGGAATATGGCTATTTGTTTGCTTGGGGAGCCTTACTTCTCATTGGCTGCCTTACTTGGTTCTATATGAAACACAAAGACTGGTATTAAATCAGTCATTCCTCTCTTTGTACTTTGATTAGTTCAATTGATAGTTTTTCAACTTATTGTAAAGTGTCTTTCGATCAATACCCAAAAGCATAGCCGCCCGAGTCTTATTATTTCCACTCTCGGCTAATGCCTTTAAAATAAGTGCGCGTTCATGGGTCTCATCATGCAACGATAAATCAGTTGTTGACGGTTTACTAATCGATTCTAACAATTCCTCCGGCAGCTCCTGGCGAGTGATGTAACGGCCGGAAGCCAAGAGCGTAGCATATTTCACCACATTTTTCATCTGGCGCAAATTACCCGGCCAAGCATAGGATTGGAACAATTGAATGGTCTCCCGGTCAAAGCCTACGACCTCCTTACGCAACTCACTGTTAGCCAAATCAAGGAAATGGTTAGCAAAGAGCAATAGATCCTCTGGCCGCTCCTTCAATCCAGGAATACGGATCGAAAACTCATTGATGCGGTGATACAGATCTTCTCGAAACTCTCCTTTGTCAATCGCTGTACGAAGATTCTCATTTGTCGCCGAGATTAAACGCACATTGATCGGAATCTCCTGATTACTGCCTATCGGACGCACCTTACGCTCTTGCAACGCACGCAATAACTGCACCTGCACCTCATACGAGAGATTACCGATCTCATCCAAGAAAATCGTACCGCCATCAGCCGCCACAAAAGCACCCGCCTTATGATCAATCGCCCCCGTGAAAGAGCCCTTCACATGGCCAAAAAACTCTGAAGCCGCTAAATCTTTGGGAATTGCACCACAATCCACCGCTACAAAAGGCGCCTTAGAACGACTACTCTCCGCATGAATCCGTCGTGCGACATACTCTTTTCCCGTGCCACTGGCCCCTGTCACCAGTACCGACATATCTGTTGGTGCCACCAATCGCACATGCTCATAAAGCACACGAGCCGCCGCACTCTGCCCCTCGATATAGAGATTAGGCTCAGGAAGCGAAGAAGAGGGAATCTGCTTGGCCGCTGACTCCACATTCGACACTAACGACTCGTTGATTTTATTCAACAGCTCCTCCGGGTTCAAAGGCTTAGCGATATAATCTGCCGCCCCCGATTTCATGGCTAACACCGCACTCTGGATCTCCGCATAGCCTGTCATCAGAATAACCGGAACGGTAATGCTTTGCTTTTTCATCCAATGCAACAATGCGATACCGTCACTGTCAGGCAAACGCAAATCAGACAAAACCAAGTCATAGAACGCTCCCTCCATACGCTGTTTCGCCTCCCTGACTGAAGAGACGGACTGCACACGGAAACCTTTCTTGCCCAACCAAGTGGTCAGCATCAACGAAAAGGTAATATCATCCTCAACTATCAATATCGACCGCATATCCACATCGTTCTCTTTTTATGCACCTATCCAAGTCGCCTTGCGCCAGAGCGCCTCAAAGGGTCCATGTTGGTGATGACGTAACCACCAATGGCAGAAACCCAATTGCAACAAGAATAGTCCTATGCCTATAGCAAAGCTACTTGTTGTTCCTAAATCATCATACAGGGCCAATCCATACCCAAAATAGAGAAACGAACCGACCAACGACTGCGTCAGGTAGTTCGTCAAGCTCATCTTACCATAAGGCACCAACTGTTTCTGCCAACGACGAAGAACCTCCGTCTGCCAAAGCGACAAAAACAGGGATACCCAGATGCTCATAAAAGCGAAATTACGTAGAGAGGATACAATAGTGGAAAGGGGTGACACTACCTCTGCCCGATCTATCCAACCCGGCAACGCATCAGCCAAGAAATAAAGCGGCACAAAACAGAATACTGCTATCAAACCTACATAGCCCCAAAAATGACGATGCTGCTCCAGGTTCGTGAAAAGGCCTTTCCGTCCCAACCACATTCCTAACAAAAACAGCGAGGAGGTCTGGAAAAACCGACCATAATCCCATGCCCACAATAGGCTGAACAACTGCCCATGCCACAAGTTCACCCGAATCATTTGCCAAAAATCATCCGCCATCAACGCCGGATAGAGGTCTTTCGCATGGAGCATCCAGCTCGCTACACCAGCCTCATACTCCGGATGAGCCAACGCATAAAGGCATTTGCCCCATTCCATTGGCTGCAACATCAGTAGAATAGCAAGCGCCAGCACCCATCGATTACTCAACCGACAACAAGGAATCAACACAAAGCCTAAAATGGAATACAGCACCAAAATCTCTCCCGGGAAAAAAGCGGCATTCAAATTTCCAATCAGGAACAACAACACCAAACGCCAAGCGAAACGAAAACGAAAATCTTTTCCTTTTCGCAACTGATTCTCATCCTGAATAAAAAAACTAAAACCGAAAAGCAAGGCAAAAATCGCATAAGCCTTACCGGAAAACAGAAAGAATAAAGTTTTCCATACACCTTGATCTAAGGCTGCCATAAAATCACTTGAGGGCGCAGGGAAATTATAGAGGTTAAAATGCTCGATGTTATGCAACAGAATGATTGCCATCACCGCAAAGCCTCTCAGTGCATCCACCACCTCGATACGAGGTCTGTTTTTTAGTAGTAGTTGTTGTTCCATGAGAAGAGTAGATTAATATAAATAGATCCACCGGCAAAGCCGATGGATCAGAAAAGAAAAATAGCTTATTCGCTTATTTCAATGTGCCTGCCTGCGCCTGCTGGATCATGGTCTCGTTCGCAAGAATCATGATCTCCACACGCCGGTTCTTGGCACGTCCCTCTGGCGTTGAGTTATCCGCCACAGGCTCATGCACACCCTTGCCCTCGTAATTCATACGCTTGCTGGATATGCCCAGATCGCTCATCAAATAGTCATGCACACTCTTCGCACGTTTCTCAGATAACGTCTGATTATAATCCACGTTACCCGTGCTATCCGTATGCCCCACGATCTTGATGTCCGTATCCGGATTCGCCTCTAAGCTGCGAGCCAAACTGCGCAAAGCGCTCTTCGAGGCATCGCTCAGCGTACTGGAATTGGTAGCAAACAAAATACCAGAATCAAATGTCACCTTCAACGCCTCGCCATCATTGATGGTCTCAACAACGGCCTCTTCCGGCAAGGTCTGTTCCAACTCCTTCTTCTGTTTGTCCATCTTCTTCCCGATCAATGCACCCGCTGTTCCTCCAACAGCTGCACCTATCACCGCACCTAAGGCGGTATTACCGGCAATCGCACCGATACCTGCACCAGCGGCAGCACCACCACCAACACCAATAGCCGTGCCTTTAGCCGTGTTATTCCATGTACCACAACTGCTGAACAACACAGCCATACACAGCATCATAACGGATAAAAATTTCCAATTCTTCATGCTTTCTTTCTCCTTTTCAATTTGTTTATGAATAAATAGGAACAACCTGCAAACGCTCTCAATCAAACATATTGAGAGTGTCGCAATACTCCATTTCTCCCTGCACAATGAAACGAATTTCTTCCGGCTCAAAACGGCCTACGTGGTCACGCTTGACATTCTTGATCACATACTCAATGACCTCATCCTCGTCTATTTCCACCTCCTTGTCATCATCGTCGTCGTCGCCAAGCAATCCATTCGTCTCATAATACTCATAGATCAAATCCAAAATATACAAGATATCATCGTCTTTGAACTTTCCTTTCAATTCCTGTGGCAAGTAATTCTGGATGAAGCGTACCGCCTCGTCGTCGTCATACTGCCAATCGTCTAACTCTTTACCCATTTTTCTCCTTTTTTGCCTATTACACTGGCCACAAATATACGATTAAATTTCGATTCTTCGCGCTAAAAACAACGAGAACCTAAGTTGCCATTACTCATTTAGCGATTATTGATTCAGCACATGCAACGTATGGCAGGCCACCAAAGCGGCGGTTTCCGTACGCAGACGACTCTCACCCAAAGAGATCGCTTCAAAACCATTATCTTTCGCAAAAGCTATCTCTTCAGGGCTGAAGTCGCCCTCCGGCCCAATCAAGATCAGCGCCCGCTCACCCGGATGGTAGAGCTGACGTAAAAGCGGCTTTTCGCCCTCCTCACAGTGGGCGATAAACTTCCGTCCTTCAAACGGACGTGACACAAACGCCTTGAAATCCACCATTCCCTCCAAGCGAGGCAGTGTCGCCTTCTGCGATTGCTTCATGGCACTGACAAGGATCTTTTCCAAGCGAGCCGGCTTGATCTCTCGCCGTTCAGAAAAACGGCAATTCAGGCAACTGATCGCATCAACGCCTATCTCCGCCGCCTTTTCCACAAACCACTCCATCCGATCCATATTCTTCGTAGGAGCTACGGCTATATGCACATAAAAAGGCCACAACGGCGCCTGTTGCCAGCTCTCCAACAGCTCCACGCCGCAATGCTTGGGATGTGCTTGCGTGATAGCCGCCTTATAAAACGCCCCCTTACCATCTGTCAGCAAGACATGATCTCCTTCACTGAGTCGCAGCACGCGCACGCAATGCCCCGACTCCTCTTCCGGCAAAACCGGATTGGCCACAATATTTGGTGTATAAAATATCTGCACAGTCTTCTATATATTAATAATGTATTAGTCGATAATCATACCTATCAATGTAGCGGAAAGGAGCGAAACTAATGCGCCACCAATCATGGCAGGCACACCCAATCGGGCGATCACCCCTTTTTTCTCCGGTGCCAACACGCCCAATCCCCCCAGCAAGATGCCAATCGAAGAGATATTGGCGAAGCCACACAAAATATAGGTGGACATGATAACAGATTTGTCAAACAGGAAAAGGCCTGCGTCTTTCCATTGTTGCAACTGGAAGTAGGCGACAAACTCATTGAGAATCGTCTTCTGTCCCAACAACGAACCCACCAACAGAATATCCGATGAGGGCACACCGAGTAACCACATCAAGGGAGCGGTGATCACACCCAGCATAAACTGAAACGTCAAGCCGGTAGCCTTGCCATCCGTCACCTCCACAATCCAATCATTCAGCCCCGTGTAACGACCTATCACCCCTTCTGTAAAATAGTTCGCCAATGCGACCAAAGAGATAAACACCAAGAGCAACGCCGCAATGTTTGTCATCAATTTCACACCCGTAGCCGTACCATTGGCAATCGCTTCCAACAGGTTCTTAGCTTGACGAGTATCCGTCTGTGCGCCTGTCGAGTCATGCACTGGCTCGGTTTGCGGGCAGATCATCTTAGCTATCACGATAGAGCCGGGCACAGCCATGATCGAGGCGGACAAGAGATGCGTGGCAAACAACACCTGCTGCTCTGGATCCGTTCCGCCCAACATGCTGATATAGGTACCCATCACCGTTCCGGCAATCGTGCCCATACCTGCCACCATCACCAAGAAGAGCTCCGAGGTAGTCATAGTCGGCAGGTAATGCTTGATCATCACTGGAGACTCCGTCATACCCATAAAAATATTCCCCGCCGAGACCAATCCCTCAGCACCTGAGATATTCATGAATTTACGCAAGCACCAAGCAATCGCACCAACCACCCGCTGAATGATTCCCCAATAATAACAGATTGAGACCAACGCAGAGAAAAAGATCACTACAGGAAGCGAGTGAAGCAAGAAGCTGAATCCATTCGCCTTAGAAGCATACGGACCCAACAAAAAGGAAAGACCCTCTCCAGTAAAATCCATCACTTTGACAAACACCTTACCACAGCCCTCCAAGAGATGACTGATCAAAGGCAAATATAAAATGGCCAATGCCAACATCAGCTGCATCAACAGGCCTCCACCCACCAATTTCCAGTCAATCCGTTTGCGATCAACACTCAAGGCATACGCGATGGCCAACAACGTAGCCACCCCCAACAATCCTCTTAACATGTAGCTTCCTCTCCGTTACTTTTTTCGCCGCTGCAACTCATCTTGGCAGAGCTTGGCATATTCGTAATCCTCCTCCTCTATCGCCTTTTGCAAACGCTCAATGAGCACCTTCTCCGAGGCCTGCATAAGCCAACTGCGCACCTGCCGCTCGTTCTTCGTGCTATCCAGGTCAAGATGATCGTCGTCGGAATCAGCCGAATCCCCTCTTCTTTCTCCACCCGTCTCTACGCCACATTCATCGAGTATATCAGCCAAGATATAAATCTTACAATGTACACGCAAAGCGATAGCTATGGCATCAGAGGTACGCGCATCAATCGTAACGTCACGTTCACCGTTCGTAGTCGATAGCTCCGCATAATAGATACCATCCTCAAACTTATAGATCAAAACACGATTGATTTGCACTTGATAAGCACTGAGCAATGAAGTAAGCAGGTCATGCGTCAGTGGACGAGGGGTGTGAATCTTCTCCAAAGCTATCGCAATAGCTTGTGCCTCTGGCATACCCACGACAATTGGTATCCGTCGAGTGCCCTCCTTCTCTGCCAATATCAACGCATAAGCACCCGATTGCACCTGGCTATTGGCCAGCCCTTGAACTTTCATTTCAATGTATTTACCCACGGTTCTTCGATTTTTAGAAAACTAACAGAAGCAAATGTACGCATTTATTCTGGATATATAATCGGCTATCCGATTAAAATGCATTCCCATCGTACAAATACAAAAATAGCTCCAAGATTCGCCAGCCAAACAATGGCAGACAAATCATTGCCCATCGTTTTCTAAAACGTTGCCCGTCGTTTCAGAAAACATTGCCCATGATTTTTCAATGCGTTGCCCGTAATTTTTCAATGCGTTGCCCATCAAAACCGCTGCGGCTATTCGCCAACCCATGCCGCAGCGCCGCATCAACGTGCTATCCTGTCTGTATTTCGGCCAAATCGATAGTCAAAAGAATAGCTAAGCTGTCAAAATGACAGTTATTTGAAGCAAAAACTCATTTGGCATTTTCTTTGTAGAGATTGAAGTGTAATTCGATAAAAAAACAGAAAAGAAAGGAGAACAACTATATGAACCTGAACAATTTTACAATTAAATCGCAAGAAGCCGTACAACAAGCGGTGCAACTGGTTACACGCAATAACCAGCAGGCTATTGAGCCGGAGCACCTGTTGAAGGCTGTCATTATGACGGGTGAGAGTGTAACCAATTTCCTCTTTCAGAAATTAGGTATCAATATCCCGAATTTGAACCGAGTGCTCGACAGACAAATCGAGTCGCTGCCGAAGGTATCGGGTGGAGAGCCCTACCTTTCCAACGATGCCAACAAGGTGTTGCAAAAAGCCATTGATTACTCCTCCAAGATGGGCGATCAATATGTCTCTTTGGAGCCGATCATCTTGGCCCTCTTCACCGAGAACAGCACCGCATCACGTATCCTGAAAGACGCGGGTGTGACGGAAAAAGAGCTGCGACAAGCGATCGAGGAGCTGCGTAAAGGCAACAAGGTGACCAGTCAATCGGCGGAAGACACTTACGAGGCGTTGAGCAAATACGCCATCAACCTCAACGAGCGTGCACGTAGTGGCAAACTCGACCCCGTTATCGGTCGGGACGAGGAGATCCGTCGTGTGCTGCAGATCTTGAGCCGACGCACGAAGAACAACCCGATCCTAATCGGTGAGCCGGGTGTCGGTAAGACCGCTATCGCTGAGGGATTGGCTCATCGAATCGTAAGAGGGGATGTGCCTGAGAACCTGAAGTCGAAGCAGATTTACTCACTCGATATGGGTGCGTTGATCGCCGGAGCGAAATATAAAGGAGAGTTTGAGGAACGTTTGAAGGCGGTAGTGAACGAGGTGACCAAGTCGGAAGGCGAGATCATCCTTTTCATTGATGAGATTCACACCTTGGTAGGTGCAGGTAAGAGCGAAGGTGCCATGGATGCAGCCAACATCTTGAAGCCGGCATTGGCCAGAGGTGAGTTGAGAAGTATCGGTGCCACGACTCTCGACGAGTATCAGAAATACTTCGAAAAGGATAAAGCCTTGGAACGTCGGTTCCAGACCGTCATGGTGGATGAGCCGAGCGAACTGGACACGATCTCTATCTTGCGTGGTTTGAAAGAGAAATATGAGAACCACCACAAGGTGCGTATCAAGGATGATGCATTGATCGCAGCCGTACAGCTCTCTTCTCGTTACATCACGGATCGTTTCTTACCGGATAAGGCGATCGACCTAATGGATGAGGCAGCCGCTCGTCTGCGTATGCAGGTGGATAGCGTTCCAGAATCGTTGGATGAGGTCTCTCGCCGAATCAAGCAGTTGGAGATTGAGCGTGAGGCCATCAAGCGGGAGAATGACACGGAAAAATTGGCGCAACTGAACAAGGAAATCGCCGACTTGAAAGAGGAGGAGACCAAGCAGAAGGCGAAATGGCAGAGCGAGAAAGAGCAGATCAACAAGATCCAGCAGAACAAGATCGACATTGAGAACCTGAAGTTTGAGGCCGACAAAGCAGAACGAGAGGGTGACTATGGAAAGGTAGCCGAGATCCGTTATGGTAAGATCAAGCAGAAGGAGCAGGAGATCGCCTCGTTGCAAGAGCGACTGAAGACCATGCAGGGGGCAGCAGCCATGATCAAGGAGGAGGTCGATAGCGATGATATTGCCGATGTCGTATCTCGTTGGACGGGTATCCCTGTCAGCAAAATGATGCAAAGCGAGCGGGAGAAGTTGCTCCACTTGGAGGAGGAGTTGCACAAACGGGTGATCGGTCAAGACGAGGCCATCAATGCCATCTCAGATGCCGTACGTCGCAGTCGTGCCGGTCTGCAGGATCCGAAACGACCGATTGGTTCATTCATCTTCTTAGGAACGACCGGTGTCGGTAAGACCGAGTTGGCAAAGGCCTTAGCGGATTACCTCTTCGATGATGAGAACATGATGACCCGTATCGACATGAGTGAGTATCAGGAGAAATTCAGCGCGACTCGTCTGATCGGTGCACCTCCGGGATACGTTGGTTACGACGAGGGTGGTCAGCTGACGGAGGCGATCCGAAGAAAGCCCTATTCAGTGGTTCTGTTCGATGAGATCGAGAAGGCACATCCCGATGTGTTCAACATCCTCTTGCAGGTGCTCGATGATGGCCGATTGACCGACAACAAGGGACGTACGGTCAACTTCAAGAACACGATTATCATCATGACCAGCAACTTAGGATCATCACTGATCCGTGAGCATTTCGAGAAAATGACGGCGGCTAATCACGACGAGGTGGTAGAGGAGACAAAGAACGAGGTTTTGGAGCTGTTGAAACAGACCATCCGTCCGGAGTTTCTCAACCGTATTGACGATATCATTATGTTCACCCCGTTGAGCAAACCGGAGATCCGTGCCATCGTCAACTTGCAATTGAATAGCGTAAAGAAGATGTTAGCGGCTAACGACTTGACACTCGACTTTACGGATGCAGCTTTGGAGTTGATTGCCGACAAGGGTTTTGATCCGCAATTCGGTGCACGTCCTGTTAAACGTGTCATCCAGAAGATGGTGCTCAATGAACTCTCGAAAGCTCTCTTGGGTGGACAAGTCAACCGTGAGCGTCCGATCGTCATCGATCGTCAAGGCGAGAGCCTGATCTTCAAGAATTGATGTACTCACATCAACGCACTATAAAGGAAAGAACGAATATCAGTTTTGTGAACAGCCCCCGGAAAGTCAGACAAAAGACTTTTTGGGGGCTATTCATTTTGATATACCCAGGGTATGCATTTGAGTCTTTCTTTGTGAGGCAAACAACATTTCACGTATTAGAAAGCCAAGAACGTCATAGAAATGTAGTAAGTTGGCCAAAAAAGGCTATCTTTGGGGCCATATTACAAAAAAGACTACAACATGAACTACGGTTTTGTCAAAGTAGCAGCGGCGGTACCCAGCGTCAAGGTAGCCGACTGCTTTTATAATACACTTCAAATAGAGGGACTTATGCGCCAAGCTGCCAATCAGCATGTGCAGATTATCGCATTCCCAGAGCTTTCTATCACGGCCTACACCTGCTTAGACCTATTTCAACAGGAGACCTTACTTCGGCAGGCAGAAAAGGCCTTAACGGAGTTGGTGAGTAAAACAGCAGATTTAGACCTGATGGCTATCGTAGGTTGCCCATTGCGTAGTGGCAGCCAGTTGATCAACGCAGCGGTGGTTTTCCAGCGGGGCGAGATCTTAGGCGTAGTACCGAAAAGCTACCTGCCGAGCTATAAAGAGTTTCAAGAGGAACGTTGGTTTACACCGGCCTATCAGCTGCAGGAAAGCGTAATCCAAATTGGCGGACGCACGGTTCCGATGGATAGCTACCTACTGTTTGAGTATGAACAGGTTAAGGTAGGTGTTGAGATCTGCGAGGATCTGTGGGTGCCCATCCCCCCCAGTTCAGAATTAGCGATGCAGGGGGCGAACCTGATCTTCAACCTATCGGCCAGCAACGAATTGATCGGTAAACATGCCTATCTGCGTTCACTGATCGCACAACAGTCTGCCCGTTGTATCGCCGGATATATTTATTCTTCAGCGGGCTTCGGCGAGTCGAGCACTGACTTAGTTTTCGCTGGCAATGGTATCATTGCTGAGAATGGTGTAGTCTTGAAAGAGTCTGAGCGTTTCTCCATGGAGGAGCAATTGATCATCAGCGAGATTGACATAGAGAACTTAATGAACGATCGCCGCGTGAACACCAGCTTCATGCAGGGCTATCTGAATCATAACCTGACCAATGCCACGATCA
>OBLI01000762.1_pt1 | contig 33581 bp, 33 predicted proteins | sample 1519701 | NCBI WGS metagenome assembly OBLI01 (sample SAMEA3663005, study PRJEB22513) | pig gut metagenome | biome: pig gut; feature: pig-associated habitat; material: faeces | place: France | collected 2012 | reverse complement strand
TCTTTCTTGGTCTTGCCATATCACTGTTCCTCCAAGGTCTGTCTGTCATATTTATAATAAAATGTGTTTGAAGATCACCGGTACCATCATAATAGCTTCCCGATGCAAATAATAATTGCTCACCTAAATCCACCTTTGGTCTATAATAAAAACCCTGCTTTTTCAGTTCTTCCTCCAATAGCAAAACATCTTCAAAATCATCAATTGCAATCGCAATATCAATAATCGGCTTCGCCTTGATAGAAGGAATTGATGTACTGCCAACATGCTGGATATCCTTAATTACAGCACCCAATATCTCTTTTAACCGAAGAATCGTATTCTGTGCTTCTATTTCCCATGCCTGCTCATGTTCGCAGAGTTGAACTGTACCACGTTTTAAACCCAGCATTTGCTATTCCTTCTTTCTTTTCCAATTTTTTATTTCATCCATTTTCTCCAAATAATAGCCTTACGCCAAAAGATGTTCCTTCACTTCTAACAACCTATCCCCCTGGGTATATCAATTCCCTCATACCCACTCTGCGAAAACAGAAACACACATCTATTTTTACCCTTAATCGGCAGAAGCCTTTGATTTACTGGGCCTTTCTCGCCAGCAGACAGACCGTCTCCACATGCCATGAGTGTGCAATTTAGATGCACAACCCTTGGCTTTCCGTTAAGCCTTGGATTCAAAAAATGACACAATGGTCCCTTTCGAGACCTGTAAAAACGGCATACCGCACCCAAATGCACCTGCCACAGAAAAGATTAGAATTGATTTCTTAGACGAGCCTTTGATTGGCTTCGGTTTGATTTGAAGTCTGCTCTTTGCTATGGCACTCATCGCTACTTGCAATTGTACCATAGTTTTGCTTTTTCGGATAGATTTTCCGAAATCAAAATGGGCAGAAGAAAGCCCCCAAATCTGTATATGACCTGGAGGCATTATTCTAACCATTTATTTCCTGTGCCTTGATTTTACACTATAACATTTAACATATTTATTCTTTGTACCGTAGATGCTCAACAGTACCTATTTCTTTTTCATATTTGTTGGAATATCAGTCTCAACAACATTCCTAATTTCAGTCATAATTGGTGTGTAAAAATCTACATCAACTTTCGGGGTTGATAATGAAACCACTAATGAGTATCTAATTTTACTATCATACTTATCCAAGTAACTTCGTTCTCTCCACCAACCAATTACAGGAAAAACTGCGATATTTTTACAGTCACACAATTCTGCTGCTGTTAATTCACAATAATCAGAGTGTATTGAACCTACATCTCGATTATCTGATCCTAAATACCAGCGTTCACTTCCACTTGTACCCTCACCTTTATCCTTTTTATCATCTCCACGCATCTTTACATTGATACGTTTCTTAAAATCCTCAATATCCTCGTTTGAGTTAATTACATCAAATCTTAACCCGCACGACGGATAACGATATTTATCCTTCCAACCGACTTCACCAGGACCAGGTTCAATAAAATATGATAAAGTCACTTTCAAAGTAACCGTTTCACTTTCAAGTTCTTTCAAAACTTCTGTAGGCCAGGGCAAGGTATGAATATGCATTTCATTCATGCTGTTTTTGTTATATGGTTGCAATTCACCTTGAATAACCATATTTACACTATTATTCATACATTGAATGGCTTTTCCCAAATCAGGAATACCATAACCACAAGTTCTTAAAAGTCTCCGACGCCCTTTTGTTTTTGTATCCTCGATACAAAATTGCCTTTTCATTTGTTCAGTCCAACTAGCAGAATGAATCATCAATGCCCTAACTGTTTCAGGCCATATATCAGGATATTCAGCCAATAGCTGTGAACAGAACCATGCTGCTTGCGCTGCAGCAGAACTTGTCCCCCATATTGTTGAAAAATTCTTAATCAACGGTCTATAATTGGTTGTTAATAATGATAAATCTGGACACTCCGAATAATCGGTACCATTAGTTGCCATGTTTCCACCATCAAATAGTACATCTGGTTTAACTGGCCACTTACTATTCCACAATTCGGAAGTAGAGTTATACGGAGACATAGCACCTGCTTCTGCTACTGGATTATAACCTTTAAAAAAAGTATCTGTTATGTTGACATCATTTGAATATGCTCCAACAGTAATAGCATTCCATGCTTGCCCAGGACTTTCAACACAATGCAATGTATTTGCATCTGGAAATGATAATTTTCCCAATTCTTCTGGATATACATTTCCTGCGCTAACAACAAAAAGGCGCTTTACATTTTCTTCATCCGCACCAGATGTAATACTATCTACAGCTGCTGACCACGAAGTCGGACTCCCATCAAAAGTATTATATTCTGGAGAAGTCACTGCCATGCATATAACTCTATGTACAAACGGATTTGCTATCTCAGCTAATGACACAGCTTGCTCTGTAACCGCACCATATAACTCAGGATCATTTCCACCCGTTGGTGGTAGAATTTTTACTGATTCAATTTTCTGGGGTATCTCTATTTTAGTTTTTCCTAACAATGCCTCTTTCAGGTTATTATATAGAGCTATTCCGGCCATTTCTGTTCCATGTCCTTGATGATCGCCATTTCCCCATGTAGAATTTACCGCTTGAACGTGATCTAAATTAATTGCCTGCGCCAACAGGGGATGAGCTGCTGTAACTCCTGTGTCCAACAAACAAATAGCTACATTACCATCTGTATAGGTTGTACGTTGTAGCAATTCATCTATCCATTCCCTCTGTTCATTATTAGACAAGTCCGCGAAAAAAGTTGTTGCTTCTTGTGCTCGCCGTATTTCTGTGATATATGGACATACAGCTATTAACAGTTTTAGCTGTTCAGCATTTGCATATATCATCTTTACTATACGTTCTGGAAAAACAATATGTTTATCATCAATATGTATTTGATTTTCTGAACATATTAAGGAAATACTTTCTTCAGTTTCTCTCCATGCTTCAACATTGTCTTTCTTAAAGTCATATCTAAGCCAAATTTCGCACCAAACAGGTGTATCTTTAGGCATGCTTTCAGATGTTCCAACCCAAAAAGAATCTAGCATTGCCACTTTTATATCATCAATGCTTCTAACCAAATCATTGTTCTTTGGATTTCCATTCGATGTTTGTTCATTTGCATATGCTTCAACCTTTTTAAGGAAAAAGCTTTCTTTTCCAGCAGGTATATAAACTGTAGCCCTAATTATGGATTTTTCTTCATCCTCATGGACATTGAGCAAGCGAATTCCTGCTTTACGATTTTCCAAACTCTTTATAGCCAAATCATGTCCTTTGGCGCTTGAGAATTCAAGATAAGTTCCTTCTTTATATCGAATTGCCGCAACCTGCTTCTGTGACAATGATTTGGAATAACACTCTTGTAATTTTCTCTGTATAAATGCTGCATGCGTTGCAACTGTACGCTTTGGATAATTTGTTCCTATAGGTTTTGATGTCGATGTATAAGGCATAGTTTCAACCGTTTGCGTCAGAAAAATGTTTCTTTTTTCTACTGCCATGCTTATGCCTCCTTACATGTATATACATTTTGCCGCTCACTTAGTAATGCAATTACTGCCTTACTTGTAATTGGCTCGTCACTCAAAATAGAATTTTTAATCGCATCATCACATACTCTTGCAATCTCCGCGTGGCTTAATCCTTCTGCAGCCTTTATCATTTCCTTTGAAATTATAAAATAATTATCATATGCTTTTATTTTGTATTCAAATAAACGCTTAATCTCTTTAGACGTAGGCAATGTATAGTGCAACACATCATCAAACCTTCTAAACAATGCTTGATCTAAAAGTTTTTGATTATTTGTTGCTGCCACAATAATACTTTCAGAATCATCCTGCTCTATAAATTGTAGAAACGAATTAAGAATTCTCCTCATTTCTCCCACCTCGTTATCAAGGCTTCGATCTGCACCTATGGCATCAAACTCATCAAAAAGATATACACCCACAGTTGACTCAATGCTGTCAAATATCTGTCTTAACTTTGCGCTTGTTTCTCCCATGAATTTTGTCACAAGCTTATCCATTTGTACCGTATATAAAGGTAAAGATAGCTCAGAAGCAATAATTGATGCCGTTAGCGTCTTTCCTGTTCCCGGATTTCCTTCAATCAATATCTTTCTTCTATTAGTCAAGCCGTAAGATACAAGTTTATTCCTATTTCTATACTCATTCAGAATTCTTTGAATTTTATCACTGATATCTTCTGAAACAATTAGTTCTGATAAATCATGGGAAGGCATTGATAGTGTAAGCATTGGGTTAGTTGAAGTAAGCTGAACAATATTTGCTCTTTTGCTTCCAACTCTATCAATCTGCTTTTTTAAATCACGTGCTAAGTTATCGTGCCCAAGCTTGGCTTCGTGCGCTGCAATTTGTAAAACAACTGTCTTAAACTTTTCGTCATTACAATCTGCATATGCTTTCACCAAACTTTTTATTTGTTCTGCTGTAGCCACTTTATTCACCTCCCATAATCAAACTTACTCAATTTATATCATACTATTTCCCTGCCATAACGTCAACAAAATGCATATTTTTTCTCTGTATTTACCCTTATATTTTATTATAAATCTACAACCATTATTTTGATTGTTCATTATAATCAATACCATCATTCATTTGTTTATGATACTATTATTTTACTTTTGAACTAGTAATTTTCCTTCCACATCACTTGCCGCATTTTCAAGTGCGATTAATATAGAAGATATTATTCGTTCTTCACGAGGTAAAAGTCTATATACACCTTTATATTTCACTACCTTATATTCTTTTCCTTTATAAAAGACTTTAGCATCAACGGGTATCGGTTTCCCTTCACTATCACAATAATTTGTATAATCAATTTTCTTATTTCTCTCATAATTAATTTGGTGTGACCTATATGATGTAACCAATGCGCAATACGTTAAGTATATAACCGCTAATATTGCTTCAACTTTTACATGTACCTGTAACCCATTTGCATATTCTATCCCTATATTTAAAGCATATACCACAAAATACACTGTAAAAATAAAATCAGCTAAAATGCCTATGTATGACAAGTTCATCCATTGTTTCTCACCTATAATTCGATATAGGTTGTAGAAAAGAGCACTATATACCACCCAAGCTATAAACACTCCCATTCCAGATGAATGCAATGTATCTCTCAACTTTTCTTCCAGCAATGGGGCACACGGTAAATCTATATAAGCCAATAAGTTCCAATATGAATCGCAAAACATTGTAAATAAAATTATTACACACGCCACATATCTAAGTATTCTCAATTTTCTTGCAAATGGCTTATCTCCAGTTAAGACTCCTTTTAACCAATCAATAATTTTCTCCAACTTATTGCCTCCCATCATTAAAACAACCTCATTGTCATGTCATACTCCATTAATAATATTGTTTTATTTCTTCCAACAGTTTTTCAGTTTCTTCACCTTGATCATAATAATCAATACTATACCTTTGCCCTGTACGTAAATGATGTAGCCAACCTTCAAGCATCGCAGTATAAATTTCATTTACATCATCCAAGTTGGCGTACTGCCCAACATAATTATTTCTGGCATCATAACTCTCTTGGGAAACCGGATACCTATAATACTCATAACGCAAATCGCTATCTATTAACTGTGCATACCCTTCCTCATCAATAACCAAGCGATTATTTCTAAAGTCGTTTCCAGCTCTTAATACTGTTTTTATTTCTTCTTCGGTAAATAAATGTGAGGGTGGCTTTATCCGAAACAATTTTATCGTAAAATAAATTCCCATTTCCTGCCATATTACCCCAGATTCACTGCATAACTTTTTAATATAATCTTCCATCCCAACAACAGCTTTCACTGCTCCGTCAAAATTAGAAAATATATATTTTCCATCCTTACTTACCGGATACGGAATGCTGTCTTCTTCACAAATATATCCTGTTTCCGATACATATTTTCTTGTGCCAAAACCTCCTCCGTTAATGTGGAAGATAATTGCGAATTCTAATTTACCTTCACTTTTATTATTGTTCTTATCACAAATATCTTTTAAACACCATTTATCCCAACCGGTTTTAATAAATTTGTCAAACTTACAACTTTCTTCTATTCTCTTATGATTTTCTACATCTTCCTTTTCATTTTTGCTACTAAATGGATTCTTTTGATAAACATTCAAAAATCTATTAAAATCTCTCAGTGTATAATATGACTTCCTCATAGTTCCGATATAATTTCGAAACTCAATACCTCTCATTTTATTATGCCTTGCATCATAAGTTCCAGAAATATGATTATATATAGATTGTTTTGAAAAAATAACAAAAGAACCATTCAAAAACCTATCGACCTGCCTATATCCTTTAGGAAATTCTGTTCCATCGTCATATCTTCCATAACATGCTAGATTGCTCACTACATAATGTCCTGGAAAATCTTCTATCAATGACTCACGACAATTCTTATATACAGTATCTGAAACGGGTTCTATTGGTTCTAGTTGCAATCTAAAATAGCTCCATCTATAATCATCTTTTCCATAATTTTCTAACTCTAACTTATGCGGCTTAAATATGTAATTACAGCCTCCTGCTACCAAGCAAATACACCCTTCTTCTGTTGCATTTTTCGCTGACTCAATATCTTGCCCTCCTCCTGTTGGCAAAAACATATGATTTAGCCCAGGCATGCTTCCTATATCATTTAAAATTTTCACTATAGAATCTAAGTCTCTCCATTCTGCATGTAATGGCACTGTTTTAGGAAACAATCTATTCTGCAAATATTTCCACTCACTGTAATTACTTTTTGGAAAATTCCTTGCTATCTCTGACCATTTTTCAAGTGTATTTGCAAAAACTTCCATGCTTGGTCTCAATGAAGGATCATACTCTGTTGCCTGTTTTAATAATGCTTCCAGTTCCACTAAATGTTTCTTTTTGTATCTCTTATCATTACGCAATCCAATTATCGCATCATCTTCTTCATATCTACCTTCGAATCCATGTTCAACTCCCGTCAATATAATCCATAATGTTTTAGCAAGCGAATATACATCAGCCTTTTTGCCATCAGCATTTTTAGCATTATATCTCATTTCAGGAGCCATTGTTGCCTTTGGTCCAATAGCTTCTTGAAGCGATGTTAAATCTTTCTTTTCAGGATAATCAACCAAGCCAAAATCTCCCAAGCAATACCTATCATTGTAAAAATATATATTTTTAGGCTTTATATCTCGATGAACAATATTCCTTTTATGTAGTGCCACTAAAGTTCTCGCAAGTTCCAAAACACAATCCACTTTATCTTCAAGACTATTTACTTCCTTTAATTTCTCTTCAAGAGGCATCGCAATCGGCATTGCATACCAATATTTTTTTGATTTCTCATCAGGTAATCCATAAGAAAAAATGGGAATAATCCCTTCAATTTCTTCTTGAATTTCCATCACCATTTCCGTCTCAATTTTGAATCGCAGTTTCTTCTTCCTGTTCCTTTTTTCAATCCTTTTCCCTTTACCATTTTCTTCTCGAAGAATTTTGATGGCAACTTCTTTCCCTGCTGCATTCTCTGCAACAAAAACATCTGCATTTCCTCCTCCATCCATTCTTCTTTTAATTTTATATTCACTTATATTTTCTGTCATATCTATACAATTTTCTCCTATCTACTACAATTTATCTTAAGACATGCTTCACTATCTTATAAAGCCAATTTATAATCTACGAAAAAGGTTAACTACTTGGTAACCTATATATCATATCTTGCTTTCTCTTAATAATATTATACTTCCAAGACATTTCGTTTACAACTCTAGTAAAATTCCTTTTCATCATATTTTGCTATTTACGCCAACAATAAAACGCCCGAACCATCGGGCATTTTATTCTTACCGCAAACCGGCAGGAATAACGCTTTCCTTATTCAGTTGTCATCCCTGCCCTTTTCTTAGTCATATCGGATTTCCTGTTCCATGACGATTCCCGACTGGAACTGGATGATCAGTTTCTCGGCAGAGACTACTTTGATGCTTGAAATCAATCTTCTGACAAGGTCATTGTCAAATTCCGGTATCTGGCAGGTGCTTCCCTTTATGAATGCATCCATGTCTTTTACCCTCTGCTCATAACTTTCTGCCAGTCTTTTCTTCTTTCTGGCCTCTGTCTGCTCCTTCTTTAAGATTTCGATTTCCTCTGCAATACTTCGATAGCGTTCATCAAATTCCTGCGTGTAGGAACCTGTCTTTGCGTTCTCAGCTATCAGAGCCACCATTTCTTGCTGCTTTGCTTTTATCTTATCCTCATATTCATCCGGCTCCTGTTCCATTCCGTAGTTGCCAATCACCCGTATGACATTCTGTCGGAAGGCACCTACAAAATCTCCGTCATTTCTGGTAATCCGGTGAATGGCCTCCATGACCGCCCTGTTTAATGCTTCCTCTTCCAGTGTCTCAGAGTCACCACATTTCTTCACTCCATTGGTCAGTCGATTTGAGCATCTCCAGACAATCTTCTTTCTTCCGTTTCTCGCCCATGTGACTCTGCGGTATTCCTGTCCGCATTTTCCGCATAGCAGGATTCCGGTCAGTGCGTAACCGGAGGAATACTTGCTTTTCTGATTCTTCTTTCTGGTCACTGCCGCTTTGCACATGGAAGACCGCCTCATGATTTCTTCCTGCACCCGGTAAAATAATTCCTTCGGTATGATTGCCTCATGGTCATTTTCTACATAATACTGTGGGACGATACCATTGTTTATTACCTTTTTCTTAGTCATGAAGTCCACCGTGTATGTTTTCTGTAGCAGGGCATCTCCCATGTATTTCTCGTTTTTTAACATTTTCATGATAACCGAGTCATACCACTTCTCCTGTCCGGTCGCCGTTTTAATCTGATGCTCCTCCAGATAACTGCCGATTTTGGCTGTGCTGTAGCCTTCCAGATAAAGCCGGAATACCAGTTTTACAATTTCCGCCTCCTCTGGTACGATGACCAGTTCTCCGTTCTCATTCTTGGTGTATCCCATAAATTTATTATGGTTTACGATGACCTTCCCTTTTTCAAATCTTCTTACCACTCCCCATCTGGTGTTCTCACTGATGTTTCGGCTTTCCTCCTGCGCCAGACTGCTCAGGATGGTAATCAGGATTTCTCCTGTGCCGTCTAAAGTATTAACCCCCTCTTTCTCAAAAACTACTGCCACGTTTTTTTCTTTCAATTTACGAATCGTCATCAGGGCGTCTACCGTGTTTCTTGCGAAACGGCTGACGGACTTGGTAAGAATCATGTCGATTTTTCCGTCCAGTGCATCCTTAATCATGGTATTGAAGTCATCTCTCTTTTTAGTGTTCGTTGCACTCTTTCCATCATCAGCATAAATACCTGCGTTCTTCCAGTTAGGATTTTCCTCTATCTTTTCCGTGTAATACTCCACCTGTGCCTCGTAACTGCTCTCCTGCTGTTCCAGTTCCGTACTGACTCGGCAGTATGCCGCTATCCTCAGTTTCTTCTCTGTCAGCTTGACATCTCGGTCATACTGTGCTTTGGCAGGTATCATGGAAATCTTCTTTTTTACTGCTGTCTCTGCCATATGTCTCTCCTTTCCGGATACCTATTGATCGGCGTATCCTGTTTTAATCCGGCTTCCGTTTATAAATATCACTTCTGCCGTCTGATCTTTATAAACCACAATCTGAGTAATCAGCTTCCGATATAATTCTTCATCGAACTCCACCAGTTCTTCCCTGTCTGCAAGGATTTCCTGCATTTCTTCGGTCTTATAATCGGTATCCCTTAACTCTAATGTCCGGTAGCGTTCTGCTGCTCTTTCATATAAAAGTTCCATGAGATCAGTATGAGATGTTCTCTGGAGCTGCTCCTCCTTTGCCTCTGTTAGCCTGCGGTTCAGCTTTCTGTATTCTGTACTAACCTGTTCTTCTTCCTCTTTTGGCGGATTCATCAGCTTTCTATCCTGCATAATTCTGTTAATAGCGTTTACACAAACATCTTTTACCTGCTCGTCTGAAATAAATCCCCCGGCGCAGGTCAGGCGGTTCTGATACACATAATTTTTGCATTTCCATTTTGGAATACCACTGGCTCTTTTCTTATCATGTGGCTGGATATGGCTGTATACTGCCCCACACTCTGCACAGGTGATAACACCTCCAAACAGGATTCTCACATCCCTGCCCGGTCTGTGGCTGCCTTTGCCACCATCTGCCCGTATCTGTTCCCTGCGTTTCTGTACCCTTTCAAACAACTCCGTTTCGATGATCTGCGGATAGTATTCTGTACCGAGGTAATTGTGGTTTTCCAATATCCTGCCGATAGACACGTGGGTCCAGGCTACCCTGTCCTGTGCATTTTTAATACCTCTTGCTTTTAAACCCTTTGCAATCCTTGTAGCGGAAATTCCACTGTCATAATCCTCAAATATTTCTTCTACAATTTTCCTGTTTTCCTCGCATACTGTGATTTTCCCATCTATGACTCTATAGCCTATTGGCATGTGCCACTGCATTTTCATCCGCTCCTTTCTCTGTCAGTTTCAGTCCGTTATGGAGGCAGAAGGTGATGTCATGCTCTTTTGATACGCTTATCTCTTTTACAGCCAGCTTGAAGAGGTTTTCATCAAATTCTCTAATCGACTCCGTCTGTTCCGCAAGCAGTCCGATAAGCTGTTCCGTCCGGACGATTTCTTTTGTCCTTTTCTGCTTTCTGGATAACAGGATTTTCTTTCTTCTGCATTCTGTCAGCTTCTGGATAATCTGGCTGTTGCTCTCCATAAAAAGAGCAGAGTCCATATATCCTTTCTTCATGACTTGATTCAGGATTCGACTCTGCTCACTTAAGTTGTGAATTTCTCTATCCAGTTGTTCGATTTCTTCTGTATCCGGCCTGTCTGCCACAAGCTCTCTCAGTTCCTTTAGCAGGGGTTCCAGCAGGGTTCCCTGATTGGTGAACAGCTTGTTCCACATATCCATAAATGCCTGCTGTATCCTATCCTCCCTGATGGCTTTCATGGCACAGGACTCTTTGTCCTCCACATGTCTGTGGCATGTCCAGATGATTTTCTCATAGGGCTTCCCTATGTATATTTTCTGTCTGCGGAAACGGCTTCCGCATTCCTCGCATCGGATTATGCCTGAGAACAGATACCGCTTCTGGTAGTCTCTTTCATTCATACGCAGTGTGCTTGTACGGTATTCCATGACATTTCTTACTGCCTCTGCCTCCTCATGGGTTATGATTGGCGGATGGGCATCCGTTATAAGGTATTGGTTTCTCTGACCTGTGTTCACCTTTCTGACAAAAGGGAACTGTGTTTCCGTGTATGTCCTCTGCTGCAGGCGATTTCCTTCATACACCGGGTTCTTTAAGATTTCCTTTATCACGCTGTCCTGCCATTTCTCACTTTCCCGGATGGTGGGTATACCTCTCTGGTTCAGTTCTTTTGTTATCATGTAGGTTCCCATTCCGTTTAAGTAGGCTTCGAAGATCCACCGTACCACCTCTGCCTCGGATTCTTCTATGATAAGGTTTCCATCCTCATCCTTTCGGTATCCATAAGCCGGTGTTCCAATGATAAAGGTTCCGTCCCGGAACCGCTTCTCGATTGCCCAGCGGTTGTTACTTGAGAAGTCTTCCGATTCCCCCTGTGCAATGGATGCCAGCAGTGTCAGCATCAGTTCACTCTTTTCCGTTAATGTGTTCAGATTCTCTTTTTCAAAGTAGATGCCGACTCCAATTTCTTTCAGCCTTCGTATAGTCTGGATACATTCCACGGTGTTTCTTGCGAATCTTGTGATGGATTTGGTCAGAATCAGGTCGATATCTCCGTCCTCACAGGCTTCTATCATGGACTGGAATTCTTCCCTGCCCTTTACCTTTGTACCGGTGAGTGCTTCATCCGCATAAACCCCGGCAAACTCCCACATGGGATTTCTTTCAATCTTTGTGGTGTAATATTCTACCTGTGTGGCGTAGGATTCAGCCTGCTTACTGCTTCCAGTGCTGACTCTGGCATATCCGCACACTCTCATCTTTGGTCTTTCCAGCACCTTTTCGGTACCGGCTGTTCCCCTGATGACGGTTACTTTCTTTGCCATGTGCTTTTCTCCTTTCCCTGTATTTTCAAGGGTTTGCGCCCTTGTCAGCAACATACACTACCACACAAGTCGGAAGATATCTAGTGTTTTTACAGATATACTTTGGCAAGTTCCGGAGAAAAAGTCTCAATGTTCAAAACAGTGATTTTTTCCCTTTCTTCCTCACTAATCAGACCATTTTCCTGCATCTTCTTTAGCAGGAATTCTGCCATCTTGTACATTACTTCATTGGCTCCGTTCTCCACTGCCTCCACCTGCTTTCTCTCCACGAAATCAATCTATCTGATAACTTCCGGCGGCTATAACTGCCATCGCCGCCAGCGCAAACACAGCAATGACAGTAATTCCTGTTATGCTCGCTACTACTATGACAATCTTCATCTCCTGTGATACCTCCTCATTTTAGGTAAACTAAAATTGCCGTTTAAAAAACACACCTATGGCATGCTCAGCTCTGCCATTGTCACAGCTTCATCTTCTGCGGCGAAATACTCATCTGCCACATCCCTGTCTATGCCGAGAACCTCTCCGGCCTCCTTTTCTCCCATCTGGATTGGTATCAGGAACGGATGAATCTCTTTACAGAAGTTCTGATCCGGACAGTTGTTCAGAAAATACCCACAGGTGTCTAACACCAGCCTGTCGCACATATCCGTGATAACCATCTTTTCTGCTTCAAACATATGGCTGCCGATATAGTTGGCAATATTTTCCGGGGTAGTGGAAATCATGGACTCCTGTCTTGCCCCACCGTCACGTGGATAAAGATAGGCATATCCTACTCTCTCTGAATCAAAAATCCTCGCAATCATTTCCATATCTTCTTTTCTCATTACAAAATCTCCTTTCATGGTGCTTAATCCCACAAGAATACGGCGGAAGGATGTCCCTCCGCCGCATGGATTCTGTGATTAAGTCTTACTGCCATAATCCTTCACTTCATGTATAAAGTGATCTGCTCCTATTCGACACTACTTCCCGGAGCCGGAACGGCGCAAAGACAGAGCGAAAAATAATCACTCTGTCCGTGGTCATTCCTGGGCAGTCAATCCAGACTGTCTGCGGTTCCTGCCTTATTTGGCAGACAGACATCACAGGAATCTCACCTCCACCACTGCGTGCTGGCTAATCTCAAGGAGTATCATTATAGGCCATCTCTCTCTTCGCACCTGTCTACCACAGACAGGCTGTACCCCGGCTTTCCCGCTCGGCTCCTTAGATGCGATCTTTTTTACATCCGATAGACAGATGCAGGAGTGTCAGTGCGCCCCGGTTACGGCTCCTTAAATGGCTAATGTATCTGGACTGCTGGATATGGCTGGCAGGTCACATCGTGATCTGTGTGCCTGCTCTCGAAGACCGACACCAAAGTATCCTCTCCGGCATTTGTCAAAGTACCTTGAGAGGATATTCGGAAGAGACCATCTGTCCGAAAAAGTTCCTCTCATAAAGTACTCACACTAAAACGCATTTTGCACACCCTGAAAAATATATTTTTTTCAGATTTTTGAAGATCAGAGATAAAATCACGCAAAAAAAGCCCGTAATTGTTCCAGTATTCCCTGTATGGATTTCCATACTGCATTTCTGTTCACTCCCTGTTTCTCTGCGATTTCCCGGATAGTCATCCCTTCAAAAAAATAAAGATGCAGCCGCTCCTTCTGAACTTCAGTGAGTGACTGCATCGCTTTCTGCAATATTTCCAGTTCCATCTGTCTAATGACCATATCCTCTAGTGTTTCCCCTGTCTCCTGCGTAAGCTCCTCAGTCTCTCCTTCCGTATATCCATCCCGTATCGTATGGCGCAGGTCTTTCATTTCCTGTGCGTGGGCTTCCTTTCGGAAGGTATCTGCCAATGCCTCATAGACTTCTCTGGTGACATAGGTATATTCTGTTTCTCCAACAGCATTATTATAAAAATCTTTTATTCTTATCCTGATCCATTCTGACATCTTTGTGTCCTCCATTTCGCAATTTTTTGAAATGAAGGACATACGGCGGGCCTCTGGCGCTATGGACAGGAGCCAAAGGTAAGAAAAAAGGGTGCGTTTCACACGCTAAATAAAGCGCGCGACTCAGCACCCAAATCCTTTCACTATTAAATTCTCCCTTCCTGCCGTCTTCCACAATCCGGTACGGCACAGTTCCCCTAACATGCACCAATCTACCTTACCCCTATCGCCTTTTGGCGGTACTATACTTGTAAAGTAATGGTGATTCAATAAATGTGTAATAAGTGTTAGGTTAACTGTAATAAGTTGCAATTATAATACTATATTTCCTACTTTTCCTGCTTCTTGAAGCATAAAAAATCCTCCCCGTTTTGATCCGGGAAGGACTTGCATGTCATTCCATATGCGCTTGCAGATATAGCTGAATTTTACCGATAATCATAAATCCTGCCGTGATACAGATACTCACATACACGGCATAAGCGTATGGAGTCAGTTCTGCATACCATAACACGCCTAGTATGGTCAGTTCTAATGCTGTTATGAGTCTTGCCTTTCTGCCAAAATGCTTCAGTTCTTTGTCATCCAGTTTCCGATTTTTGCTGTGCATGGGACTTAACCAAAAGATGATACCTGATGCCAGAATCAGAAACAGCAATAATATCATGAATGATGCTTTTAAAAACAGTTTTTCCGTATATACCGGAATAAAAAGCACCAGATTGGAACCAATGTAGCAGAATACACGGCTGTCTGAATGATACCCGCCGGTATAGCTGGGAAGAACCATAAAAGAAACCGTAAACACTGCAACAACCAACAGTTTTTCTGTCAACAGTCCTATCAGGAATGCTGTAACAATGTTAAGCAGTAAAATCATCCCATTTCGGATTCCAAACTCATAGATTTCCTGCTCCTCTTCTTTTATGATTCCCCGTTCTACCATCCGGTGGCTGAGCCACTTTGTCATTGCTTAAAACTTTCTCAGTTTCTCGCAACCGCTTGGCATCTTATCCTGACCCAGATACCACAGACAGCAGCGGTTGGTTGCTACTGCGGTTACCATAAGTGCCATAGCTGCCATGATGTTCATGGTCTTACCGCTTAACTTGTTCATCCAGTTTCTTTTCTTCATCTGTAGAGCCTCCTTTGCCTTGATGGCTCTACTCTACCAATTCTATTTCCAAATGCAACCTATCTGTAATAAGTCGACAGTTATCTGTAATAAGTTGCATTTTTACTCTATTTTTTCAATACCGGTCAGCAATAGTATTGCTTCAAATTCCTCTCCAATATCGTGTAGTATCAGATTTCCTCCATATTTTTCTGCCACCTTACGCACAGAGTGGATACCCCTGCCATGTTTCCATTTGTCTACTTTGGATGTGACAAATGTTGGATTTTTCTTAGGCAGTTTACTATTCACAATCTTTAATAACAGCTTGCCCTCCTGGTATCTGGTTTCCACAGTAATATGGCGCTTTTGAAGTTCAACAGCATTATTCGCCTCAATTGCATTATCCAGAAGGTTACCATACAAAACCCCCATATCCCCTGTTTCAACTGATATCTTTTGGGGTATCAATGCAGAGACTTCAAATCGAATCGCTTTCTCCTTCGCCTTTGCACTTTTTACCTTCAAGATGGAATTCATCACCGGGTTGGCAGAATAAATAATCTCTTCGGCAAGTTTGATATCTCCCAGCATTTCCTGCAGCTTATCCCTAATGATTTCACTATTTCCCTGCTCTGCGGCATCCAGAAGTCCAGTCAGCCGATTCTTCATGTCATGCCTGATATTCTGAATCTGATCCTGATATCTCTCCATGTCCCGGTAGTATTCATCCCGATACGATACCTCTCTCTGCATCATCTCTTCATCATGCTGCTTCTCTGCTACAGTAGTATACTGCTCAATCATTATGAATATGAGATAATTGGTCACGATAATGGCAAAAATAATACACATACACAGGACCATCATCTGTGCAGAAATCAGTTCCTTTGAAACTTCAATCAGTAAAAAGCAACTGATCAGACTGGTCATCGGAATAATAGCCAGCATATAAAGTATTTCTTTGGGTATAAAGGACAAACGGATGCTCTTTCCTGACTTTAAAAGACAGAATATCTCTACGATTGCTGCATTCAATAGTGCCATCACAAAGACTGTAAAATAATAGGAAACTGTTGTGTCCTGAATTATTTCCTCCATGAATGCTTTATTGCACAGATATCCGATTGGCTCTGTGATTCCTACGATTCCTATGTAAAGTAATATTGCAATAAACTTACTGGAGATTTTTCCTCCGTACTGACATATATATACACTTGATATAACAATTGTCGTCAATAGATTCAGCCAGTTGATACCAAGTTGATTTACAGCACTCCCAATCAGCTCGCATCCAATCAGCAGGAGGATGGAAAACTCCACAGAAGTCTTCCTTTTTCCAATAAACACCTCTAAAAATCGGCGATAGACACACAGGTCAAAAATGTTGATCATTAGCCGAACTCCATACAAGACCATGTCACATTCCTCCCTGCACAAAAGCCATATATTTTTCTAGCAGGCTCTTCCGAAATCCCCTGCTTATCGTCAGCTCTGTCCCGTCCGAAAGTATGACTGTTGCTCCTGAAACATTTTTTACATGTCTCAGATTTACAATAAAAGAACCATGTACGGCGGCAAACACTCGCTCATCCAGTTTCCCCCATAATTCTTCTAAGTTCATGTTCGTCTGGTAAATTTTCCCCGGTGTGTGAATGATTGCCTGACGTCCTTTCTTTTCCAGATAAAGGATTTCGTCAAACTTAAGACTATACCGGCTTCTGCGGTAACTGAAAGAAAAGTTTTGATTTGTCAAGTTCAGATAGGTTTCTGCTTTGTCGAAAAGCAGGCGGAGCCGATCTTCTGTAATCGGCTTTGGAATAAAATCAAATGTAACAACTTCAAATACATCCGGCATGTATTTAGTGTAGCTTGTCAGAAATACAAGCAGAGCCTTGGGGTCTTTCGTTCTAATCTCCTTTGCGACAGCAAGACCGTCCATTCCCGGCATTTCAATATCCAGTATGTACATATCCGGTTTCCGGTCACGTTCAAAACAGACTTTCAGAAGTTCCTCCGGTTTGGTATAAAAATCATAATCGATTGCATAGTCTATCATCCGTACTGTGTAACGTTTGATTCTCTCAATATCCTGTGGGTTGTCATCACAGATAGCTATCCTCATATAATTTCCTCCTCCAAATCTATCATCAATATACATCGGGGAGGGAGGATACGTTATTGGGGATTTATCATCAGCTTTCTCATGTACGTAAGTATTCGATCAATAAATCTGTCCCTTTCCTCTCTGCTGCAATTTGCCAGAAACAGTTCAATATCAAAAGTTTGATTTTTATCTCCTGTTATCAGATAGGTCGGATCAATCTTATATTTTTCATACAGTAAAAGCATCTTTTCCGGTTGAAGTCCATAAATACCACTTTCAAGCTTTCGATAATGTTCTACCCCAACATCAAGTGCCTCTGCAAATGCTTCCTGCGTATATCCACTGTTTTGTCTGGCGGTTCGCAACCTTTTCCCAATCTGTATATTAATATCTTTTTTCTCTGTTTTCATGGATTCCACCTCGCTTTTACGGTAATCATACCAATGCAAGGTTCATTCAAACAGATTGCAATGCGACGCCAATAATGTCGTGTTGCATATTATCCCTAAAAACGAAAAAGGAGCAATGAACTTTTAATGTTCATTACCCTTTCTCTAACATAATAAATTGTATACATTAATTAAATTACTCTATTCAGTTCCTAATATCGAACTTCCCATCTGTGGTTCTAAAAGTTTAATATCAATATTATTATCCTCTGCATCTACAATGTATTTCTTTACATTAGGAAGTACTTTCTCCATTGTTTCCAAGAACAATCTATACTTTGTTGTATCTGAAGAATAAATCTGACTGTTATTTTTATATTCCTGCAACATTAGTTCAAATTTTTCTGCATCACCTTGTGCCTGATTGACAGCTTCTGTTTTATATCCTTCTGCCTCTGAAATAATAGCACTTGCTTTTCCTCGGGCTTCAGGGATTAAACTATTGTAATATCCATTGGCATCGTTAATCTGCGTTTCCTTATCCTCTTTTGCTGCTGTAACATCCCGAAAGGCTTGCGAAACCTCGTCCGGTGGGTTGACTGCCTTAATATTAAATGCCGTTATTTGAATACCCACATCATATGTGTCAAGTGTTTCCTGAGCCATTTGCATTACCGCATTCTGCAGCTGAACCTTTTCAGTGCTCAATATATCATCAACAGCCATATTTGCCATAGCCTGCACTAAGGCAGCTTCAACAGATTCCCTTACGAGTTTTTCATCATTTTGATTTACACTGTACAGGAATTTTGCCGCATCCTTGATTTTATAATGTACAATAGCCTCGGAAGAAATTATGTTTTCATCTCCAGTCAGCAATTGAATTTTCTGCGGATTATCATTTTCATGCATATGCTCAGGAAGACTCATACCGACATCTGCTCTGCGTACTTCCTCAACATTTACAATCTGCACTTCATCAATCGGTGTGGGAAGACGATAATGTATTCCTTCCTGGATTGTTTCAGGCAATAATTTCCCAAATCTTTTTACAACTGCCTGTTCTCCGGGATTCACTATGTAAATTCCAGTCAATAAATAGATAGCAAAAATACCTACGACAAAAGCTGTGATTGCCTTCTTAGGATTAATATGCTTAAAAGCTTTTTTAATATCCTGTGCCGTATCACTATTTTTCCAGTTTTTACCCAATATTTTCTTTTTTACAGAGAAATAGATATTTTTTGCAGAAACTTTATTAGCAGATACTTCTGTCACTTCTGTTTCTTTCTCTTTTTTATGAAACATAAATCTCCTCCTATTCCCCTATACTGTTACCTGCGCCAGAACTATTTCCAATATTACTTCCGCTCAGATACTTCAATATCTCAGCTGTCGAAGGTAAAATCAGAGTTGTATTCTCATCAATTGTCTTTTCATATGTTTCAAGTGTTCTGATGAATTCATAGAATTTTGGATCTTTCTGGAACGCTTCTCCATAAATTTTTATAGCTTCCGCATCTCCCTGTCCTTTGATTTCCTGTGCCTGTTTATACGCCTCTGCTAATATTACCGTCTGTTCCTTTTCTGCATCAGCTCTGATTTTTGCTGCTTCTTCACTTCCTTCTGAACGATATTTTCTCGCCATCTGTTCTCTTTCTGTTTTCATACGTTCATATACACTCTGCTTATTGGATTCCGGATAATTCAAGACACGAATCTGTGTGTCAATAATCTCTATTCCATATTCTTTCGCTTTTTCCTTGGCATAGTCAGTAGTCTCAGACACCATAATATCCAGCTTTAATTCTTCTTCATCTACATTAACCAGTTCTTCCAGGCTGTATTTTCCCAACTGAACACTTAAACTTGATGAATAAATATCCATTAACCTTGCTTCCGCACCTACTTTATTCTTCACTGTTTTTAAATATTGCACAGGATCTACTATTTTCCATGTACCATAATAATCCATAGCAACACTTTGCTTATCCGAAGTCAAAAGTTCCAGCGTATCTGCCTGATATACCTGTACCCTTTTATCCAGTTTTTGTAAGGACTGAATCGGATCCGGCAGCTTGATATTCAATCCGGCCTCATCCACAACAGCTACAGGATTTCCAAACTGCGTAACCACTGCATATTCTGTCGTATCTACGGTATATACCATCAGAGTCAGTACAAAAATTACTGCTACTCCAACTATTCCAAATATAATTTTCTTCTTATTCATGATATTTTCTCTCCTATTCCCGACTATTTTGCTTCAGCCACAATTCTGCATTTTCTATTTTTATATCCGAACCTAACAATATCTTCTGGACATTCGGTAAAATCTTATCCATTGCCTCCATGTATAGTCGGAATTCAGTTACATCCTTGGTTGTCTCATACGCACTCTGTTTTTCTGAAAACAGCAGTGCATCTCCTGTTGCAGTATTTATTTTTTCTTCTTTATAGGCATTTGCCTCCGCAATCTGTGAATAAGCATCCGCTCTTGCCTGTGGTACAATGGTATTCTGATATGCTGTTGCTTCATTAATGTAGATTGCCTTATCCTGTCTGGCACTAGCAAGATCCTGAAAACTTGCCAGCACCGGCTCCGGAGGTGCTACATCTACTAACTGGATATTTACGATTTCTATTCCTGCAACATTTTGATTCAAAATCTCCTGCAGGTTTTCTTTCACTTGTCCTTCGACAGTCTCTTTCCCTTCCGTAAGCAGATAGTCTATCGTTTCACTTCCGACAATTTCCCTAATGCTACTCATAGAACCTGCTCTGATTAACTCATCCAAATCTCCTACATTCAGTGCATAATCTTTTGGATTTGATATTTTGAAGTGAACTGACATATTGATATTCACAAGATTTGTATCACCCGTCAGCAATTCCTGAACTCCGGTTTCTATTTTTACAATATTATCCTTTTTTACAAGAATGACTTCATCAAACGGTGCTGGTAAGCTATAGTGAATACCTGGTGAAACGTTATCCTTTACAATTGCTCCGAATCTTTTTACAATCCCGGCTTCATCGATCTGTACGATATAAATTCCGGAAAAGATATACGCACCCACCAGAACACCTATGACTCCTGCTATAGCCTTTTTATTTTTCTGAAAGGAAAAATGGCTGTGCCTATGTCCTTCCTGTTCTTCATCCGGATGCATAAGTGCTCTGATATTACTTGTTAATATTTCATAACCCGCACTCATCAACAACACCATTGCACATATTGCAGCAACTTTATCCAGACTCTTCATTCCAAACAAAGCGCCGACAATACCTACCAGAACTGCAATGGAACAATACATATCCATTTTGGAATGATATCCGTCTGCCAAAAGACTCTGTGAACCGGTCTGCTCACCTACATATATTTTCAGCCTTGCCATAAAATAATTAATGACAACACCCAGAAATGCACCGGCTGCTGTAAATGGCACATACCTTAATTCTGCTGCATTACTGCTTAGTGCTTCTTCCAAAATTTCAATACCCATATAGAAAATAAAGATTGCTACAAAAATTGCCAGAACATGTTCAATTTTCTCTACTGTTTTTCCCAGTTTCTCTGCTCCGGCATGTGTAATCATCAAACCAATAAATACAACCGTTGAAACAAATACATCAGTAAAGGAATGCCATGCATTTGCCGTCAGACCAATACTGCCCGATAAATTTGCAAGGAAGAAACGAAGCACAATTAAAATAATGTTAGCAATAATCGTTATGAAAATAGTCTTTTCTTTCCGTCCCATAAATGTTTTCCATTTGCTTCCCATTTACTTTTCCCCTTTCTGCTCATTCAGCATTTTCCGAATTGTTCTGTCATAAATCATAAAATTACTTTCCTCCAATATTGTTTTCTCCATAGCTTCTGACAATTCATGATGTTTCTCCTCTTTCAAGTGTTCTCGAATGGTGTCTTTTGCCTCTTCGTATGTAAGCTGTTTTTTCGCCTCTTTTTCATTTACCTGAACGATGTATAATCCGCCATGGCTCTCTATCACTTTACTTACTTCACCTACATCCAAAGAAAAAATTTCTTTGCTCAGTTCTTCCGGAAGATACGTTGAATAAAACCATTCATCAATTGCTCCGCCCTCTTCGGCTGTTCCATCTTCCGAATACTGCTTCGCAACCTCGGCAAAGGGGGTACCTGCCTTGATTGTTGCTAAAGCCTCTTTCGCCTTATCACTTCCTTTTTTATCCTGCGTCTGTGCTATCCAGATAATACTCAGTTTCACTTTTTCAGGAGTTACAAAACTGTCTGTATTACTTTCATAAAACGCTGAAATTTCTTCTTCCGTTGGTTCCTCAATCTTCTGATCCACCTCTTCCTCATGAAGTATCTGAGATAGATATTCAATTTTCAATTCTTCCAGATCATGATTGTCTTCTCCTGTAGCTGCCATATCATCATTTTCTTCTAAGAGAAGCTCCTTAACAATTAACTGATCGACCAGCATCTTCCTGCTTTCATAGTCTGAAAGCGCTTCCCTGTATATTTCCGGAAGTTCTTTGAATTCCTGATAGAAATCACCCAATGTATAGCGCCTTCCATGAACAGTAAAGAGTGCTTCATCCGCACGAAGCTCATATTCCTTTTCCAGGTTCTCCTGAAGCAATACTTTCTTTATACTATCCTTAACTTCCTTTAGACTCCGTGTACCTTCTTCTTTTTTACTTTCCAGCTTTAAAATACTGAAGCTGCCATCTTCATTTCCTATAACATTGCTTATTTCATTCAGATTCAGTCTGTTCGCCTCTACATCCCTTTCAGACTCTCTACTACCTACCGTCACTTCAGTTTTGTTTACAGTCTGGTTTTGATCATAAGCCTGTGCAACCGTTTCAAAGCTTTCACCGGAACGTATTTTTCTCAATGCTTCATCTGCTTTTTCTTTCCCTGATTCTGCCGATATGATAATCTCTGAAACAGAAAGGGAACCATCTTTTTTATATAAGTCCAGATTTTGATTATAATAATTTTTAATCTCTTCCTCTGATGGTTCTGTTACTTTTAGCAGTTCATAATCTACTTTTAAACCAGCCATTTTTTTAAGTTCTTCTATATATTCCGGGAAGTACTCTTCTTCTTTTTTCTGAAGTAATATCTGTCTTATCTCAGCTTCTGCCTCGTCCAGTGTACGTCCGGCATACTTTTCCTTGTTCTCATCAAAATAGAGCTGTATATCCAGTTTAGAGATGGAATCCAGCGATAATTGCTGTTCAGAAATTCGCTTAACAACTTCCTCTACATTTGCATGATCAAATAAATCTGAGATATCATGTTGTACATTTTCTCTTTGTGTAATCCCTTTTGCCTGAGCCCACTCTTGTATAATTTGCTCTGTTGCCATCATGCTTATAACTTCCCGGTATCCCTCCAGACTATCTATGGGATGCTTCTCACATTCTTCTGTGGTATCACACTGGCTGTGATCTAATCCATGTTTCTCGCAAATATAGTGTTCTCTTTCCCTTGCTCCCTCTACTTCCAAAAAAGCTTTTAAATCATCTATTGTTATATTCTTGCCATTGTAACTTGCTACGACATCAGGAGCCGGTGGCTTGGGTTCTCGGATTAAGGGTACTGCTATCCGCAAAATCATTAAAAATAATACAAAAGCAACTCCTATTATGCATTGCTTGGTTTTGCCTTGTGTTTTGCCTTGTGTTTTGCTTTGTTTTCTCTTTCTAACTGATTTTTTTAAATCCCCTTTACTTTCCTTTTTAGATTCCACCATACCCAATGCACTTTTTAAGTCACTGAAAAGGGAGACATCATTTTCCTGGGGACTATCGAGTGAATTGTACTCATCATTCTCTTTCTTATCCATGCTTACCTCCTGATTATTAATCAATTAAATAGAATTGTATCTTGTACATGTGGAGATTTTATGAGTGCAAAAAAATAAGCAGTGACATTATTATCACTGCTTACTTTTTCCATATTTTTATAGTTCATTCTGCTATTACTAAACATATCTATAGAACTGTCGATGAAGTTCCCTCATTTCATCCGGAGCATTCATGGAATGCTGATACATAAACTTATTTCCAAAATTACTCAGAAAAACAAGACTAAGCACTATACTTAAGATAGGACCGGGTACAAGGCGAAACAGGTTCATTTTCTTTGGTGATAATGTATATCCAATCCTATGCAAATTCCGGTAATTTAGCTTCATCCGTTTTGCAGTTTTACTCATAAGTTTATAATCTTTCCCAGCTTTCTCAGGATTGTCTGCCTCATAATAAGCATCTGCAATGGGAACCACCATTGCCAGATGACATAATTGCCATGCATGCATATCTTTCACTATCTGATATGGAATTTTCGATTTTCTAAATATTGCAGCCAATTCTTGTATTCTGCTCGTAATTTCCCCGCTTATTTCTGCAAATGTTGTAGGCTGAATAATCCATGGTGTAAGAGAAGCATTCAGAACATCTCCTTGAAAACTGCCACCTGCACCGGGAAAGGCAGGTATTATCCGATCCTTTCCACATATTTCTTCCCAAATCTCATATTTTTCTAATGAATTTACCATTGTTACAATATTAGGACTATCATTATCTTTTAATTCGGTTAGTGCCTGATGTAATTGGTTCTCCCGTACTGTCAAAAATATGTAATCAAATATATCATCCTTGTGCAATTTATTAATTACTGTCACATTTGCAGAATTTATTTCATCACCATCCTTTTCCAAACTCTCCAGTCTTTTTCCTCTTGCATATATAGTTGTATTGTAACCTGCTTTTGAAAATAATGTTGCATATAAACAACCTATTACACCAGCACCATAAATCAGAATTCTCATATAACCCCTCAATTTTTCGGTTTTTGTGGAAATGTCATAATAAAAGTAGTTCCTATCCCAAGAGTACTTTGCACTGTTATGATTCCACCATGTCTTTCAACAATCGCTTTTGTTATAGACAAGCCAATCCCCATACCACCTGTTTTAGTGCTCCTGGATTTATCAACACGATAAAATCTTTCAAATAAATTAGGCAATTCCTCCTCCGGAATACCAATACCATAATCCTTGACCAAAACTGTCGTAAATTTCTCATCATCAGCAAAGTGTATTTCTATTTCGCCACCCACTTTTGAATATTGGATTGCATTTGATATCAGATTGATCATACATTGCCGAATCTTGTATTCATCCCCCCAAATAGTATCTCCCTTTTTCATATATGTGGTTAATTTCATCTGCTTCTCTTTCAATTTCATCGCAAAATCCACAGACAAACTTTTACACAAATCTGAGAACTCAATACTTTTGTAATCCAATTGATCTTTTTCTCTAATGAATACAATACCTGCATCTGTCTAACAATGGATGTTAGACGAATAATTTCCTCATGACAACTGAGTAACCTTTCCTGAGTCGGTTCCCAGATTCCATCCAGCATTGCTTCCAAATTTCCTTGAAGATTACTTAACGGAGTTCGAAGTTCATGTGCCACATCCGCTGTTATCTGGCGTTTTTGCTTCTCCTCCGCTTGAAGCTTTGTGGACATATGGTTAATAGCATCAATCAAGTTTTGTGTTTCTTCATTTCTGCTTTTTTTGTTTATCTGAGCGCCATATTCTCCATCAGCAATTTCCCCTGCTACTGTTATTGCACTCGTTATCGGATAAGTAATGCTTCTGGATATCAATATTGTCAGCAATACTACCAGAACCAGAAAAACGACACCTAAAAAGAGCAATATTCTATTAATCTGATTTATCAGCATTAATTCATTGTCATCTAAAGAATATGGACCATAATAACCGATGGTCACATAACCTGTTTTATTGTCACCATAAGCAAAATCATATTTTTCTTCTGTATATCCACCAACAAAATTAGGATATCTGCTATGCATATTATTTTCTGAATGCTGTAGCATAAGCTGACATTCCCGATTTCTATGTGTATTGATATCCCAGTCAATTTCCTGATTCATGGTTTGAATGTGCACAATAAGTCCATTTTGTAAAGCAGCATTTGCAGTGACTTCTATTCCCTGCATATCAAAGCCACCCAAGTCTTTCTGATATAATTCCGGAATTTGATTCAATATATATTCAATCTGACTTTTCTGGCGTTCTTTTGCATACTGTTCAAACAATCGATCAATTGAGCTGTTTAAGAAGAGCGCAACAACAATCAGCGTGGCAATCATTATGGTGGAATATACCAGAATCAGACGCATCCTTATTGTTTTCATGAACTTTTCTCCTATGGAACAAATTTGTATCCTACACCAAATACGGTAACAATATATCTGGGATTGCTTCGATCCGGTTCAATTTTGCGCCTGATATTTTTAATATGAGAATCTATGCTTCTATCATAACCATCAAAAACATCTCCTAATGCGCATGTAATAAGCTGTTCTCTGGTAAAAATTCTATTCGGAGCAAGAACCATTACTTCAAAAATATTATACTCATCTGGTGTCAAGTGCACTTCATCTCCATTTTTATATATAGTGCGATGCTCAAAATTCACCACCAGATATCTATCACCGATTACAATCTCTTTACTGCTTTCCTGAAATTCTTGATGATATCGTCTTAATACCGCTTGTACTCTGGCAATCACATTTCTTGGGCTGAAGGGTTTCATAATATAATCATCCGCTCCTATTCCCAATCCTTCTATCATGTCAGCTTCTTCAACCTTAGCAGTCAGCATTATGATAGGTATATTTGATTCCTTCCGTATCATCTTGCATATTTCTTCTCCCGGGATATCCGGCAACATCAAATCTAAAATTACCAAATCCGGATTCTTCATTCTTAAACTCTCGAGTGCGCTTTTCCCATCATACGTAACGAAAGCATGAAAATCTGCACTCTCCAGATACGCTTTCAGGATTTCTGTTATTTTTATCTCATCATCTACAATTAATATCGTACCCTCCATAGGACTCCTTATCACGTTCAAACACCTTATACAATTCTTCTGATTCCTAAAATTGGTTTGTAATCAGCATCTGATATTTTAATTCCATCTTTTTTGTTACTTGCATGCACAAGCTGATTATTGCCCATATAGATTCCGATATGCCCGGAATACCAGATTAAATCTCCCGGCATTGCCTCGCTTAACGATGCAACACTGCTTCCGCTTTTCCCCTGTGCGCCGGATGTTCTGGGAAGCGATATACCAAAGTTTGCATAGACACTCATTACAAATCCGGAACAATCCGCTCCATTGGTCAAACTGGTTCCTCCATAAACATATGGATTACCGACAAACTGTACCGCAAAATCAACAATCTGCTGCCCTAAATCAGAATTTGATGACACACTGCTTGCTGTCTGTTCATTGTTGTTTGAAACTGTGGCAGCACTGCTCTCAGCTTTCTGTTGCTCAATCGCCTTTCTGGCAGCTTCTTCTGCCTTTCTACGTTCCTCTGCTTCTCTTGCCAAACGTTCCTGCTCATCTTTTATGGATTCTGCCACAACATTTTCTGTGTATACCTCTACATAATCAGTAGATACATAACCATCCCCTTCTTCTACAGAGACTTTTACAAATCCATCTACCTCTTCACTGACCGTCAGCAAATCACCTTCCGGTACTAACCCTAATACTTTTGCTTCTAAAGATGGTTCCATACGCACTTTCAGAGTAGTTGTTGTTACTCTTGCCATCCGTACGCCAACTTCATCAGCTCTTACCTTAGCTTCATTACCGGTTAATACAAATTCTCCCTTTACATAACCAGTAACACATCCTGATTCAATATAGTACCAGTCACCTTCTGTTCCCAGCAATGTACCAACCGAATTATCATACAGTTTTCCAACAATTTCTCCTTCTTCGCTTGCACTGTCCCTAACATTTACATAGTTGGTTACATCCGCTATTACCAGGTTAGGCTCCTTTTCCTCCGGTTCTTCCGACATTATTTCTTCCGCTGTTTCTTCTACAGTCTCGGTATTCTCTTCTTCCTCTGTCACATTCAATTCAGTTTCCGAAGAATCAGTAAACACACTAGCAACTATAGGCTGCTCATTTTTCTGGACTGTAATTATTTCCTCAATGTTTTCTATACTCCGCGCCAACATTTCGGTATTAACAACTTCTTCGACAATAATATCTTCTGCTCTCTGTTCTTTACCGGCAGCCTGAACACCAAGAACAATAGCTCCACAACATACAATTACCACGCCAACTGCTATGTTTCTATAATTCTGTTTCTTCATAATATCTCCTTCTCTATTTGTTACAAATTTATTAAATATTATTACAAACTTGTGGAGATTTTATGGAGATGTTGATATTAATCTAACGGACAGGTTATCTGAAACATTTCTTCACATACACGATGTACAATTTCTGCTACTTCGGTATCAGCAAGTTTATAATATATCTCTTTTCCTTCACGCCTGCTGACAATTAATCCTGCTTTCTTTAAGGTTTTAAGATGATGTGAAACTGCCGGATCACTCATTTCCATTGCAGCAGCAATGTTACTGACGCATTCTTCGCAATGGCAAAGGAACCATAATATCCGTAGTCTGGTACCATCACCGACCTGCTTAAAAATCTCAGCAACCTGACAGCACTCTTCTACAGAAGGCATTTTATCAAGAATTTTTTCCTCATTTTTATCATGATTATGTGGTAACTTGTTCTCTTTCATGATCTTCCTCCTTTATCAATACAGCTAACGCTTGGAAATATGCTATTCATTTCCTAATATAACTCTACTTTCGGTCAATAAATCCTTTTTCAGGAGACCATTCACAGCTCCCCTCTAAAAAATAACGGCAATTACAACACTCATTACCATCCCCTAGCGTTTTAGTACGTTCAAATCCGTTATTCATAATATTAGCAAATAAATAGTCCATTCTGCAAATGCCAGGAAGCAAACCTTCTGCATGAAAATCTGCTGCAAGCTTCTTTATACCACATTCCTTAATATCTATTTCAAAGCAGTTATCACTTACATTTCTATATTCTATTTGCCAATCGTAAGGATGCACTCCTGTTGTTTCCTGTTTCCTTACATGCTGTCCGGCTTTCTTACGGAAACTGCTAAAATACAGTTTTCCGACTTTATGCATAAGAAAGGCAGGAATTATATGTACCATCCGCTCATTAATTTTCCAAATAATCTGGGTAATTTCATCATTAGAAATCCCCATCTTTTCCAAAGTGAGATACCACGCTATATAGGAAGGCGCAAATTTATAATTAAAAGAAAATATACTCTTTCCAATGTCAGGCACCTTTGGAAATATCTCATATAAGTATTTTCTTGACTCTTTGTGAAATTGTTGATACCAATCCAATGAATACTTATTTATTAGGTACTTCTTGCTCTTATACATTGCAATATTGTATATTAATTTTTCCATTCGTCATCTCCCTTTTTTACTATCGCAACTGCTCTATATAAATGACCTGCTATCAAAGAGGGCTGTATTTTGCATCTGCGAATACTTTCTTCCTGCATGACAAATCCCATTTCCCTCATCTGTTGAAAATAATCCCGGTTAACATTGCATCCGCATGCCAGACAATTAAAAAATGGATTAGTAGCTTTCTGAACATATTGCAAGAAGCGATTATGTGCTTTTCCATGCTCTAACAATAATAATCGCCCATTATTTCTTAGTACTCTTCTTACTTCCTGTAGTGTTTTGTTTACATCAGTGACAGAACACAAGCAGAAGGTACTAACTACTACATCAAAACTGTTATCTTCAAACTCCATATTTTCACATTCATATGGTCTTAGGTCAACCTCTATACTATCATTTTCTATTTTTCTTACATAAGAATCAATTGCCGTTATTCTTTTTACACTCTTAGGATAACATGAAAGATTTTTCCCTGTTCCAATTCCTATTTCCAATATATCGCCACTTGCATGTGTCAAAATGCTGACTCTTTCTTTAATAATTTCTTCTCTTCCCAAATTTATATCCATAAGTATGGGAAAAACTTTTGCCTGATACCAACTTGCTATACCTTTTCCAATTTTTATTTGCCTTACCATTATCTCTCCTGCTCATCTTCTTACCCTATATGCAAAACATCTATCACTCTAAAGAGCTCGGTCAATTGGTACTTATATTCACAAATACCATTCCGTTCTTCTCAATGTTGTATATGGTTTTGACTTTCGAATTTTCTTTACTTCCTTCAAGTCAATCTCAGCATAAATAATCTGTTCTAAATCGTCTGCTTTTATCATTGTCTCCCCATTTGCCGAAACGACGATAGATTCTCCTGCAAAATCCATTTCGTTCTCTCTTCCGACACGATTACACATTGCAATAGGAACACTGTTTTGAAACGCCTGCACACACAATTCCATTTCAAACATTTTCATCGGTTCCTGTTTTGTATTTACAGTTGGTATTAATATGATATCTGCATCCATGAGAGTTTCTGTCCGAATACTTTCCGGATAATGTCTGTCAAAGCATACTACAATACCAATCTTGCCCATGCTTGTATCAAATACCTGAAAACCTGTATCAGAGGGTGTGTAATAATCCTGTTCATAAAATTTTTCTGCCTGCGCAATATGTACCATTTTTTGAACCCCAATTATTTCACCTGACTGATCAATCAGAATACTTGCATCATATAACTTACCATTTTCCCACAAATAAATATTAGGGACTGCCATAATGTGATGATTCCTGCACGCACTGCAAAATTCTTTTATAACATCAGACTTAAGGGACATTCCATAAGATGATACATCTCTGCCCTGATACTGTGGAAAAAATTCTGTCAGCTGAACTTCTGGAAATAGAATCAAATCTGCACCATGCTCTGCAGCTGTATTAATTGCAGCCAGACTTTTTGTGAGATTCTTCTGTATACTCTCTGCATTCTCCATTTGATACATTGCTAATTTCATAACCTGCGCACACCTCCTAATTCAATTAATATTTATGGTAGCCGCAACAGAAATCCCACTTTACCTTACCAAGTTTGTAAAAAATCAAGTATCTGCCTCATACTGTCTTTTCTCGCTTTTTCACATTCGTCTGGCCACTTTTTCTCTGATACAAACACCTTTCTTATGATTATCTTCATGAAATTCGATAATCGAGGTAATTCACACCCCAGAAGATGGCTTGCTTTTTCATACACATGAGTCTTTACACGATATGGATATCCGGCATTCTTTAATATTTTCTCCATTCTTGGAACCGCGACATCTGACGGCCAGCAGTCATCCGCTTCTACTCCTAACAGGAGGACATCTGCATGCATATTTTCCACTTTAATACGCCCGCCTTCTGCATGTTCACTTACATCATAGGCATAACGCATCATATGTATCATATCATAGTTTTTAAGCTTAAAAAAAGTAATGAATTCTTTTAACAGATTTTTATGTAATATAACAAATTTTGAATAAGGAACATCCTTGCCTCTCCAGGTATACACGGAACAGTTTTGAGGAAATATACCGTTTTTTACCCCTTCCATGACATAATCATAGGGAACAACAGCAAGCACACAACTGATGTCAGGAATGAATGAAGCACACAGTAATGCATATCCGGCCCCGGTACTCATACCATGAATTGCAATCTTGTGAAAACCATTCTGCTTCAGCTCTGCCACAGCCCTCTCCACATATTCAACAGGAATTCTCCACATTTCCTTGGGCAGTCCGTCCCACAAATAAAAGCCAAGACATAATATGGAATATCCTGCATCACGAAGATATTTTAAAGCATCAATTGTCATTTTCTCATTGATTCCGGCTCCGGACATATAAATGATTACTTTATCCCTATTTCCCTTGCCTTCAAACCAGATAGCACGAAAGCCGTCCTCTTCCAATATATATTCTCTTTTCATCCTTTACCCCCAACTTACCTGTATGAAAAATACTTTCCTCTCCTGCTTTCAGTAAATGCAATTAAAGTGATTCGAATTTTCCTATTTCCTTATCATAATCTTCCAAAAAAATGTGCCTCACTCCACCTGCTTTATATCCAACTACTGTATCCAGATTTACATTTTCTACACTCTTGAAAATATTACCTTCCACAAAAGGATTTCTTTTTTTCATCTCCCTGATTAACTCTTTGACCTCCACTCTCTTGGAACGGTTTTCCTCGTTATTACAAGTGGTACATGTATCCGTAAACTTGCAGGCACATTGGATAAAATGAAGTTTGTTATAATCCCTCCATGCCCTGATATCATCCTCCCGTATCAAATAAAGCGGACGAATAAGTTCCATACCTTTAAAGTTGGTGCTATGAAGCTTCGGCATCATTGTCTGCACCTGACCGCCATAGAGCATTCCCATGAGAATTGTTTCAATGACATCATCATAATGATGCCCCAGAGCGATTTTATTACAGCCAAGTTCCTTAGCATAGTGATATAAATGTCCTCTCCGCATTCTGGCACACAGGTAGCAAGGCGACTTCTCTACATGATAGACTGCTTCGAAAATATTAGATTCAAAAATATTAATGGGAATATTTAGTTTTTTTGCATTCTCTTCTATTACTTTCCGATTTGCCGGACTGTATCCGGGATCCATCACCAGAAATTTTACTTCAAAGGGAAACTTATTGTGCAGTTTTAATTCCTGAAACAGCTTTGCCATCAGCATGGAATCCTTTCCCCCGGAAATGCACACTGCAATGCAATCGCCTTCCTTCACCAGTTCGTACTGATTGATAGCTTTTGTAAACTTGCACCAAATGCTCTTGCGAAACTTCTTTCGAATGCTTTGTTCCACATCTCTGCTGATTTCCAGTTGCTCTTCCTTCTGCATAGTATCAAGCAACCAGGCAATATAGCCTCCTGAAAGGCTGACCGCATCAAAACCCTTTTTCTTAAGGTCATCGGCAGTCTCCAGACTAAAACGTCCTCTGCTGCAGCAGATTACCAGTTTTTTGGAGAAATCAATTTTGGGATTTCCAACTATGTTTTCCGGTGTTGTTGCAATGGCTCCCGGAATGACCCCATGCGCAATCTCCACATCACTTCTGATATCTATCAACTGATACTCCTCTTTCTCCAACAAATTCAGCTCCTGCACTGTAATTTCCATGCTGTTCTCCGTTTCTATCACTATCCTGCACTTCCTATTGCCTTCTATCTCAGATTTGTTTATACAACGCCTCTCCATTGGACCATCTCATAATCCTTTGTACTCTGCTTACCTAAATACGTTTAAACCTTACGCATTGCTACAATCTGCACCATTCCCTCTATACTGACACTATATTTTTCAAATCCAGCCTTTGAAAAACAATCAATGATTTCGTTTGGCGCATAAAATTTGACATCTCCCGCTTTAGAAAATTTGACAAAGGGATTACAAATCGTTCTTAAAAAGAGTGGCAGATATACCTCTGCAATGTATATGATACCACCTTTTTTCAGAACTCGGTGTATTTCTCTGGCAAAACTATTAATGTCCGGAAAATGATGAAATGCAGCACACACTGTTACAAGATTCATTTTTTCTCCCTCAAATGGTATTTTATCACATCCTGCCACTTGAAAAATCATTGCTGGATTCATCTCCTTAGCACACCTAATCATATTTTCTGAAATATCTATGCCGAATCCATGAAAGTCTGCTGTTTCAGAAAGCATTTTTAATAATCTTCCATTTCCGCATGCAACATCCAAAACGTTATTCCCATCCTGAATATTGACTTTTTCCATCAGCTTTCTTTTAAACTTAACTGTGAATTTCCCGTCAAATGTATTCTCATATTTTTCCGCTTTGCTATCATAACTTTTCTTTGATTTTTCCTCAAATTGATTCATGTTAGCCTCCCTCACTCTCATTTAATATCAAACTTCTATTTGTTTACTCAATTGCCGGATTTGAAAATGGGACTGATACTTTTCAAATATCAATCCCATTA
>OBLI01000761.1_pt1 | contig 33609 bp, 36 predicted proteins | sample 1519701 | NCBI WGS metagenome assembly OBLI01 (sample SAMEA3663005, study PRJEB22513) | pig gut metagenome | biome: pig gut; feature: pig-associated habitat; material: faeces | place: France | collected 2012 | reverse complement strand
GTCTTTACCTAACAAGGGCTTACCTGCTTTCAGCTGTTCAATAGCCTTGTTCTTGATACTCTCGAAATCAAACTCTTCTTTCATAAAAAAACTGTGTTAGCAAAGTTAATATTTTATTCTTTGCTGACACAGTTTAATTTACATCCTCTAGGATCATCAAATATCCGAACCACTTAACTTTATTTGCAGCTTCCACCTTCAACCACCAAATCAACACAGGCAGTGCCACTATGCCACATATAGCCATTCTGGGGTCATATCCTAAGTATTGTCCCATTATATTTTCTCTAAACTGGTTGTCAATTCATCCATCACTATGGTTCTCCATAAATATGGGATACCGCCATTACGTACTAAAGTATCATCAATCTTTGTTTGACGAATCTTTTTCAATGCATCACAGAATTCCTCAGTTGTATCATTGATTAAAATACCGCTATCTTTATGCACAGTCTCTTCATGTACCTGATTACGGGTTGCTATAGCATAAAGGCCGGAATTGATATACTCGTAAGTTTTGGTAGGTGGTTGATGGCGATAAGCTTTATTTATAGGAACGAAAGCTACTCCGATATTGCATTTATCGAAATACGGCTTCAATTCATCATAGCGTTTGCGACCGTGTATTATTATCTGATTCGACAAATTGTTGGCTGTTACATAGTCCTTGATTTCCTGCAATTCATCACCATCACCAATAATATCATACGTTGCTTCGCTATCATCGGATGCTAGTAAATACTGATGAAAGCCTCTGATTGTCTTAGGTATGTCACGGTGGTTCATGGTTCCCACATACAACAAGCGTAAAGAATCGTATGTTTTGGGGGTATCTGAAATCACATCGGCACCGAGTCCGACAATATCAACTTTTTTCATTGGCAGTTTAAGCTGCTCTGCTCCCCCTTTTGAGATCATAATAATTCTATCAAAACCAAGAGCATCTTTACGGATTCGTTCATTTTGAGCAGCAGCCTTAGTTGCATCTTTACATACACTTACTGTACGAATGTTGACTGCCATCTTACGCCATGGAAGTATTTTCTTAAGGTATCTGCATCCACTAAAATTAGTGGTCATCACTTTACCTGAATGAAATGTAATATATACAAAAGTATAAATCATAAACCAAAGGTATGACGAACGCTTACCTGCAAGTTTAAGATATTTTATCTCAGCTTTATCACATTCAAATTTCTTTTCCCCTTGGTTAAGACATATGAAAACCACACGGTATTTTTCAGATAGATATTCGACATATTTCAAGTAATCAGTCTGATAACCGTATTGGCGTGGAGAGACTATTATCAATCTATCTTTCATTTGCTACCAATAATATTCTTTACTCTGATTTTAATAAGACCTTTAATTGTTTTTAGTCTTCCTATAAAATTCTGTTTGGCAGTCCCATTATTCCAAACACGTTGGAATTCTTTTCTTAATATTGCCAATTCCCTTTCAGCTTCTTCCCAATAAGGATAAAAATATACTTGATCTAATGGATAGTTAATATGACGATCTACATCAACTTTAATACGGCTGACAATATTACATTGCTCTGTAGGATCGTATGCTAAATCATACAATTCCTCTGTTTTAGTTTTCTTATTATAGATGTATTTGAAATTACCGTGATAAATTGCAAGTTTTCTGTTAGGCTGGTCAACATAAGCAGAATCACAATAAATAAATTCATCTGTTGGAATTCTCTCATCAAGAATATCTTCTAAGTGTATATTTGAAATTGGTATATTACATTCAGAGAGATTATTGATTCTTGGAGAAATCATAGGGATACATGCCGCAGATTCGTACACATCAAAGCCATAGCACATTTTATCACGAGTACCGTTCATGTTTCCGTGGTCAGAACTGATAAATATACAATCGTCATCGAACTTTGTTCGAAGATAGCCAATAACCTTGTCATACAAATCCATATCACTACCATAACTTGTACGACCTTTCAGTACATGTGGAAGATGAATCCAAATAAATAACTTGTCAGCTGTAGATTCGCAAGCTATATCTATTTCCTTAAAAATGGCGTTTAGATTTTCGCAACTTACAGCATCATCTCTTACAGGAGCTTTGTCACCCATCATATGACATCCTACGGGTACTTCGATATGCATATTATGCATTTCCGCATTACCAAAGCATTTAGAATAGCGATAAGCTCCTGTGTACCAACGTATGTCCCATATTATATGGCATTTATAGCCTTTTGCTTCCAAATTCAAAAACATATTCGGTGCATCAAAATTGCCTTCTATTGGTATATAATCCTTACGATTATGCGCAAAAGGATTAATGCCTGTAAACATGCTTAAATAGGACATCGCAGACGATGGAGCCGCAGTATAGTACCTATTAAATACGGTTCCTTTTGCTGCTAATTCCATCAAATTTGGCATTTCCCAATATTTATTACCATAAACGGGCAAGTAAGCTTTACAAAGCGCATCTTTTGAAAGTAATACAACTCTATTTTTCATTATGTAATGATGTTTTAATTCGTTCTAACTTATAATCATAACTATGTCTTCCTTCTTCTCTAAAATCTGTCTGATATCTATCAAGTACATTTTTGAATATAGCTTCATACTGAGGAATAAACAAATCATCTTTCGCCTCTAAATGCTCAATAATCTCGTTAGCAAGAACCGTGGTTACGGCAAGATCTGTTTTCTCATTGTTGAAACTGGTTCCCTTAATAGCTCCAGGAGATACATTAAGAATACGATTACAACTTCCTTCCCTTTCCAATTCCACATTCACGCTCTCTATGAAAATTTTGAGTGCAGCCTTAGTTGCACCATATACAGCAAAAAATGGAGATGACATAAATCCAGCAATGCTTACCATCACACCACAATAAAAATCTTTGTTCCCCAGCAATTTATCCATAAAGTGATGAATAATGCGGATTGGAGCAACTGCATTAACCACAAAAGAGTTGGTGATATACGGCTCTGATACATTTTTAAAGAGACTTAATTTACCGAAACCGGCAGTTATCATTAAAGTATCAACATCTTTAAAATTTGCGAAAATAGAATAATCTTCTTTGGTTAGGTCGAATTGAAAACTCTGAAATTTAGGATTAATGAATTCATCTGCTACCAATACTTTGTCAACGATGTAAATCTTTTCATAATCCTTTCGATTTGCCAACTGAGTAGCAATGGAAAGCCCAATACCGTTAGCCCCACCAACCACTAAGGCGTTTTTCATATCTCTTTATAATTTTCTTTTTTGTTAAACTTCTCAATAATATCTACGATTGCCACGCTTTCCTCCCTACGAAGTTTATAACTACTCTTCCTTCCGTTTACTATCATTGACATAAATTCTTGAATTTCATATCTAAGTCCTTCTCCATCATAGCTATAAAAATACTTCTTGTTCTTTGTCTGATCCTCGTAACGAACTTCAAAAAACGAAGTCAACCACCATGGAGCAGGTACATATATATATCCTTTAGTTCCAGAAATCACCATATTGCCTTCTGTTTTTACTCCTATTCCAAGAGTAGCAGAAGATGTTGCATGAGGAAAATTCAAAACAACCTTTGTATAGATATCAATACCATTTTCTATTTTAGAATGGAAATCAAAATCAGAATATCCAAGTCCTAAAAGTTTAATAATTGCCATCAGAGTAAGTGATGCATGCTCATTCATTGCACCACCAGCCTGCTCTATTTCAAGTTCACGTGCTGGAGGCATCACCATCTTTGATAGTGACGTTTTCACATCAACCACATCACCAATAACACCACTTTTAACAATGGTTATAAGGTGATTAAACGAAGGGCAAAATGCGGTTTTACTTGCTTCTAAAAGTACAAGATTATGATTTTCTGCATAGTCATAGAGTTCAAGCGCCTGCATAGCAGAAAGTACAAATGGAATCTCGCATAACACATGTTTACCTGCATAAAGAGCTGATTTTGTATACTCATAGTGAGTCAGATGAGGAGAGGCCACATAAACGCAATCGACTTCATTCAGAAAACTCTCATACTCATCAGAAAACGTCTTTAATCCGAACTGCTCACCAAATGTATCTGCACTGCGCTTATCAGGATTATAAACAGCTATTATGTTTACGCTATTTACCACTTTAGCCTCTGGTACAAATCGTTTTGCGATACGACCTGAACCAACAATTCCAATTCTATACACTTTCTCTGTACGCTCACGAAGCATTGTAGAGGAGATTCCTTCCGTACGAGGCAGATAGATGACTTTACAATACTCGTTCAGATAATCGAACTTACCAGTCCAATCCGATCCAATAGCAAAGATATCCACATTATATCGCTGAATATCATCTATTTTCTGACCGAGATAATCCTCAATAATGACTTCATCTGCATATCCTGTCGCTTTAACTGCTTCAACTCGTTCTAACACATTATTGCGTACATTGAGTTTGCCTCGTCCCCGGTCGAAGCTATCACTGGTAACACCAACTATCAAATAATCTCCTAGTTCTTTTGCACGACGAAGGAGATTGATATGTCCCTCATGCAGAAGGTCATATGTTCCGTAAGTTATTACTTTAATCATAAATGATTAGCTTTTATAGTAATGACTGATAATATGATTCTAATTGGTCAACTATAACATTTTCCGAAAATGTATTGATTACTTTCTTTTTTGCAATATCTCTAAAAGATGAAAGTGAATCAAGATTATCGGCTACATAAATCATTTTATCAGTTATTGCACCTACATCATGAGGATTAACAAGGAAACCATCAATACCATCTTCAATCACCTCTGGTCCGGATGACGTAGTTGTATAAATTAGAATGTTTTCACACCCCATTACTTCAAGAGCGGCAACGCTGAAGTTTTCAAAAAAGGTTGGTATAACACAAAATGCAGCAGATTTTAAATACTTTGCAATTTCCATCGGTTTCAAATAACCCGTAAAGCAAACCTTATCTTTTGCGTGACTGGAAACAAGTGACTTCCCCTTTTTAATATCACCTCCACCGATCATAATCAATTTATATTCAGGGTGTATTTTAGAGAAAGAGTTAAATGCATCAATCAAATTGAATGCTCCTTTGGTCTTTATAATCTTACCGAGGAAAACAATGCTATTTCCCCGTTCAACATTGATATCCTTTGATAGAGTTGCAAAAGTGTTAACAAGCGGGTTATATATAACATCGCATTTTGCAGCCACACCCAGCTGCTCGTTTACAAAGTTCGCAGCAAATTTGCTTACGGACAATATCCGATCTACGCTTTCAAAAAAATGTTTGTCATTTGCTTTCATTATGGGATTTATATAGCTATCCCGATAATAACGTAAAAAAGACATACTGCCATGGACGCGGGCAATAGTTGGTACAGATACCTTTTCAAAAGATAACTCTTTTGTTGATGCGTAATATTTACTTAAGATAGTATAATCCGTCAATTCGACAATATCTATATGCTTCTCTTGAATAATCCGTTCAATAAATTCCTGCTTTCGTTTATATTCCCGAACCGCATAACCGGCCAACCAACCAAAACGAATAACAAAATTATGTAGACGAACAGCCAAACGATTTGACGAAAATAACCATGCCAATTTCTGCATAAAATAGAGACGATACACGGTAACGCCATTAATAGTAGCTTCTTGTGGCAATGATTGTTCCAATCTACCACTTACAACATAAACATTATGTCCTTTTCGAGCCAAACCTTCTGCTACGGTCTTTGTTGCCGAACCAATACCGCCGGTTTTTGCAGGTGGATATTCATCACAGGAAAAAAGAATATTCATTTTACCGAACAATATAAGCTTTAAATTTTAGTCGTGCGGGACTGCTATCTTTCACATACATCGCTTAATCTGATTCCAGCACCATACTCCAAACTTGGAGGGACTATGATAACCGTCTACTATGGCAACACTGCCAAAACGATTGTAGGTGTGAAGTCCTGTATTATATTTTTTGTCATTCGGATAGAGACGATTGATTTCTTTAAGAACAAGCTTGTCATCATCTATCGTTACTTCTTGAAATACCAGCCCTAATCCATATCCATTATTGCAGTTTTGGGCGGGACGTATTAAACGTTCGTCAGCTGTCATAAACGGAAGTCCTGCTCCACGGGCAGTATTGTCTGCAAGCACTATATCATGTTTGTGTATGTATTTTTTGCTACAGTCGTCAAAGAAGAATATGTGACAGATATTTCCGTTGCAATCATAGCGATATGTTGTAGTAATCCATTTACGATCATCGAACATAATCGCTGCGTCAGTCCATGGATAGTTACATTGGACAGCAATCTTTATCAGTTCCTGATTCTCCCAATCATAACGATAGAGAGTGTTGTTCCCTGAATTGGAGTTCTCGGGATATACAAATAATTCTCCCTTTTTATAATAATAACATGGGAATGACAAATGTGTTGGAAGCACGAGAATGTCTTTGTAAGTCTGAAGTTTGAAGTCTTTTTTATCTGCGACTATCACTCCAAGAGCCCCTTTTCGCACATCATAATAATAAGTTTCTACGAAAATAGTATAAGTGTCTGTGTCTTCAGCCACTATAAAGGGATCTGCAAACCAACGGTCATTGAATGTATGGGAAAGCCATTTGATTTCAGGCATAGTAGTACAGGTGAGAATATCATCTGAGTGTGGAACAATGCCTATATTATACACGTCGTCTGCAAAATGAGAATGGAAAAGATTAATCCATTTCCTAATTGTTTTTTTTATATACATAACATTTCCGTTAACCAATTCCGGATTTCGGTGCTTTGACCTTCCCCCTTATTACCTGTATTTTTATTCTCATCTGACTCATTATGAAATATAACAGTCTGATCCAATACAAATGGTTGTCACCTTTCCAATAATCAGTATAGCTATTAGCTCTTATTGTATCTTTTAACCATGTCATGAATGAAATTTCTCCATATACATAGTCTCTGAAATAGAAGAATTCCGGACAAAACACAACCGATCTGAACTTACTATTGGCGATCTCTGTTTTATAGTTTCCTCCTGTAGCATACAAATACCATATATAAGGTAAATTATAGCCTGCATCAGTCACACATATCGCATTGCCATCATTACGGAAATTCATTTCAAGAAAATAGTCTTTTCCATCTTTATCTCTAAGAAACTCAACACTAAACAATCCTGAATAACCTGATTTACGAATAAAATCCTTGGTCAATTTTAGGGTGGTTAAAAAAGACTTATCGTTTTCTTTATATTGGAAATAATATGTGTTCTGCACTCCATTGGGACGAACAATATGAGAATGTCCGGGAATAACGATTGTTTCCCCACCATCAAGAGATACTCCGATAAACTGAAATTCAAATTCTTTTTGAATGAACTTTTCAATCTGGATGTGAGGACATAAATCCGGATTTTTAAGGAAATTACGCAACTCTTCATCTGATTGACAGACCGCTGTATCTGATTTATTGCCGTCAATACTTGAAATGGCTTTGGTTATAACAGGAAACTCAATGTTTTTAGGCATATCGGTACCCTTGCTCCAAATAGTATACTCGGGAATATTCAGTCCAACCTCCATAGCAAGATGACACATTGTTTCCTTGCTCATTAAATCAGTAAGATGACCTTTTGAATTGAAAAGGACGAACTTGTCTTTAAGCAAATCATAATTGGTATCCAGCAAGGAACTTGCAATATCACAAGTCGCTAATAACACCTGTTTCACACAGGACTCCATGCCAAGCAGTTCTGATATAATCTGCCTGTCATCTGGAAAGGATTTGATACTATTAATATACTTGCTTTTTACTTTCCTTATTTTATTTCTATAAGGAATAATAATGACATCTGAATTTATTCCTTTTGAGCCCAGACTGCGCACGACTCCCAACGTGTTATGATGGTCTGCGCCGATTATTATGGCATTGTGTCTCATTATTTGAAATACTTGATATTATGTTTCTTTATTATAGCCGGTACACCGGCATACAATGCGCTTGCTTCTGACAACTTTCCGGAAGCAACAGCCTGAGATGCTATCACCACATTATCAGCTATTGAAGTTCCTTTTAAAATGCTTGCACCGGATCCTATAAAGCAGTGATTGCCAATCGATATTTCATTGGAAAACTCAGAAATTTTTCCATTTTCATCGAAATAATGGCTGTCTGTATCCATAATTGTTATGTCCCATGATGCAAGGAGTTCTTTGCCTATAGTAATTCCTTTTGAACAAAGAATCCGTAAATTTTGTCCAAAAGAACTTTTATCTCCTATTTGAAGCAGAGCATTATTCCTGATTACAAATGATGCTCCCGGATTTGTTCCGAAACTTCCTTGAAATATGATTTTCCCGCCTTGGTCATTCCAGATATTCGGTGTGTTATAAGCAAACATTTCATTTCCGGGTAAGCCGATACTTGCGATGGAGAAATGGATGTTTTGGGGAAGAATTATCTTCCCTTTCATTGACCGTAGTTTCACAGGAGAATAGAACACTACAGGCAGATGAAAAGCAATACTTGGTTTAAAATAGTGAAAATTAAACCTGAGTGTATGGTGCAGATTTTTCAACATACACCATTTATAATACAAGCTTCTGCTCATTTTCTATATCTGTTTTTCTTTTTTTAGATAAATGGTCATCAGAATCATTTGCACTAATGCCGCTGACAGATAGGCAACAGCCAAAGCATTTTCTGAAACCAATGTTGTTCTGCAAAATGTATAAACTGAGAAAAGAATTATTCCCCAAATTAAATTAAAGACAAGTATATTCCATACCTTGCTGGAGGCAATTATTACCGGAATATACGAATTGCAGATGGAATCTATTACGGCACAAAAGCATAATATGTATAAAGGAAAAGTATTTGTGTATTCTTTACCGTATATCATCAAAATATATTTCCCAAATAACAATATGATGAGAAATATGGAAAAAGTAATGATTATATTTATTCTTATATTCATCCATATCATAGATTTTGTTTCGTTGGATTGTTTTTCTGCCGTCCGATTAGTCAGTATCGGCAACAATACTTGTGACAAAATTCCGGGAATAAACATCAATTGTGCTTTGAATTGTTCTGCCACATCATAGTTTGCCATTGAGGTAAAATCCGCATCTTTCACAATCATTGTTTTGGAAACCCAATACATAACAAGAATCAACCAAGATGATAGAGCAATAGGGAAACTGAATTTGTATAAAATACTAAAATCGGTTAGCTTTATTTTTTTGATGATGCTGAATATATTAATGCCTGTGCATTTGAAATTCTTATTTACATGATAAGTATTATAAATAAATACCAAAAGAAAACAAGAACCAAAGCCTACAACTGCACCCGGAAGTCCCCATAAATAAGCTCCCAATGGTAAAAAAGTAATTTCTAAAATACCATTGAGAATATTTGAGAATGACAAATGTTTAAAATCCTCAAAGCCTGACAGGGCACCGCTCTGTGCACCATTCATCAAACTGAAAAATAAGATAAATGCGCCAACACGCAAATTGTTTACAATTTCAGGGGCATGGAGCATGGAATTAGCAATGTATCTGGAAAAAAGCAATAACAGGCCGACTGCAATAACAGCCATTGTTGCAATAAATAGAGTAGCTATCCAATATACTCTAATTGCATACCTTGCATCTTTATTCCTGTATTCTGCAATATATTTCGTTGCAGTTGCACCTATCCCAAATGAAGAAACTGCTATGAACATTTGTACGGTTGACCGGATAATGCCCAATTGCCCGTATAAGTCCTTCGTTAATATATGCGTAACAGCTATGGTCGCACAAAAAACAAGAATTTTTGAAAATAGATTTCCAAATAAAATCCAAGAAGAGCCTTTTAATAAGTCCTTCTTAGAGGATTCCATATTTTTTAGAATGTTTTTAATAGAAAATTTCATTATCTTCCCTTATACATTTCCTCATAGTACCTCTTATACTCCCCGGAAGTAATATTATCCATCCACTTCTGATTATCCAGATACCAGCGGACAGTCTTTTCGATGCCTTCCTCAAATTGCAGGCTTGGTTCCCAACCTAATTCCTTTTGCAGCTTAGTGGAGTCAATGGCATAGCGTGCATCGTGCCCTAAGCGGTCAGTCACGTAAGTTATCAAATCCAAATCTTCTCCTTCCTTACGCCCCAATAAACGGTCAACAGTCTTGATAACGACTTTGATGATGTCGATATTCTTCCATTCGTTGAAACCGCCGATATTGTAAGTCTCCGCTACCTTTCCCTCGTGGAAGATAAGGTCGATGGCACGGGCATGGTCTTCCACAAAGAGCCAGTCACGCACATTTTCGCCTTTTCCATATACAGGAAGCGGTTTGCGGTGACGAATATTGTTGATAAAAAGCGGTATCAGCTTTTCCGGGAACTGATACGGACCGTAGTTGTTGGAACAGTTAGTGACGATTGTCGGCATCCCGTATGTGTCGTGGTAAGCGCGCACAAAATGGTCACTGCTTGCCTTACTTGCCGAATAGGGTGAATGGGGATTATATTTTGTTGTCTCGTAGAAAAAATCATCGCCGTATGCCAAATGATGCTCCGCAGAAGAGGCGGTTGTTGTAAACGGAGGCTCGATGCCTTCGGGATGGTTCATAGTCAATGCACCATAGACCTCATCCGTAGAAATATGATAGAACCGTTTGCCCTCATACTTTTCAGGCAGGGATTCCCAATAGAGTTTGGCGGCTTGCAGCAAAGATAGCGTTCCCATCACGTTGGTACGGGCAAATGTAAACGGGTCTTTAATGCTTCTGTCCACATGGCTTTCGGCTGCCAGATGGATGATGCCGTCAATGTGTTCCTCTTGCATCAGTTTATAGAACGCCTCAAAGTCGCAAATATCCATTTTTACGAACTTGTAGTTAGGCTTGTCCTCGATGTCCTTGAGGTTGGCGAGGTTGCCGGCGTAGGTCAGTTTATCCAAATTGATGATGTTGTATTCCGGGTATTTGTTCACAAACAGACGTACCACGTGGCTGCCGATGAAGCCTGCACCACCGGTAATAACGATATTTCTTTTTGCCATATTATTTTTCGTTTTTGAGGTTAGTAATACATTGTTTCAGCGACTCCGTCCAATAGGGGATGCGGATGCCAAATGTCTCTTTGATTTTAGTCTTGTCGAGTACCGAATAAGAAGGGCGTGTGACAGGACTGGGGAACTCGTTGCTGTGGCACGGTTGCACGTCGCAAGCCGTTGTACCGTTGTATTCGGCAATCATCTTGGTGAAATCGTACCATGAGCAAACGCCCTCGTTGGAGTAGTGATAGATACCCGTTTTGGAATAGTTGTCGGCTTTTGATACCTTGCTGTAATCCGTCAATACGTGCGCAATGGCTTTTGCCAAATCAAAAGCGTATGTAGGGGTACCACACTGGTCGAACACCACTTTCAGTTGCGGTTTGGTGGCAGTCAGGTTCATCATGGTCTTGCAGAAGTTCTTTCCGAACTCGCTGTAAAGCCAGGCGGTGCGGATAATGACGTGCTTACAGCCGACAGCTTTTATCTTTTGTTCGCCATGCAGCTTGGTCATGCCGTACACACCGGTAGGCGTGCCTTGTTGGGTTTCCTTGCAGGGCACATTATAAGGCTCTTTTCCGAAGACATAATCTGTGGAAATCTGTACCAACAGACCGTTCACCTCTTTCATCGCCCGGGCAAGGTTCTCCGGCGCTTCCGCATTCAGTTTCTCCGCCAACGCTTCATTGCTCTCTGCCGCATCCACATTGGTATAGGCGGCACAATTCACAATAGCATCAATCGCATGTGTTGCGACCATTTCCCGGATAGTCTGCAAATCGGTGATGTCTAAGAAAAAGGTTTCCACTCCTTCCTGTTGGTTGACATCTGTAAAAAAATAGGTATCACCGCTTTCGCGGGCAATGATACGCATTTCGTTTCCCAACTGTCCGTTGGCTCCTGTTACTAATATATTCATATTATTCAAACTCCGGATACAAATTTACTTGATAGTCAAAGGGGGAATCAAAATCCTTCAAGCAGGCATGTTTGAGGTCTTTGTCCGAAAGGATAGCGTTTAACGTGGGGATTTGCCAGTCAATCCCTAAACTTTCGTCCTTGATGTTGATGCCACCGTCCGCTTCAGGCGCATAAAAGTTGTCACATTTGTATTGGAATACGGCTGTTTCGCTCAATACGGCAAAACCGTGTGCAAAGCCCCTGGGCACGAAGAACTGGCGATGGTTCGCTTCGGTCAGTTCCACCGCCACATGCTGTCCGTAAGTGGGGCTGCCTTTACGTATATCGACCGCCACATCCAGCACACGTCCTTTCACGCAACGAACCAATTTGCTTTGAGTAAAAGGCGGACATTGGAAGTGCAAGCCGCGCATGACCCCGTATGAGGACATACTCTCATTGTCCTGCACGAAATTGATTTTCCGGACTTTCTCTTCAAATTCCCGTTGCGAGAAACTTTGAAAGAAATAACCTCTGGCATCTTTGAACACCTTGGGTTCGATGATGACCACTCCTTCTATATTTTTATTACTTCCATTGTCTTTTATTCCAAGTTGTCCTTGCCTGTCCGTGCCACTTCGTCTATGACCTTCAGCAGGTATTGCCCGTAAGGGTTCTTCAGCATGGGCTTTGCCAGTTCTCTCATTTTTTCACTGCCAATCCAACCTTTGCGGTAGGCGATGCCTTCCAGACAGGCAACCTTCAGCCCTTGGCGTTTCTCTATTACTTCTATATAGGTTGATGCTTCCGACAACGAGTCATGCGTACCGGTATCCAGCCAGGCGAATCCCCGTCCCAATGTTTGCACTTTCAGCTCTTTGTCATCCAAGAAACGTTGGTTGACAGTCGTAATCTCCAATTCGCCACGTGAGGAGGGCTTGATATGTTTCGCTACATCCACTACCTTGTTCGGGTAGAAATACAATCCGACAACGGCGTAATTCGATTTCGGCTTTTCCGGTTTTTCCTCAATGGAAAGGCAATTCCCTTCCGCATCAAATGCAGCCACGCCATAGCGCTCCGGGTCGCTTACCCAATAACCGAAAACCGTAGCTTTGTTCTCTTCTTCTGCCGTGCGAACCGCTTCTTGCAGCATAGCAGTAAAGCCGTTCCCATGGAATATGTTGTCGCCTAACACCAAGCAAACGGAATCGCTTCCGATAAATTTTTCTCCAATAATGAATGCCTGGGCAAGTCCGTCGGGAGAGGGTTGTTCCGCATATTCGAAATGCACGCCGTAATCCGAACCATCCCCCAAAAGCCTTTTGAATCCGGGCAAATCGTAAGGGGTTGATATGATTAGGATATCACGAATGCCTGCCAGCATCAGCACGGAGATGGGATAATAGACCATCGGTTTGTCGAAGATAGGGAGCAATTGTTTGCTTACCCCTTTGGTAATCGGGTACAATCGTGTACCTGATCCACCTGCTAATACAATTCCTTTCATTATTTGTACTCAGTTTTTTTATTGTTTTTTCTGTTAAGAAATGCTTGTATGACAAAGGTGTCCGACTGATTTCCACCTCACTTCAGGCATTCTTTTCGTGACAACCATTTCCCATACAGACAATTTATGTGTATCACTGCCCGTAAAATCATAAAAATTATTCTCCAGCAACCATTTCGCCTTCTTTTGAGCTTCCGGTCCGTAGAAACCCGTGATAGAAGGAAGGTTCAACTGGAACTTCACATTCATAGCTTTGAGCCGCCGATAATCCTCTTCCTCATATACATGTACCGTTCGGGGTGTGCCAATACGGGATAATAACCTTTTACCTTGATACGAAGAAGTATATTGCTCATTCCCACAGGAGGATTGAAGTAAGAAGTTTCCACAAGCAAATGTTTCCCTTCCTTTCCCAATGGCAGGAAGTCGTTTTTCTTCAACCGCTCTTCAAAAAGGTTGTCAAGCATATTTTCAGTAGCAAGATGCAAGACTATATTGCCTTGATAGGCGGCTTTCAGTACCTCGTACTTTTCTTTTAGCATTTCTGTCGCATTGGGCATATCCTCCATGATATGCGGAGTGAGCCAAATTTCCTTGATTCCCAATTTCTCATTATAGGAAAGTATTTGCAAAGCCTCTTCCAATGTCTGAACACCGTCGTCCACTCCGGGGAGCAAATGGCAATGCCAATCTGTGAAACCTTGCAAAAGACCACAATCCGCCAAAGTCGTATGTTTTCCAAAAAGGGAACTCCACATTTTCCTTATTCTTCTTTCGTGTATCCGGCATACCCGTAATGATAGCCGTACTTATACCCGTATTTATACCCGTAACGTCCGCTACCGCCGTCCGTTCCGTTGAGGATAAGCGACATGTTCTTGTATTTCTTATCCGTATAGAACTTCTCTATCTCCGGCAACATGCTGCGGTCGAGCAGCCCGGCACGGACAATGAACAGGGTCATGTCTGCCAGCTTGTTGATGATGGCAGCATCCGCCACGATTTCAACCGGCGGACAGTCAATAAAGATATAGTCATATTCCTTACGAAGACCGGCAATCAATTGCTCCAAACGCTCGGAGAAGAGCAGTTCTGTGGGATTGGGTGGCATGGTTCCCATCGGGATGATTTCCAGCTTGGCGTCTTCGGTAGGCCGGACAATGATTTCCTCGATCTTTTTCACATCACCGGCCAGATAGTCGGAGATGCCTTTCTTGGGGCTGCCGGCGTATTTACTCAAAGAACCTTTGCGCAGGTCAAGGTCGATGGCAAGGAGCCGTTTCCCTTTGATGCCCAGACTGGCGGCAAGGTTGAAAGTGATGAAGGTCTTTCCGCTGCCCGGATTGGCGGAGGTAATCATGATGACGTGGGATTCGCTCTCCTTGTTCTGCATGAATTCCAGGTTGGTGCGCACCACGCGGAACGCCTCGTTGATGACGTTGCGGCTCTTCTCCTTGACCACCACCACGCATTCCTTTTCCGGTGTCTGCCGGGAGAATTTCTTTTTCTTGCGGAAGCCAAGCGGTATTTCGCCCACGAACGGAATGGCAAGGTTCTCCAGGTCCTTGCGCCCGCGAACCACCGTATTCATGTTCTCCATCATGAAGATGATGACCACAGGTATCAGCAATCCCAAGGCGAATGCTACCAGCAGGATGTTTTTCTTCACCGGGGCGGTGGGAATCATGCTGCCTCCGGGCATGGTGATGATGCGGGTATTATAGGCGGTAAACGCCTGCGAAAGTTCATTTTCCTCACGCTTTTGTAAGAGATAGAGGTAAAGTGACTCTTTTACCTTCTGCTGGCGTTCCACACTGAGCAGGTATTTCGCCTGGTTGGGGTTGGAAGCGATTTGCGAGGTGACCTGCCCGCTGTAATTCTGCTGGCTCTTTATTTGCGCGTTCAGCGCCACCAGCTGGTTGTCGATGGAGGTGACCAATGCGCTGCGCAAGGCTTGGAGGGAAGCGTCCATCTCCTTGACCAACGGGTTCTTCACGCTACTGTGGGAGACAAGGCTGTTGCGTTCCAGCAGTTGGTTGTTATACTCGCTGATTTGTGTGGAGATATTGGCGTTCTCAATGCCGGAGCTGGCAGGAAGCAGGTGGAACTTGTTGGTCTCGTCCGTCAGGTAATTACGGATATAACGCGCCATGTAGGCTTGATTGTTCAGCTCCTTGATGCTGGCGTTCGCCTCGCTCGCCTGTGCCATGTACATGCTTGCTGCCGCTTGCACGTCGGGAAGCAAGTGCTCGCTTTTGTAAGAGGAAATGTCATCGTCCACATTGCCGAGTTCCCCTTCTATCACTCCCAAACGGTCATTGATGAACATAGAAGTGCTGACAGCTATCTGGTTCTTGTCCTTCACCCAGTTTTCATTGTACACAGCTATCAATGTGTTCAATACATCTTCTGCACGCTGTGTGGAAACATCCTTGAAGGTAAGGGTGATAATATTGGACTTTTCATCATTTTGTGACACGTTCAAGTTCATCGAATAAGCCGCTACGGCGCTCTGCATGGGTATATGTGAAACATATAGAAGTGTTTCTTCCCCTTTTTCGTAAGAAGAAGGTTGTATCACAATCTTTCCGATGGGGCTGGATATGGTATCATTCAATGTGCCTGTAGCACTTCCGTCAATATTTTCTCCATCCTTTTTAAAATCGGACAAAGTCACTTCCCCCTCTTTTGACAACTGCATCGTGAAAGCGGCCGCCTGGCTTGCCGGGAAATCCACCAAGATGGTTTTGACCGGCAACCGTTCCCCGTACATGGTCTGTCGGTGGAAACGTCCGTCCGTATGATAGTCCATGTTCAAGTTCAATCTTGAAACCACTTCACGCATCAGGTCGGGAGACTGCAAAGTCCCCATTTCGTTGTTCACGTTCGTGCTGGTGGCGAACATGCCGAAATCGGCGAAGTCCTCCATTGCACCGGAGGTGGACTTTCCCTTGGAATCATCCTTGATAAGGATGGAAGCGGTACGTGTATAGATGGGCGGTGTGGTCAACAAATACCAGACGGCAGCGCCGAGGCACACGGTCAATGAAAGTATGAACCAGTGCCATTTGCCTAAACACAGGTAAAACAGGTCTTGTATGCGGATGAAATCCTGCTGGCTTTGTGCAGGAGTATTCTTTTGTATGGTCATTTTCTAAATGTTATTTGACAATTAATACGGCGATGGTAGTCAATAGGGAGGCAAGTGACAACCAGAACGAGGTGCTGCGGACATTGTTCCCGTTGACGGTGGACTGGCGTGCCTTAGTGTCATTGGGTTCCACATAAACGACATCGTTCTGTTGCAGATAGTAAACGGGAGAGGAATAGAGATGGCTTGCCGACCGGAGGTCCACCCCATATACACGCTGCTTGCCTTCTTCGGTCCGCAAGACCAGCACTTTGTTCCGCTTGCCGTAGATGGTAAGGTCGCCTGCCTGGCTCAACGCATCCAAAATTGTCACATGGTCCTTTTCTATGTTATACCGTCCGGGGTTGTTCACTTCCCCCATAACCGATACGGTCAGGTTCATGAATTCCACTGTAACCACCGGTTCTTTGATCAGGTCGTGTGATTGCAATTCCTTTTTGATATGTGCGGCTACCTCTTCCCGGGTCATACCCTCGATATGGATAGCCCCTAAAACCGGGAAGTCTATGTTCCCTTTGGAATCTACCGTATAACCGGACAGGCCGCGGTTCGTTCCGGATTGCGTTTCCAAACCAATCTGTTGTGACACAATCGGCAGGTTGAAAAGGTTGGTAAGCCGCAAATCCTGGCTGTTTACCAGAATGGACAGTTTGTCTTTCGGCATAATCTTGATTTCTGTGGGAGAGATTAATTTCAATTCACTCTCTCCGGGACGCAAATCTTGAAAATAAGTAATTTCTTTGGATGTGGAACATGCGCCCAGCATAAGCGTTAATGTTGCCACCATGAACAATTTGTAAAATTTCATATTTTGGGTTATAACTATAGTTTCCTGTTGAGTTGAAAGATTTTATGTGTCAGCCATATATTCGTCACTGTCCATATCACGACATCCGCAACCAGCAGCAGGGTGATTCCCACGTACATGGACAGCCAGAGGTTACACAGGGTAAACAGGAGCGAGAAGGATATGATTGTCACCATGGCGGTGCGTTGGCGCATTCCCACGGCAAGCAACTTGTGGTGGATATGGTTCTTGTCGGGCAGGAACGGGTTTTTCCCGTTGCGCACCCTGTGCAGATAGACCCTCACGACATCCAGGCACGGGATGAACAGCGGCGAATATGCGAGGACCAGCAGATTCGGGAAACCTTCCGGAACACTTGTTGGCGGACATCGGAGGATTTTCAGGCTCAGCACACAAAGTATCATGCCGGTTGTAAGGCTGCCGGTGTCACCCATGAATATCTTTTTCTGCCTGTTGGCATCGCCGAATACATTGTAGTAGAAGAAGGGTACAAGCACCCCGAGAGTGGCGAATGAAAGCACGGCGTAGATGTATTCCTGCAACAGGAAGAATACCATCCCGTAGAAAAGTGTCGCCACGCCGCAAAGCCCGGATGCCAGTCCGTCTATGCCGTCTATCAGGTTGATGGAGTTGATGATGAAGACGATGACGAGTATGGTAAGCGGATAACCGAACCATGCTGCCACCTCGTGGATTCCCAACAGTCCATGCAGGTCGCATATCCACATCCCTCCGGCTATCATCATCACCCCACACATGATTTGTACGGCAAATTTGGCTTTATAACGTATGCCTATCAAGTCGTCCGCCATCCCTACCAGGTACAACAGCATGACACAGCAGAAGCTGAATGCCAACGGACGGCTTTCGGCGGATACCCCGTCGAACATATCGCCATAGCCGAAGAGTTGGCACAGGCCGAACATGAGCGCAATGGAGAAAAAGACGACGGGCTTGAAGGCGATGCCTCCCAACCTTGGCACGACCCCTTGGTGGATTTTCCGTTCATCGGGCTGGTCGAACAGCCGCTTGCGGAAGGATATAAGCAATATTTGCGGAATGAGCAGTCCGGTGCAAAGCACGCATACTCCGAATACCGCAATGGAATTGGCCATCCAAAAGGTGGCTGTTGCGGACAGGCCGGGAAAACAGTCTGTAATCATTGTCATATAAGTTGTATGTATTCAGGGTTGACTTCCACGCCTGCCGCAAAGAAATCCTGCAATTCTATCATGAGACATTTCACTTTGGAACCTCGGGTGGTGATCAGGCTCCCCTCATAGCCATCGAGCGGACCGCCTACGATACGGATTTTACGCCCGTACATTTGGGGGGTAATATCTTCCGGCAAATAGTATTTGGTATCATTCGAGGAACTGACCGCGAAGATGAAACGTTCCATCTCATCATCAGGGACCGTCATCGGTGCACGGCCGCAATTTCGCATGAAGCGGTATTGCAAGGTCTCCGTCCTTGCAACGATGGGGTCAAGCTTCTCCTTGTCGGTGTGGACGAACAGCAAATCCCGTATTACCGGGACATCTTCGACAACCTTTTTGCCATGCCTGGTGATTAATTGTGACTTTGTGGGGACAAACACTTCAAATCCTTCCTCGCGCAAGAACTTGTAAGCCGGCTGTTTGGCGTTGGGGCGTTTCAAGTCCCGCATGACAAACCATCGTGTCTGTTTTCCCGTCTCTGTCGTAGGCATATTTTCGGCTCAGGACATATTCTCTAGTCCTGCATAATCGCTATATCTGTTGATTATTATGCAGTTACAAACATATGTCGCAAAAGTTCGGGCTTTTGCCCGAGTCTGATTCATATTCATCAATCTTGTAAATTTTACCTTATTATATAAGGTAATATCCGAGGGAAAACACCCTCTTTTTCGTACTTCTCTCCGTAAGAGAAAGATTGAGGGATTGATAATTGAATAACCGACTGATATTCAATTATAATCTTTCGCAGATAATAGCTGTTTTGCAAAACAAATGTTCAAAAAGGTCTCTAATGTAATTTGGAAAGACTTCTATATTGGGCAAAAAACAGCCATATTATACCTGTTTTTCAGTTAAAATCCGATACCTTTGCAAATCGAAATCTCTCTCTTACGGAGAGAATGAACCATTTGCAAAACAAATCATCTGTCCATCTTCAGCTATTCCATTCATCATTGGATATCTATAATCCGTCCGATGCGTTCTCAATCTTTATTTTTCAAAGAACAATTGCGGTGCTTATCAGTATGTATTTGGTGGTACCTTTTGACTTTACACCGGTATTTCTCTCATTAAGAGAGGTAGCAATATAAAATCGAATTGATTATCAACGGATAAGCAATATCGCATTTGATTATTCGCAAAACATATTCATGTTTTTGCAAAACAACCCCACATCCAAAGCATAAGTTTTTTAGCGTTTCTTTGGGTGATTCCGTCTTTTTTCTCTAATTTTGCACTTGGAATACTTCTCTTAATGAGAGAGTTGCCGTTTTGCAGAACAAAATGGTAACCTGTGATAGGAACTGGCCGAATAGCGTAAGATGCTTCTTTTTTAATTATTTGTCGGTAAATAGTTTCAATACAATCGAATTGGCTTTATCCACAGACGAGGTATCTAACGATGTCAAATAGATTCTCGTGGTTGTTTCCGAATCATGCCCCAGGGCTTCACTGATGGTGGAAACCGGTATATTTTTACTTTTGGCAATGCTCGCCCAAGTGTGGCGGGCGACATAACTTGTCAAGGGAATCCCCAGGCCAAGTTGTTCCCCGATTTTCTTTAGCTTGTTGTTCACCAGATGCGAGGCGTTTTTGTATTGCCTCCGCTTGTCCCTGTCCATGTCGCGGATGATGGGCAACAGATAAGGGCTGTCTGCCGTGTCATATTTGTCGATTATATCCTGCATGGGCTGTTCCCACTTGATTGAAAGCTGCTGGTTGGTTTTCTGCCGGCGGTAGGTCAGGATTCCATGCTGCAAATCTTTCTTTTTCAGGTATGACATATCCACGAAGGACATGCCTCTCGTATAGAATGAGAACATGAAAAGATCCCTGGCATAATCAAGCTGGGGCGACAAGGTAAGGTCAAGCTCCTTGATCTGCCGGATGATTTTTATAGGGACTGCACGTTTGACGGTCTTGTCAATCCCGGTATAGACGTGCTTGAACGGGAAGCGTTGTGCGGTCAGTTTCTTTTCCACCGCCCGGTTGTAGATGGCCCGCAGGTTGCGCATATAGAAGGAAATTGTATTCTTGCAGATGCCGTTCTCTTTGAGCCACGTTTCGTATTCCATCATCAGGGCGGAATCTACATCGTCCAAAGGCAAGTCCCGCTCTTCCCTGAAACGCTTGAAGCTGTTTAATACGGTGGTATAAGTATCGGCTGTACGTTTCTTGCCGATTTGTTTCAATTGGCCGGTGAGCCTTTGGGCAAACGCAATGAAGCCATCATCGCTTTTCGGTGCATTGGAAAGTTCTACAATCTTTTCAACCGAATAGTTATCGCCCGTTTTATCAAGGCGGGCAATGATGCCCTTCAATTTGGATGATTCCGCAGCCAACGCCTCCTTTACCGACAATAGGTAGTCGCGTCTCAATGGTTCATTATCTGCCAGGATGATTTCCGAACCGGCGGCATCCCATTCACGTTCGAATATCTTATATCCGGTAGCTATTTGTCTTGTAACCCTGCCGTGGATTACTTGAAAGAACAGTGTTCCCTCCTTGCCGGGTTTGGAAGAAGCGCGGAATTTCACTTTTACTGTTGCCATAAAATTAATGTAATAAGTATGTGTATAGGTAATATCCTTTTGCTATCATGGGAATCATTTTATAGTGTAAAGATACAGCCCGGACAATTAGCTGAGAACAGATTAAACATAGGAGTATCAGGAAATTCATAGGATTTTGTAAGACACATGATGTCACCCGGCTTACTCCGTGCCTCCAACACCAAGTAAGTCTGGCCGGTATGTCTATGCGGTTGCTGGTTAACTCCATGCCGATGTTAAAGAGAAACCCTTTGAGGCTACGCAAGCTCCACTTCAAAAGTTTTCATTTCAACATCGGTTTTTAAGAAGGCTTGTTTGTCCTTGGTTGCACTTGCAATGGCAAAATCTCTATAAGTTGTTTGAGGACTTTGGAACTTCCCGGCCGGAATTTCATTTTTCTGTGCAAAGATACTGTGGACTGGAAGAACGTCAAGTGCCGCTGTCGCTTTCAATCGGAGGGTTTGCCGGCAGCCTTCCGCAAATTTTCCCGTCCCTTCAAAATTTGGGCATTCCGTCCGCACTCTCAGACCTCACACTTGCCTTATCTTCCATTTTGTCCGCAGTGGCAATCTTGCACGAAAAACGGTTCTCCCGACCAAGAAGCTCAAAAGGCTTCAACAAAAGGGGAAATAAAAAATCAAATTAGCAAACGATTATGGCAAACATGGAAACAAATTCAGAAGAAAGAAAGGTAATAGACAATATCTTACAACGTGATGAAGTGTTCAGGTACAAACTATTGGGACGTTTACAATCGGATTGCGAATACTACCTTAATTGCGGCAATCGGAATACCGGACGCTTGTGGGCTGGCAGCGTGAATCTGCAAATAAAGCTAATGGTTGAACTTTATAATAGCTTCGATGAGAAACCGGAATGGCTTACAATGGATGAAATCGTCGCATACGGCAAGGAAATGGCGGAATAAGAATGAAACGGTTAATTATCAAATAACTTTTTAAAATTAAAAATTATGGACTATCAAGGATTTCCAGGAGAGACAATCTCCGAACAAGACAAGGCTTTTGCCCAAGAGTTCACCAACTTTGTGAACGGACGGATGTGTTCCGCCGACAAAACCGGCAAGGAACTGACCAGGGCGCACCGCTATCTCCAGCAGCAGATGTTCAGAGTGTTCATCGGCTTTATGCGCCAATTGGCATTCAATTACCAGAAAGGGAGCTATGACCAGCGCAACGAATGGGCTTCCCGTCTTGCGGCAACGGCATACGACCGGCTGACGGAGGAGAACCTCATTTACGACCCCGAATATATCAACATGAAAGCTCAATGATTTATGATGGACGAAACAGATTTTCCGGAATACGGACGGCAATGTGAAATGCTCATGCCTTGGCGTGGCTACCATAGAGGTACAATAGTCGCCAAGACTGCAAGAGGCTTTATCGTGCAGTTCAGCAGTGGTGCGGAGATAGAAGTGTATGAGGATGAAATAGAATTTGATTGATATGTGCAGGTTAATGACACCCCAACTGGAGGAAGCCTTGAAAGGTTTCCCCCTTTATTCCCAAAACGGCAAGGGAAAAGAAGCGGTTTGCCGTGCGGTCTTTGCCCTCGGCTCTGTCCGATGGTTTATATTGGAAGGGGAAGCGGAGAAAAACGACACCATCCTTTTCGGCATCGTAATCGGGTTGATGGAGGACGAGTACAGCTATATTTCACTGAATGAGCTTTCAGAAATAGAACTGGACTTGACAGCGCAAGGTTTAGGAAAACTCCAAATAAGGCAACAGCCGAACTTCCAACCGACCGAGTTAAGGCTATTGAATGACAAACGCCTTCAGCGGTTCTTAGCGAGATTTGAGTCATGAGTAATAATCGGTCAGCCGTGGCATCATGCCCACGGCTGACATAAAAACAATGTAATTATGTGTCGTAAGAATAATGTAATGGATTTGATAATTCGATGTGCCGAAGCCGATGGCTGGAGTGTAGATACGGAAATAAATCATGAGCGACAAGAAACGGAATTTACCTTTTCCAAATATACCCCTGCCGGACAGGATTTTTCTTTCCCGGTAACGATGCAAGGCGATGACCTTGATAGTCTGATTGGGAGCATAAAGGAGTATTATGATAATTTTGATGTGGATTCGGAAGCCCACCTGTGGCTTGATGAAACCGGGCATGGCAAAAACGGTGCGCCTTACCGGATGAAAGACGTGGTGAAAGATATGGAGGAGGCAGAAAAGATGATTGATAGGCTTCTTGATGTAATCATGGAACTGGAACAATCTCTTTGACATTCCGTTCATCTAAGTAACGAGTTACCTGCCACATGGCAGGTAACAATATATATAATGTAAGGTACTACCGTATGCCATCTTTCCGCTTACGCCCTTTCTTTGGGAGACCGGCCGCCTTGTACATTGCCAAGTCGCTGCCTTGAAATACAATCCTCATATTGCCCGGTTGCCTGACAAACGGAAGCGGCTTTTCTGAATGCCTGATGTAGGCATAGATGGTGCAGCGGTGGACGCCGAGATAACGGGCGGCTTCATTTACCGAGTATAGCTTTTCCGGGATAATTCCTGTAAAAATTGCATGCAAATCCATTCCTGAGATAATTTTGTTTGAAAGGTACGGCTATGCAAATGATTGGGCAATACGTTGAATACCGGAATATTAGGGATTTGAAAGGATTTGTTGGGAGTATGTGGGAACGGTGGCTGTATGGTGTCAATCGGCATGGAAGATGATGGAAAAACTGGTAAAGTTTTTCGTGAAAATGAGAAGGGTATATGTTTGAGGGTTGACAGCGTTGACAAAGGAGCCAACGCTTGATTGTCGCAAAAGTACGGTTTGAAAGCCATTGTAATACAATATATTATTTTTTTTCTTCAATAGAAGTATAAAAAGTATAGATACATGGTTTTGTCAACGCTTGGCACCGGATTTTAAGGGGGATGGGAAAAGTGGCTATGTTTGTCAACGTTTGTCAACGCATCAATTTTATGTGAAGTCATTGATAGGATGTCTCTTAGGATTTGTCAACGCTGTCAACCGTGAAATGTGTGCATATTATTTTTTGAAAATGCATAAAGAATGAGTCTGTAATATGGGGATTCATTCGTTTCTACAACCATCGCACAATGAAGTGTTTTTTCCACTGTTTCATGCGATTCAGTCCGGCCTGCCTCTGCGGATATTCTTTTGCAAAGATTCTGTCGGCATCACCAAACGTCAAACCGGGAACGGCAAATCTTCCTCAAACGGGTTGAGCGTATTTGCTGTTCCCTTATTTGCCTTATTGCCTGCCAACACGCTGGAAAAGCAAAAAATATCCCTTGGGCAAGCCGGAAAGCTTGAAACAAAAGGGAAAAAGATTCAGAGCGTATGGTACAGATTGACGAGAACATCAAAAAGCAGTTGGACAAGCCTCAGACTTGGTTCTGCAAGTATTTCCCTAAACGTATTCAGAATGTGGGTGAGAAAGAAATTGCTGATAGAAACCTTGTTTATGCCTTCAAGGATGGAAAGGCTTACGAGGAAATTGCCCGGATGACCGCATCGAGCATGAAAGAACAATATGGCGAGACGTGTACAGACATCGTATTCTCCCCGGTTCCGGCATCTACGCACAAGAAGAATGAAATCCGATACAAGGCTTTTTGCGAAAGAGTGTGTAAACTGACCGGAGCGATAAACGGCTATGACCATGTGAAGGTATGTGGTGAACGGCTATCCATCCATGAACACAGAAAGGCTGAAAAGGAAATCCGGAAGGTCAGTATCTTGGAGTTTGACGAGAAGTGGTTTGACGGAAAGAGTGTTTTAGTATATGATGATGTAATCACCCGTGGAATGAGTTACGCCCTCTATGCCTGCCAACTTGAAAGTTTCGGGGCGAATGTACTTGGTGGCATTTTCTTGGCAAGAACCCATTACAAAGTAAAAAGCTGATGGAAAAGTCATTGTATTCAGAAAAGGAAAAATCCATAACCTTTACGGGGCATCGGATTATCCCATTAGTCCGGCAAGAGGAAGTAAGGGTACGGTTGGCAACAACCGTGGCTTTTGCTTGCAAGTCGGGTATGACCCGTTTCTATTGTGGCATGGCATTAGGGTTTGACATGATGGCGGCAGAGGTCGTGCTGTCGCTCAAAGACCAGTTTCCCGATATACGATTGATTGCCATCGTCCCGTTCTCAGGACAAAGTAGCCAATGGGCTTCTTCTGAACAGGAACGTTATCGCCAAATTCTTGCCAAGGCGGACAAGGTTGTTGTATTGAGCGGAAACTATTTCCGTGGATGTTTGCTTAGACGTAATGATTATATGCTTTCGCATTCTTGCGGTGTGATTGCATATTATAACGGCAAGCCCCAAGGCGGTACGTCTTATACGGTCAGGAAAGCCGAGAGGATGAAAATGGAGGTGGGCAATATTTATGGCAAAAGGGGCGATTAGCCCCTTTTGTATATAAGATGATGAGTTCCTATTTTCATTCTTCTATAATTCTATTTTTATTAAAGAAGCATCATCTTCATATTTTCCATCTATGGGTAGTGCCTTGTCAAATACTTGACAAACTTCTATTTGCTTATAAAGTCCATCGGTGCAAAGGAGAAGGACACTTCCTGTATTGGCCTTCTCACATTGATAAGGTACGTCAGGTCTTATACCTGCACCTTTGATACATCTTGTTAGTAGCTGCTTGCCATAGCCGACATCTAACGTATGGTCTGAGGTTAATTGTGCAACTTTACCATGGCCCCAAAGATAGATTCTAACATTTCCCTGCCAAGTATAGTGAATGTTACTGCCATCTATAAATGCAACAGCAACAGCTGCTCCCATTTTGCTATGAGTCACCAAACTTTTTTGGGAAACCATTTCATCTGCATATTCTAACGCTTGATTTAATAAATCTTGAACAGCTAATTTGCCTTCGTGTTCACAGACAAAGTCTGTGATTGAATTCACAATCAAATCGGCAGCTACCTTGCCAAATGTTAAACCGCCCATGCCATCTGCCAAAACTGCAATAACCTTGTTATCTGTAATTTGAAGGACTGATAAACTATCTTCATTGGAATAGTGGATGCCTTCTATAGAAAAACTATCAATCTTCATTGTGCCTTCCTTTCTTTAATACTTCAACCATACCGATAAGCGCATTTCTCACAATCATATGTGAGTCGCTTGCAGAATATTTGTTGCTCATAGTTCTTATCAGTGAACTATTTTCATCCAGTTCAATCTGTTCTTGTAGTTGATTGGTATAGAATTGAAGATGTTCATTGGTAAGAAATTCCCTCATTTCACAAGCAATCCATCGGGCACCACCGTTCAAAAGGTCAAAACTTTCACTCGTTTCCTGGACTTCATCAGGTACAGGTTGTTTGAATGAAACGTATGCCAAATAGAAGTTATCCATTATGTAAAGCATATCGGCTGCATCTTTGTCGGTAAGCAAGTGCCGGTCTATCCATGTATCAAACTTAATCAAGAATTGGCCGGACAAAGGAGCCATTTTTACAATAATGGTATCATCAATCACTACTGTGTCAGCGATATTCATTACGTCTTTAAAACATTTGACTGACATTTCTGGATTGCCTTCAGGTGGCCATGCAACTTTCTCATCGGTCTCTAATTCGCCGAAAGGAACGATGTCAATTTCATAATCATTGTTACCATCTTCACCTTTGTAATAAAATCGTTGTTTAGGCTTTCCTTTAACGAAATTATTTTTCAGAAGCTGTTCCTTTAACAACTCAAACTGACTCCAATCTTTCAATGCTATAGCAACATCAAGATCGGCCGTTCTTCTTGGCGAGGGCGGCATTTTAAGTATTTCCATGGCAATGTCTCTTGCCAATGCACCTACAACATACACATCCAGTTGTAGGTCATACATCACTTTACTTAATGCTTTAAGGGTATCATAAAGCGGATCGTTTTGTAATGTGTCTCGTGTGATTTTATATTCCATTTTCTTTTATTCTTAAAGCAGCTTCATGGCATCGACTATCTCCGGTGCCCATCAAATCTGCATAAATGACTAAGATGGGGGCAAGGTTTTCTGATTCTTCCCCAATCCAGAATCTCTTGTAGATGTGTATTTCTCCGTCCGAGGCGGGCATTACCATACCAGTCCGAAGAAGCAACGAACTTACCACATCTGTGTAAATTTCAAATTCGCCTGGAATCAGATATCCGTCAATTAAGTTAGCACCACAATCACCTCCCCAATACATGCCTTTGGGAAGTACCATTTCTTTCCATTTTTTTCTCGCTTCGGGGGTACGAAAAGCCATCCGATTTACAAGTAATTTAGGCTTCAAAAACTCATTGTATTGTTGTTGCCACCATTCAATAATCTCTTCGCGCATGGCAAGTCGTCTTCCTTTATCGGTTTGCACTAAGTAACGTTTAGCTTTCAATAGGTCAAATACTTTTGTGATAGTGCCAAGAGATAGTCCTACTTTTTCTTGAATCTCACGATAAGGCCAATTTACACTTTCTGGATTTTGCAAGAAAAATAAGATGAGCTTGATGTTTGCCTCGCTTATTCTTGAAACCGTACTCGTCTTGGTGGACGTGTTATTCTTTTGTCCGATAATCTTAATGGTCAGATTCTCATGTCTAATGTCGCAATTACCCGCTTTGTCTATCCAATTGATTTGATTGTCTGCAAGCGTATTTGCTAACTTAGGATAGATTTTATTGGTAATTAAAATCATGGGCATGCTTTTGCTTTTACGTTTGCTTCTAATTTCTTCTATGGCAGAAAATACATTGGCGTTACTTATTGTCTTTTTTATACTACAATAAAATCTTATACCATTGATGCAAATTGTTTTATTCAATTCATCACAAATGGCAATACTACCATTCCCTGTCGTTTCCTTCAAATTGAAAATGGCTTCATTAAGTAATTCCAAATACTCAGTTCCCATATACACGCTTTGTTGTTCAGTCTTTATATACTGTTCATAAATTAATGAACAATGCAAAATTAGTGAACATTCCTCACTTGAACAAATTTTGTGTTCATTATTTTGTCACGTTCATGAATTTGTAAACATGAATGATTATGTGAACAAAATCATTCATGATAATTCCCATTTCAAAAAAATGCCTAATCTTCGGAATCTTGTACATCGGTTATTACTTCCGTTTCCAGTTCCAAGCCAAACGCTTCCTTCAATTGCAGATAATCAAAGCACAACGCCTTCGGACGGTTGATTTTGACTTTCCTGACCTGTTCATTATTGACTATCTCAATCGAGTAGTCAGGCAGACCACTGGGCAACAGAATTGTAAACCTATTTTGTTTCAAACCGAGGTATGACGAATGAGATTTCAGGTAGGACATGATAGTTGACCAGTTGGAACGGTTGGCGGTAGCGTTCATGTTCCGACTATTGAATAAAGATGCCACCGCCGCCATATTCAAATAGAGGATGGGACGTGCCTCCTTAAACTCAATATCTTCTTTGACAGAGATTGGTCGGAACGATTTCATATAACGGATGCGGTAATGCGCTTTATCCACACATTTCCCTGAAGTCTGGAATCCTTGCAGCATACTCCAGAAGTCGGCCACTTCGGAACTTTCCTGTGCTAACTCGTTTTGGCTTCGGATGCCTTTAACCGCCGTTTCAAACAGGTCGGCATAACTGAACGGGACATCCAGCACCGTTTCCAAAGTCCGGTAAGCTGCCAACGGGATGACCCAGTTTCCGAAAATACGGTCATGGATACTCTCGTTCTCAAACTTTGCCGCCAGTTCCCTCTTGGTGATGGAATAGGTTTCCGGGAAGTTCTTCTCGAACAGTTCCCGGTGATTCAGTATCTCGATGGTCAAGTGGGTCAGTCCCATGTTGCACAGTGCGACTAAATCTTCATAGTTCCTTTTCTCTACTTGATTGAATGAGGTTTTGGAGAAGGCCAAGAAAATGACACGGGTATAGAGTGCCATATCCTGCGTGGGTTTGTCCTGCCCGCATAAAGCAACTCCGGTACTGACGATGGTTTGTGCAGCCATTCCGTCCGTATTGGTATTTTTCTTCGTCTGACCGCCACCGCCCCAAAGTCCTTTGAGGTAGGCTATCTTGCGGATGTCAAGGTCATTCTTGTACTCATCGAGTACTACTAAGGTATTGACCGCCTGTGATACGCGGTCGTTCATGGCCGGAACGGAGGTGACACCAAGGTTGGGCGGATCAACCCCGTGCAGGAAGAAGGATTGGAGCGAAGTGGCGAGTGTCGTCTTACCGGTTCCCTTCTCGCCGAAGAGGTTCAGGATGGGGAAATGCCGGGTTCGCCTGAATATGATGTCGCGGAACAGGGTGGCAAGGAGATAACACAAGGCGATAGAGGCATTCTCGCCGAACACCCCAACCAGCCTTGATGCGAAATCATGCAGTTTTACGCCGTTGCGGTTCTCATGGACCATCAACCGCTCAAACTGAAAGATTTCCTGGTTATGGAGATAAATCCTGGAAGTCGCAGGAATATAAAACGCCTTGTCGTTGACACCACGGACGATTCCTAAGTCATCGACATTCTTGAAAGTTCCGCCGTATAATATGCCGTTACCGAAAGCAAAGAACTCTTCGGATGCGTTCCAGCCCAGCTTGCGGATTCGCTCCGCTGTATCGGTTTTAGAATACAGGTATTCCTTGACCCGGTTGAGCTTGTCAATCTTCGCCAGCCACACATAATTGCCCAATGAGCCGACTTTCTGTTGGAAGTTGCTTAAAGAGCATAGTTCTGACTCTTTCAGCTCGATAACACGACATACGTCATACATATTCCGCATCCGGAAAATTCGAGTGGCGTTGTTCTCGTCCTCGATATGGAACAGCGGCTCCATGATGAAGTTGGAAATTCTTGCCGGTTCTTCGTCTTCTTCTCCAATGGCGTAATAGCAGTTCTCCCGGATAAACAGCCCGAACTGGCGTAACAGTTCCGCTTCACGCTGCATCTCGTTCATGGACGAGCCATGTTCCTGTTTCTTCCGTGCCTCGCCACGTGCCTGGGTGACGGCATCACGCCACAACTTAACCTTGCCGTGCAGCTTGGCCAGTTGCTCGATGCACTGGTCAAATACCAACTGGTCCTTGACATAACGCAGAAGGTCTGCGATTTCAGCTACATATTTTCGTTCTTCCATCAAAGAGCCGGCTATGCAGAAGCGTTTCTGTGCCAGCCATACGATAAAATGCTTTTCTTTCAGGGAAAAATAATCCTCCTTGCAATGGATGTAGCTGTCCGCATCGTTCTTTCTGTTTTGTTCCGCAAAGGGCAGTTCCCTGACCGTTACATGGAATCCTTTCTTTATTGCCGAAGCCCCGTTTGCCATGACCGCTTCGAATCCCGGCCCATATTGCTTACCATCCGTGGTGTCCGAATCCGGTATGAAGCAAAGTGAGGCGGTAAACCTTTTCAGTTGCTCAAACTGGTTGTCCGTCCATGCTGTACCAAGAGCCGCCACGGTATTCTCATAACCAATGGACTGCATCCTCAGTACATCCGGTGCGCCTTCCACTACAATAAAGTAGTCGGCATCCCGTTGCCGGCTTGCCCGGTCAATGCCGAACAAGGTTTCACCTTTGGAGTAAACAATGCTCGTTGAGGAGTTGATGTATTTGGGGACTTTATCACTATTACCTATGTATCGGGCAGTGTAAGCGATGATACGTCCCCATCTGTTACGGACGGGAATCATGATGCGCTGCCTGAACATGGCATATATGCTACCATCCTCACTGCGCTTGAGCATCCCAAGCTCGAAAAGTGATTCCTCATTGAGTCCTTTTGCCCAGCAATATTCCATGAATGAACTGCCGTCTTTGGGTGCATAACCGATTCCTGCGATGGAACAGAACTCTTCCGACCACCTGCCGTAAGCGTATTCACGGGCTGTTCGGCTTTCATCCGTCATTTCCATCCTCAGGTTTTCTACAAAGAAACGGTGAAGATGGTCAAGGGTAATAAGAAGTGATTCTTTATGTTTGGCTTCCAATAGTTCTTCTTCACTGCGTTCTTCATCAGAATACTCTATTGGTATGCCGTTGTTTTTGGCGATAAACGTCACAGCCTCCATGAAGGTCAGGTTCTCTTTCTCCATGATGAAAGCGATGCCGTCCCCTCCACGGTTACAACTGAAACAGTGGAACAGGTTCTTTCCGGGAGTGACCGCAAACGAACCTGTCCGTTCCGAATGGAAAGGGCAAAGCCCCATCAGCGTCAGACCTTTTTTCGAAAGCCTGACGTAGGGTTTAAGGATGTCTTCAATGGCAAGATTTCTGACCTTGTTGATGGTGGATTCGCTTATCATAATGTTTTGAGAAGGTTCCAACATTCGATGATTGATTGCCCCGAGTATTTGGGGCGGCAAAGGTTTTGGGGATTAAGCGGCTTGATATAGCCATTATCCCTGTATTTACGGAGTGTCTTGTGGCTTACGCCCAGTTCCGCACACGTGCGTTTGACTGAATAGACACCTTCCGGGTCGCATGTTGGCTTTAATTCCTTCATTTGTCGGTACACTATTGTTTTTATTTCAGATTAAAAGTAACCACATTATTGTTTATCTCTTCTGCTTTTTCTTGTTATTACCGGTCCTTTCTTTTGATGGAGGCTCTATGTAATCTTGCACGGTACGCTGTAAAAGGCGAAGGTCTGAAGTCCTGTATTCCACCTTTCCAGGTCTTTTGTAAGATTCCACCTTCCCTTGCCGTTTCCATCTTTCGACATTGCGCCTTCCAAATAATTCATACGCCTTTCTTTGGCTAACAAATTCAGGGTCGTTGCTGTCTGCCTTCATCATTCCGACAATTCTGGCTGCAAGGTCGTTTAGAAAAGCATCGTATGGAATCAATCGGTCTAAAACTTGGAGTATTTTCATATCCATATAATTAAACCGCTCAGTCAATACGCTTTACGGTGATAGTCATATTCTCCCTGTTGGTTTGGGTCTTGTACTGCCGGTTATAAATGGCACCCAGTTCGGAGGCTTGGGTACGGACACTTTTCAACTTGGAAATGGGGAAGGTGATTGATTCACCGATTTTGAGAGCGGTGAGAGCGGGACGAATTTTTATCACATTTTCTGCCATAATACTTGGTTGTTTAATGTTTAATGTTTAACTTTGCATATACTAATCAAGTGTATAATACTTGCAAAGTAACATAATAATGTTTAGGTAGCCAAATAAATATTTGATATTTTTTGGTTTAATCTCTGTTTAATGATTGAAACTGATGGAAATGAACATCAAACACGTGCATGTAGGTGCCGAAATCGAGAAACGACGCGTTGAACTTGGACTTTCCAAATCCGAGTTGGGACGCAGGATAGGTGTGCCGCAACAGCATGTAAACCGCATCTTGGAGAGGGAAACCATGGAAACAAACCGGCTCGTCAAGGTGAGCGAGGCTTTGGATTGTAATTTCTTCTCATTGTTCTGCTCCGTTCCGCAGCAAATCTCCGCTTATTGGGCGGCAGTTTCCTTACAAGGAAGTGCCCATAATATAATAGGTGACACCGAACTTGCAGCTCAATTGGAGAAAGAACAATCAAATACAGAAAATCTAAAAGAGACTATCAAACTTTTAAAGGAACAGATTGAGAGTCTTAATTCACAGATAAAACGTCTTGATTCCAACTTAAAGGATAAGGATGCTATTATTGAACTATTAAAAGAAAGGAGATAAAGAACCAGAAATAAATGTTGCCATTGAATGGTGAATGAGTTGCTTCAATGACGAAAAGCAGGGTCATTTATAGCACAAAGCTCGTCATTTCATTCTTAGAAGCAAGGGAATCTTAATGTTATGTGGTGTTTACAAAACGCTTACACATAAGATGTAAGTTCCTGTATATTAGTACCGTATTGCTGTCGCTCAAGCCGCCCTTGAAGATTGAGTCCTTCAATTAGATAAACATTAAACAAACATTCGCTTACTGTAGGCTTACACAAAAAAGTCAAGTGGTTGATTGTTAATGTTATATCAAAATGGCGCAGGCAGCTATCGAATGTGAATAAATTTCTTATTTTTGAGACACTTAAAAACGCAAGTGCTTGATAACAAAGTACTTGCGTTTTTTGCGTCTCCCCCAAAAGCGTGTTTTTTCGGGAAACATCTTTGAAATTACAAATAACTGATATACAATTGATTACATTTCCGCCGTTAAAGAGCGACTTAGCCAAGGCTGCATTCAAAGATCCGTATAATTTTGGTTTTGTTGATATGACAAAGGTTAAACAGGAAACCGACCTTGAAGACCAGTTGACTGCTAAAGTTTCAGATTTTTTGCTGGAACTTGGAACAGGATTCGCATTCGTAAGAAGGCAGTTCCCACTGAATATAGATGAGGACGAGAGCAGAGTTGATTTGTTGATGTACCACACACGTTTGCATTGTTATGTCG
>OBLI01000760.1_pt1 | contig 33619 bp, 26 predicted proteins | sample 1519701 | NCBI WGS metagenome assembly OBLI01 (sample SAMEA3663005, study PRJEB22513) | pig gut metagenome | biome: pig gut; feature: pig-associated habitat; material: faeces | place: France | collected 2012 | reverse complement strand
TCCGTACTCATTAATTCTTGCATAAGATGCCAGAGAGTTGATCAGACCGATGTTAGGGCCTTCAGGAGTCTCGATAGGGCACATTCTTCCGTAATGGGAATAATGTACATCTCGAACTTCGAATCCGGCACGGTCTCTTGAAAGACCACCAGGTCCCAATGCAGATAAACGTCTCTTATGAGTCAGCTCACCAAGAGGGTTGTTCTGATCCATGAACTGTGACAACTGGGAAGATCCGAAGAACTCCTTAATTGCAGCCTGTACGGGCTTAATATTGATCAGTACCTGCGGAGATACATCATCAGAATCATGAGTTGTCATTCTTTCACGAACAACTCTTTCCATTCTGGAAAGACCAATACGGTACTGGTTCTGTAACAATTCGCCTACAGCTCTGATACGTCTGTTGCCCAGATGATCGATATCATCGCTGTTGCCCAGACCATACTCAAGATGCATATTATAATTAATAGAAGCAAGGATATCTTCCTTAGTAATATGTTTTGGAATCAGTTCATGTACATTCTTCTGGATTGCATCTGCAAGTTCTTCAGGATTCTCAGAATACTCTTCCAGAATCTTACGAAGTACAGGGAAATATACCTGTTCTGTAATTCCAAGAGAATGAGGGTCACAATCAACGAAGTTGGTAATATCTACCATCATGTTGGAAAGGACTTTAACAACCTTCTCTTCTGTCTGAATCCATACAAAAGGTACTGCTGCGTTCTGGATTGTATCTGCCATCTCCATAGTAACAGTATCGCCCTTCTGTCCTAATACTTCACCTGTGAAAGGATCTACTACATCCTCTGCAAGCTGTGCATTACGGATTCTGCTTCTCAATGCTAATTTCTTATTGAATTTATAACGGCCAACCTTAGCCAGGTCATATCTTCTTGGGTCGAAGAACATAGCTGTAACAAGGTTCTCTGCACTATCCAAACTGAAAGGCTCGCCTGGACGAATCTTACTGTATAATTCCTTCAGGCCTTCCTGGTAGTTCTCAGCAGTATCCTTGGTAAAGCTTGCATGAATCTTGGGTTCATCACCAAATAATTCAAGAATTTCTTCGTTTGTACCTACACCAAGAGCTCTGATAAATACAGTAATAGGTACTTTTCTTGTTCTATCTACACGCACATAAAAAACATCGTTAGAATCAGTTTCATACTCCAACCATGCACCACGGTTAGGAATTACTGTACAAGAGAATAATTTCTTACCGATCTTATCATGTGCAATACCATAATAGATACCGGGTGAACGTACTAACTGGCTGACGATAACACGCTCCGCACCATTAATTACGAAGGTACCTGTTTCAGTCATCAGTGGGAAATTACCCATAAAAATCTCATGTTCGCTGATTTCTTCTTTTTCCTTATTATGAAGGCGAACTTTGATTTTTAGGGGGGCTTCATAAGTTAAATCTCTCTCTTTGCATTCTTCGATCGTATGCTTGATTTCATCTTCAGCTAAGACGTAATCTACAAATTCCAGACTTAATCGTCCGCTGTAGTCCGTAATCGGTGAGATATCCGCAAGAGCTTCACGAAGTCCTTCATCAAGAAACCATTTGTAGGAATCCTTCTGGACTTCAATCAGGTTCGGCATTTCCAGAACCTCTTTTCGTCGTGAATAGCTCATACGCATTGTCTTACCGGCGGTAACTGGACGTATTCTGTTCTTTTCCATGACATTTCACCCCGTTCTTCATGATATAAATCTATTTACATTTACGCCATTTGGGCACAAAACGAGCACAATTCATCACAATAGCGCACACTACATATTAACACAACACCCTGTGCAAGTCAACTACTTTTTTCCATAATTGCAAATTATTTTTGCGTTTATCTTTACATGAAAAGAACCGGATAGGAATATCCCCACCCGGTTCTGTAAAGTTCTATGATTACTTAAATTATTTAAGAGTAACCTTAGCGCCTTCAGCTTCAAGCTTAGCCTTGATATCTTCAGCTTCTGCCTTAGCAGCTGCTTCCTTGATTGTCTTAGGAGCGTTATCAACTAAATCCTTAGCTTCCTTTAAGCCAAGACCTGTTGCTTCACGAACAACCTTGATAACCTTAACCTTGTTAGGACCAACTTCTGTTAATTCTACATCGAACTCGTCCTTCTCTTCAGCTGCTGCTGCGCCTGCGCCTGCTGCTGCAACTACTACACCTGCTGCTGCGGATACGCCGAACTCTTCTTCACAAGCTTTTACTAAATCATTTAATTCTAATACAGTTAATTCTTTGATAGCATCGATAAATTCTGCTGTTGTTAACTTTGCCATTTTACTTACCTCCATTGATAATTTAAAATAATTGTTCTTTACTAAATTCCGATAGAATTATTCTGCCGGAGTCTCTTCTGCTGCTGGAGCTTCCTCTGCTACAGGAGCTGCTTCGCATGCACCTGCACCGCCTTTTTCTGCGATCTGATTAAGCACACGAGCAAAGTTTGTAATAGGAGACTGAATACTTCCAAGGAACTTGGAGAGCAGTTCTTCTCTTGAAGGGATGTTAGCGATTGCTGCAATACCCTGTGCGTCGTAAACAATACCTTCTACGACACCTGCCTTCATCTCAAGTGCAGGGCAATCCTTAGCAAAATTATTAATAATTCTTGCAGGAGCTGTTGCATCAGTCTTGCTGATTGCGATAGCATTTGTACCCTCTAAACTTGATGTTAAGCCTTCGAATGCTGTACCCTTGAATGCACGGGTCATCATTGTGTTCTTGTAAACCTTGTAAGTTACTCCTGCTTCACGAAGCTGCTTACGAAGAGCTGTATCCTGAGCTACTGTGATTCCACGATAGTCAACAACTACTACAGATGCGGCATCCTGAATATTTGCAGAAATTTCTTCAACGATAGGCTGTTTCAGTTCAATCTTTGCCATTTGTTCTACCTCCTTATAGATTTAGTCTGAAAGTTTCCTTTCAAATTGCCGAAAAGGAGTCTCATATAATAAGAAAACCTCCCTATTCAAAGACAGAGAGGTAAAAGTAATCTTGTTAAACTCTTTTCCTCGGTAGGCGTTACGCTTACGCTTCCGGTTGCCCATCAGCACCTACTGTCTTCGGCATGGTTTCAAAACCTTGTATAGAATATCACGCATTTATATAAGTGTCAAGCATTTTTTACAAAAAAATTGCAGGTAATTCTGTCTGGTATCTTATCTGAACAGCCATAAATTACTCAGCGAAGAAAACATAGCCTTCCTCATCTATTGTTACATTAGGTGATATTGTCCTCATATAATCAAGTACTTCTGTCTTTTCCTGTCCAGTCAAAAGGGCAGTGCGGCAATCACTCTGTCTGCATGGAATAAATTGAAAAGACTCCATTTCGCCAGCTCTCAAAGCCACCTTTACCACGCAGCTGTTCTGAGTTCTGGAATTAAACCAGAAATTACCAAGGCTATAGATTACAGGGACTCCTTCTACGGAATCCATTTTCTGCAGGCAATGTGGATGATCTCCTATGATCAGATCCACACCAGCCTGTGCATAGATTGGAGCCTGTTGTTCCTGCAGCCAGTCTATCGCCTCCTGACTTTCCGTTCCCCAGTGAATATAGAGAATCACGTAATCGCTGTTTTTCTTTGCCTCTTCTATGGTCAGCAGCAGATTATCCGGATTCATGCACCGCAGAACACCAGCCGAATCCTGTGTGGCTTCCTTCGTATCCGGTGTGCCGTTTCTTTCAATCTGTGTTGCACTGACAAATGCGATTTTCATGCCATTTGCAATATAATATACCGGAGTCATGGCTTCCTGTAGATTTCTTCCGGCTCCAACATAAGGTATTTCTGCCTGTTCCAGCGTATCCAGTGTGTCCAGCAAAGAAATCTCACCATAATCATAGATATGATTATTGGCAACCGATACAATATCCACGCCCATCTCTTCATACATTGATACATTACCCGGATCTGCGCGGAAAGTAAACTGCTTGTTGACGGTAGGCGTACCTCTGCTGGTGAAGGTAAATTCATTGTTAATCATAAAAATATCTGCATTTCGCATCTGTTCAAGCAATCCCTGGTCAAATGCCTGGTTTATGTCATTTCCTCTATTATGATAAGTAGACATCACTGCATAGTGGTCATCCATCAGAATATCTCCTGCAAACAGTAATGTGACTGTATCCTGCGATTCACACTCTGCCAGATAAACTTCCTGATTCTGTTCTAATGCCTCCTGTAAAAGCATCTCATCCTGGCTCTGTTCCTTTTCAGGTTCCGCGCTTGCCGCAAAAATCTCCAGTGGCGAAGATGGCAAATGAAATATCTCATATACCACTTTTTCCTCTTCTGGCATTGCAAAATGTAACAATACCATAGCCAGTGCCCCCACCCCAAGCACACTTCCTAATACTCCAAAAAACAATCTAAGCAATCGCATCCTGCGCTTCCTTCTTCGTTCCTTCATCCTAATAACCATGCCTTTCCAGCATCTTATGCATGTACAATATAAATATAGTGGTAACTATTCAGAACCCCATTCGCAAAATCGCTGTTTCACAGCTTGCTTTTTGCTCATGTGGTTACTTCGCCATATAAATTGAGTCAAATATGCTTGTAAACAAGCATATTCTGCCTTAATTTGCATGGCTCTGAATAGTTACATATAGTGTAACACAAAAAGACCCCGGTATCAAACCGAGGTCTTGATTTATCTTAGATTAGAACTTAGCAACACTAACCTTTACGCCAGGTCCCATTGTTGTTGCAAGTGTGATGCTCTTTAAGTACTGACCCTTTAAGCTTGAAGGTCTAACCTTTACAAGAGCCTCTAACAGAGTGTTAAGATTCTGTAATAACTGCTCTTCTGTGAAAGAAGCCTTACCGATAGGGCAGTGAATAATGTTGGTCTTATCAAGTCTGTACTCGATCTTACCAGCTTTAATATCGTTAATAGCCTTAGTAACATCCATAGTTACTGTACCAGCCTTAGGGTTAGGCATTAAGCCCTTAGGTCCTAAAACTTTACCAAGACGTCCAACAACACCCATCATATCAGGTGTAGCTACAACTACGTCAAAGTCTAACCAGCCATCGTTCTGAATCTTTGGAATGAGTTCTTCTCCTCCAACATAATCAGCGCCAGCTGCTTCAGCTTCAGCTACCTTATCGCCCTTAGCGAATACTAATACTCTAACTGTCTTACCTGTTCCGTTAGGAAGTACTACAGCGCCACGGATCTGCTGTTCAGCATGACGTCCGTCACAACCTGTTCTGATGTGTACTTCTACAGTCTCATCAAATTTAGCAGTAGCAGATTTCTTAACTAATGCTACAGCTTCTTCTGTCTCGTAAAAAGATGCGCGATCGATTAACTTCGCGGATTCAACATATTTCTTACCGTGTTTCATTCTTCTCTACCTCCGCTTACTCTTCTACTGTGATACCCATACTTCTTGCTGTACCGGCGATCATGCTCATAGCAGCCTCAAGGCTTGCTGCATTTAAGTCCGGCATCTTCAGTTCAGCGATTTTCTGAACTTCAGCCTTAGAAATAGTGGCAACCTTTGTCTTGTTAGGTGTTGCAGAAGCAGTTTTCAGATTGCAAGCCTTCTTTAAAAGAACGGCTGCAGGTGGAGTCTTTGTTACGAAGCTGAAGCTTCTGTCTGCATATACTGTGATAACAACAGGAATGATCATACCTTCCTGATCTGCTGTTCTTGCGTTAAACTGCTTAGTAAATTCAACAATGTTTACACCATGCTGTCCAAGTGCAGGACCAACTGGTGGAGCCGGTGTTGCTTTAGCGGCAGGAATCTTAATTTAATATATCCTTCTACTTTCTTTGCCATTTTAAGGCACCTCCTAATTCATTCTCAGTTTTTCAACTGTTTTGTGGTAGTCTGGGTGGATGACCCTCCCACGCGGACTTGCATTTGAAGTCCGGCTAATATTGTATTACAACTACACTATTTTGTCAATTGTTTGTTTACAGCTTTTTGACATCGGAGAAATTAATCTCTACAGGAGTCTCTCTTCCGAACATCTCCATGCTGATTGTTACGGTCTGGCGACCGGCATCAATCTTCTGAACCGTACCTACCGTATCCTTCCATACTCCGGCAGTAACAGAGATTACATCTCCTACAGCAAATGCTACGCTGATTTCGCTGCCAAAGTCAAGAGCGCGAAGCTCTTCGTCTGTCAACGGAACAGGTTTACTTCCCGGTCCTACGAAGCCCGTAACACCTCTGGTATTACGTACTACATACCATGCGTCATTATTATCCGCATCCATGTGAAGCAGAACATAACTCGGAAAAAGTTTTCTCTGGGAAACCTTATTCGTACCGTTCTTATCTTCTACCACTTCCTGAGTCGGCACTCTGACTTCAAGAATCTCGTTTTCAAGATGTCTGTTCTCGATTGCCTTCTCAATGTTGGCTTTTACCTTATTCTCGTATCCGGAATAAGTATGGACAACATACCAGCCCATTCCCTTGCCACTCTTGTTATCGCTGAGTGCCACATTGCTATGAGGCTCTTCATCGACGGGTTCCGGAATGATTTCAGGCTGTTCTTCCACTACAGGCTCCACATCTTCCTGTGACTCTTCCTGTACAACAGGTTCCGGCATCTTCGGGGAAACCGGTTCCCATTCCTTCATCATTGGCTCAAAAATCTTTTTAGCTACTGCCCTATGTTCCTTCTTCTCTTCCATACCATTCAACCTCACTCTTACAATGCAGTTACGAAGTTAATTGCGAACTGGATCAGAGTATCCAGGAAAGTAATGACCAGACCCATTACAAGTGAAACACACAGAACAGCAACTGACTGTTTCAAAAGGTCTTCTTTGTTGGGCCATATGATCTTGTTAAGCTCTGTCTTAATGCCTTTCCAAAAGCTGCCCTTTGGAGCATCTGTCTTCGCTGAATCTCCCATAGTATGCCTCCTGTGGATTCTAACTGTTATTTTGTTTCCTTGTGTAATGTGTGAGTCTTGCAGAACTTACAATACTTCTTGATTTCCATTCTGTCAGGATGGGTCTTCTTCTCCTTCGTGGTATTGTAGTTACGCTGTTTGCACTCTGTACAAGCTAAAGTAATCTTTGTACGCATAATTCCACCTCCGCTAGCGTTCTAATTTATTTACCTGTGTTCTAATCTGCCGTCCGTGATATTCTGTCTTGATGCATTCATAAAAAAGCATAAAAAAAAGACCTAATTCACATCTTGCCTAACAACTATATCATACCCCATTCATATCGTCAACTTTTTTTTGAAAATAGTCTTGCAAAAAAATCCCAAAAGCCTTGCCATCAGCTATTTTTCGTGCTATTGTGAAAGTGTGTAACAGGGTATGTTGGGTTCTATTTTTTATTTAATTTTTATTTAAAAAAGAAAGGAGGGCGCAGTATGCCAATTTCCTATGCTACACTGCAAATCTACGATCAATATCTGACAACCTATGGCAGCAAGCGCTGCTCCCGTTATGACACCCATGATTCAAAAGAGCTCAAAGAGCTATACAGTTCCATACAGTTAAAGAACCGGTTCGCACCGGTATATTTAAAGAGCCCTACTGCCACGGAGATTTCTTATGCAATTCAGCTCAAAGAACAGGCTAAGTCTCTGCACGAAACGATAGATACGTTAAGCTGTGATGATGAGAATCAGCTTTTTTCCACTAAAACTGCCTATAGCGATCACCCTGGACAAGTCAGTGTTTCTTATGAACCGACAGAGAATCAAAGTGTTTCTTCTTATTATAAAGCACCTCCTCACTTTGTTATGTCAATTCAGGACTATGCGACTCCGCAACGTAATACCTCCAGTTATCTGACCTCTTCCCAACCGGTCATGATGCCTGCCGGCAGCTATTCCTTTGATCTGATCACAAATAAACTGCACTATGAACTGCAATTCGACTTACAGCCGGGCGATACACATGATACCCTGCAACACAGACTCATGCGTCTGATCAACAATTCTGACCTGGGCGTACATGCCGAGGTACTTCAGGACGACAGCGGCCGCAGTGCCCTGCAGATTACCTCTGATGCTTATGGTATTCCTGCAAAAGGCAATGAACATTTCCGCATTACAGATGATAATACCTCTCACAGCAGCGGCATGGTACATTACCTTGGTCTTAACAAAGACATTGAGACAGCAAGAAATGCTGCCTATACAATAGATGGTGAACCTCAGTCTTCCTATGGCAATACTTTCCGGGTCTATGATGCATATGAAATCACTCTGCATCCTGAATCTGCTGCCGATAAGAACACTGAGATTCAAGTAGGACTTTATCCCGATCCGCAATCTCTTTCCTATAATATAGACGCCTTTGTAAAAAGCTATAATGCATTCTGGGAAAGTACAAAATCCGCGCCGGAACATTCAGAACGTTTAAGCGAAGATATGCATAGACTACTGCAAGGGCATCAAAGTGAGATTGAGAAATACGGTATACAGGTCAAAGAAGATGATACTCTCCTCTATCCGCCCAGAGAGAAATCAGAAGAGGCGACTCCGATGGATCTGGATGCATTGCAGAACTTTGGCAGTCATTTGATCCGTAAATTAAGCTCTATCGCCATGGACCCTATGGAATACCTGAACCGGCAGATCTGTTCCTATCCCAATCCTGCCACTACTTATATCAACCCATATGTAACCAGTATCTACAGCGGCATGCTGTTTAATACATATTGTTAAAGGCATCATCTGATTCTTTCTCAAATGATGCCTTTTTTGTACCTATTATAATGAATATTTATAATTGCTCTTCTACCATGGTAAGTGCGGCACGAACCACCTTATCCATATCATAATATTTGTACTGTCCCAGTCTTCCTCCAAAGAGTACATTCTTTTCCTGCGCAGCTCTTTGTGCATATTTCTCATACAATTCACTGTTATGTTTATCATTTACAGGATAATATGGTTCATCCCCCCGGCTCCATTCCTTCGGATATTCTCTGGTAATGACAGTACCTTTCTGTGTGCCGAATTCAAAGTGCTTATGTTCAATAATACGGGTATAAGGTACTTCTCTTTCTGTATAATTTACTACAGCATTTCCCTGATAATTGTCTTCGTCTTCCAGATATTCAGTCTCAAAACGCAGGGAACGGTATGCCAGTTCTCCGTAACAATACTCATAGAATTGGTCGATCATACCTGTATACAGTACTTTTTCAAAAGTATCTTCACCGTCCATAGAGATAAATCCGCCATCTGTGCTCCGCTGGCAGAAAGTCTCATAATCGGTTCCAAGCTTCACTGGAATTCCTTCCAGAAGCTTCTCCACGATCTGCGTATATCCACCCTTGGGGATTCCCTGATATGGGTCATTAAAATAATTATTGTCAAAGACGAAGCGGACAGGAAGCCTCTTAATAATGAAGCTTGGCAGTTCCTTGCAGTCTCTGCCCCACTGCTTCTCCGTATAGCCTTTTACCAGTTTCTCATAGATATCTCTTCCGACCAGTGATAATGCCTGTTCTTCCAGATTCTTAGGCTCTGTGATATGCAGGTCTGCAATCTGTGCATCAATATGCTCTCTGGCTTCCTTTGGGGTCTTGATGTTCCACATCTTGGCAAAGGTATTCATATTAAAAGGCAGGTTATACAACTCATCCTTATATCGTGCCACTGGGCAGTTAATATAGTGATTAAACTCCACAAACTGGTTTACATAATTCCACACTTCTTTATCTGAGGTATGAAAAATATGTGCTCCATACTCATGAACCTGAATTCCATTTACTTCTTTTGTATAAATATTACCGGCTATGTGATCTCTCTTCTCAATGACCAGACAGTCTTTTCCCCTTTTCTCCATCTCATGAGCAAAGACTGCACCATATAGCCCTGCGCCTACTACTAAATACTGATAATGCATTGGTAAGTTTCCCTTTCTGTTATGTTAACTTCAGTGTAATCCCTCTACCGTGTTAAGTCAACTCAAAAACCATTCTCCTGTGGTTTCCAGTCCCGCGCCATCTGTTCGTATTCTGCTGCCTTCTGTGTAAGCCGAAGCTTCTCCAGCTCATACTCTTCCTGTGGCAGTGCCCTGATATGCGGTGACTTGGCATATCTTCGATAGCTCAACGCAAGCGCCATCAAAGGTGATGTACCGCTGCTGGCAATGTCAATCTCACTTTCACTTTCAAAAGCCGCTGTGTAGAACCAGTGCGCCGCCTCCGGATAATCCTCCTTCTTCAGGAAAAAGTATCCAAATTCCATGCATACTTCCGCAGAAGGAACAGTAATCTCACTGCGAAGCCCGGTCTTTAACATAGCTGCTGCATCATCGCTTAACCGATAGATCTTTAAAAGTACTGCAATGATCTGTCTGGTCAACAGTTCTTTGTTTCTGGCTGCCACTTCTTCCAGCATTTTTTCCAGGAAAGTTCTTGCCCGGACCAGCGTATCTTCGTCTCCTGCTTTATACAGCTCACGCAGATACATAGTCAATAATCTGTCAGAAAGTGTGCCCTTTTCCTCTATGATTCTGGAAAAGACACCGAAATCTCTGCCACTGTGGTCTCCCTGTGGTCTGTGACGTACTTCAATCTCACTGTCATATACGACCGGATTCGTGTTTATGGTCTCATGAATAGGCTCAATCCACGTAAACTGCCGCAGTCTTTTAAAAAGCTTAGGTCTTAAATCTCTGGCAAAATTCTCCGTAGGATGGTTGATCTGTTCTGTAACATAAATCATCTGTACAATCTCTACCTCTGGAAGGATTGCCTGCTTCAGCAGCTGGAACTTCTTTCTGTTCTCTGCATCTATGTATTCATCTGCGTCCGCAGAATAGATATAATCCCCTGTTGCCTTGGAAAAGGCAAAATTTCTGGCTGCCGAGAAATCATTGCACCACTGGAAATCATATATTTTATCTGTATACTGCGCAGCTATCTCTTTCGTACGATCTGTAGAGCCGGTATCCACAATAATGATTTCATCCATTAACGCCTGTAGAGAATCCAGACAGTCTTTCAGGACTGCCTCTTCATTCTTAACAATCATACACAAGCTGAATCTTACATCTTCCATAGTTCTAACCCTGCCTTTCCTGATTCATTATATCCTTTAAGCGCTGCTGCTTGCTCATGCTTTATTCCAATCACTTTATATCTATATTCTAATAATTGTCTGACTATTTTCTGCTTTATATGATAATTATACCGTATTAAATAAATTTACTCAACAATTATTCATTATTTTCTGTTATTATGTAAAGTTTTGTGTTAAAATAAAACCAGCGATTTTATAATACCAGTGCGAAACAATCTGTTGGTATTAAAGTAACAGGGGATACGTGTAAAGAAAAGAGGATTTATATGGATTACAGACAGACTTATGAAATACTGTTAAAGACGATTTGTGAAAATGACAAGAGAATTCTGCAATTGCTGGCTCACATAAGCCAGTGCGATGATATGTTGTTAGAGTTGTCCCTGCAGACTTGTCCCAATCCAGTCACTCTACAGGCAATTACGCTCAAAAAAGATCGCCTGATCGAGCAGTTGGAGAACGCCAGCGCTGATGAAGAACAGTATGTGTCACAGCTTAGCAGTATTGCTTCTTTGTGCAACGAGGTCACTTCCCATCCACTGTATCTGAAAATGGATCTCCTTCATGCTGCGATCAGTGAACGTATGAAGCTGGTACTTCATAAGGAGGATGCAAGCAATCCGTTAATCACCAGTCAGTTGTCAGAATATCAGGAGAAACTGGAAATGGATATACGCATTCAGGAAGTTCCAAGAGAGAAACGCCATATCTTCTACGTATATCCAAATAAATAATCAGCCCAGAAGCTCCAGAAGTTCTTCTCTGGAGAATGTCGGATTATCCATATTCTCTCCGCCAAGAACCTGATCCGCCAGTTCCTGTTTCATCTCCTGGAGCTTCAGAATCTTCTCCTCTATGGTATCTTTGGCTATCAGCTTATATACCGTAACGACATTCTTCTGTCCAATTCTGTGTGTTCTGTCCGTTGCCTGGTTCTGCGCTGCCAGATTCCACCACGGATCAAAATGTATCACAATATCCGCACTCGTCAGATTAAGTCCTGTTCCACCGGCTTTTAATGATATAAAGAATACCGACACTTCATCCCGGTTAAATGCTTCTACCATTTCAATTCGCTGTTCCTTTGGCGTCTGACCGGTCAGTTTATAATAGGAAATCTGCTCTGCATCACTGCGTTTGGCCAGCAGCTCCAGCATGGAAGTGAACTGGGAAAATACCAGAATCTTATGTCCTCCTTCTATGGCGTTATGCAGTAATTCCATACACATTTCCAGCTTCGCCGCACCACCCTTATAATTCTCGTATACAAGCAGCGGGTTACAACAGATCTGTCGCAGCCTGGTAAGCTCTGCAAGCAATTGCAGCTTTTTCTCACGAAACTGTGCATCTGTCTGACCATTAAGCAGACGTTTGAGATTCTGTACATTTGCCGTATAGAGCTGTTGCTGCTCCTCTTCCATTCTGGCATACACTGCTTCTTCCAGCTTATCAGGCAAGTCTGCCAGCACCTCTTTTTTAAGGCGTCTCAGAATAAAAGGCGTAATCATTCTGCGAAGACGCATCATGGCATCCTGATCCTGCTGTTCCACAATGGGCGCTTCTATCTCTTCTTTAAACTGCTTATATCCATAGAGAAATCCCGGCATCAGATAGTCAAAGATACTCCACAGCTCGCTCAATCTGTTCTCCATAGGCGTACCTGTCAATGCAAACCTGGTTCCCGCATGAATCATCTTCACCGCCCTGGCAGCCTGCGTGCTCTGGTTCTTAATGAACTGTGCTTCGTCCAGTATTTCACAGAAGAATTCTATATTTTCATAGTTCTCAATATCCCTCTTGAGCAGGTCATAGGAAGTGATCAGAATATCCATGTCTGTGCTCTCTTCTACCAGTCTTTTTCTGGAAGCTGCATCTCCTGTAACCATGACAGGGTGCAGGTCTGGAGCAAAACGTTCTATCTCACTTTGCCAGTTATACACCAGCGAAGCCGGGCAGACGATCAATGTCCTGTGTCTCTCTGTCATCAAAAAAGCAATGACCTGCAAGGTCTTACCAAGTCCCATATCATCCGCCAGAATACCGCCAAAGCCATTTGCCTGTAAAGCTTTGAGCCAGCGAAATCCGCTCTTTTGATATTCTCTCATGATCTGCTCAAGCTCTTTTGGGACTTCATATTCGCTGTCTTCCATGACACGCATATTTCTGACCAGCTGCCTGAAATCCGTATCCCGGCGGATATACTCTGCGCCCTCCTCATGAGCCAGACTATCCAGAAACAGTGCGCGATACCGTGGAATCTGTATCTCTCCGCTTCTGATCTGTCTTGCCGTCAATTGCAGGCCATCCACCAGCTCTACCAGATTCTCCAGTCTGGTATCCTGCATATTCAGAAATGCACCTGAACGAAGACGATAATATTTCTTGCGCCGATTGTACTTTGTTAGCACTTCAGCCAGTTCATCCATTGACAACTCGCTGGAATCCAGAGTCAGATCCAGCAGACCGCTTTTTAGTGAAATTCCCATGGAAAAGGCAGGTGTATTCAGAATCTGCACCTTTTTCATCTTCTCTGATATATAGACCTCTCCCAGCTCTTCCAGTGCATGTATGCCGCTTTGCAGAAATTCATAAATCGCATCCACATCCTCACGCAGCACTCTGCGTTGGCTTTTGCCATCATATTCCGGGAAAAAGGCACTGACTGCGGCATCCATCTCCATCTCCCGCTGCACATCTCTCTTCTGCGATATAGAACCGGACGGCATATCAATAAAACGTGCCGCATCATTCTCTACGGAAAAGACATCATAACTCTCTTCTCCATAAACCGCACATAATCTACATGTAATCTCATCATATTCTGGCATATCCAGATAAATGGCAAACTGCGCCTGGTCAGGGAGATAATTCTCCGGGCGAAATTCCTGAATCTGCACATCATAATGTTTCTCAAGTTCCGGTAATAAATCCCTGCAAAAAAGCGGCAGTTCCCGCTCTGCAATAAATACGCTGTTACCGCCTTGCTCATTCATATATGTGCGAAAGCCCCGAACTCTGCGTATTGTATCCAGGCTTGTCCGATATATGATACCCGCATCGCTGTCATAGGCATAGGAATATACCGCACCTTCTGTCATAGGCATAGAACGCACAATCAGCCGGATGCCAGAGGGAACACCTATAACACTCAAAGGAATCGGTGGCTCCCCTTCCTGCACCGTGTACTGTACTGGATTTGTAAAAAACGTCTCCATTTCAAAAGGCATCTGAGACTCTTCCATGATCTCCATGAATCTGTCCAGCTGCACTCCTGCCAGTGGAATCTCTCTCCTGACATCGTTTCTTGTGTAATACTGATAGATATTCTGTCCACCACGGGCCTGAAAATCCTTCATGATATCCACAAGGAAAGCCGCAAGTGGTGCACTTTCCTTGTCAAAAGCCGATATATGATGGTAAAATGCCAGCTTCGCACCATAAGACTTATACTCAGAATCCGCCATAAGTCTTGCGAATTCTCCTATGTCTTTTAATACATAAAGCTTCGTAATTCCAATGCGAAATTCCACAGAAAGCTTACCATGGTAGTCATGGCAGCAGGGTATAAGCTGTACTTTGCCCCGTACTGTAGACTGCTTAAAAGGAAGCTGCTGTTCCAACCCCTGATTCATCAGGATTCGATACATACCTCTGTCCGTCTGCGGCATGGAGCGTTGTCTGGTAAGGTGCTCCCGCTCCGGTGTTTTGCCATATAAGGTACTGCCTTTTACAATACCGGGCGTTGCTTCCAGCTGAGCTATCTTCTCCGGGAATTCTACCTTGAGCTTCTTCGCCGGGGCTTCCTGCTTACACCGTATGTCCTCTCTCACCTGAAAATAACGAAGCAGTGTCGCTACACAATGCTTACAAAGGCCGGCATATTCTACATGGGCAGGACATTCGCAACGATAAGAATGCAGCTCTTTTGCTTCTTCGTCTACCACCACTTCCGTGTTATAGCATCTCCAGCTGCTTCCCTGTACATATGCTTTGATCTTCTTACACGGTGTTTCTTCTATATATACATCCTGAATCTGAATATGCTGCACATTACCACTCTGATACAGCCATTTACCTCTTTGAAATACCTGTTGTGATGTATCCTTGCGAATATCTGTCTCTGTATACATAATATCCATGCCTTCCTGTTATCCTATACCGCTGCCACTTCAGAACCCCTGCGTAAAATCGCAGCTTCAATGCTTTGTTTTTTCCTATGTGGGTCTGCATAATTACCTTATAGCAGATTATAGCACAAAATGACGGCTTGCACATATTTTCTTAATGATAGATACCATTCCTTGGATGACTCAGGAAGCGGTATCCCTCTCCCCATTTCGTCTCAATGTATCTTGAACTCTCACCATCATCCTTCATCTTCCTGCGCAGCTTGGAAATATGCATGGCTACTGTATTCTCGCGAACATTCACATAAGGCAGTCCCCAGGCTTTCTCATAGATATCTTTTCTGCTGACTAATACATCTGCGCTCTCCATCAGTACCTGCAATACCAGTGCTTCCATCTTCATAAGCACAATCTTCTCACCATCCATTTCCAGGATTGAATTCTTCGTATCCAGAATTACATCTGAAACTGCAATTCTGCCGTCTTCCTGATATTGTACCGGCTTAACGCTCTTACGACGATGATTCACACTGGCAATGCATTTTGCCATTAATTGAACCGGAGGCGTTGCAATGGGCATATAGTCTGCAATCCCCATACGATACGCACCTACCACACTGATATCGTCCATATCCTTGCCCATCATAAACATTGTGACATCGTCTTTTCTATCCAGAATCTCCATTGCCAGTGTATATCCTGATTTGTTTGCCATATAGTCATCTACAACTACCACATCATATTGTTCCTGTGTAGCCTTACGATATCCCTGAAAAGGCACGTGTTCTATGGTTGCATCCATATTCCACATGGTACAGGCTTTCAGGTAGCCTGCGTCTCTGCCATCTTCTTCAATAATGAACAGGACCTTTGCGGAAATATCATCCGATACTGACAGTAAGTTTCTCATATGTGTTCTCCTTCCTCATATCTGGTTGAAAATTAATTTTCTTTTTAACCTATTTTAGCATATTGTCTGAATATAATTATTATTTAATGTATTTTTGTCCTATGTATGATATACTTGTCTTGTGTTATATTATATGTCCGTACTATAATTGTTAATGGGCTGCCCGCAGTCCTGTCACCTCGCAAAGGAGGAACTTCTTATGAAAAAAATTCGTGCACTCGAACCTCAGCTCCTTGTCCTGGAAGCCCTTACCTATAATCAATGGGTCATCACAATGGGACAGATGCTGCAAGCAACCAGTATGGATCTATACATACATTGCGTAAATGTCGCCTCTATCGCTGCCCATATGGCACTCTTTGGTAATCGTCAAATGCTCAATGAGCAGGGTATCTCTCCTATTTCTCTGGTGTTAGGCGCTTTTCTCCATGATATTGGTTATATTGGAAAGGGATGTTGCTCTGCCTGTGGTAAAAATCCACAGTCTATGTCTTATATGGAACAGCTGGCTTTTGATGAACATATCAGTGCCGGTCTCGAACAGGTCAAGCATCATACGGATGACCCTGTTGTTCTGGATATTGTATCCATGCATCACGAATATCTCAATGGAACAGGCTATCCAAATGGATGCCGGGCAGAGGATATCCCACCTCATGTCAGGCTCGTCTCCATTGCCAATTCCTTATGCGCTTATCTGGAAAATACACAGCATACGTCTTCTGATTCTACGCCTATGCTTATGGCTGAGTTATTGGATTATCTGCATAATGAAGCAATCAGTGGAAAATACGATATTACACTTCTGAATGCATTTTTCGATGGCATTATGAGCTATTATGACAGTCTTATTCCTCTGCGCAACGGTCTGCGCGATTATTGCTCAGAAAAAGGATAAGCAGTAGAATTGCTATCAGCCCCAGTATGCCCAGTCCTACAAGGAAGGACGCATTGGCTCTGCCCAGTTCTGCCTGATAGGCGGCTGGATTCTGGGGTGAAATGGCATCCTGATCGTGGTTGGTATTATCATCTGTTCCTGTATTGTTTATCCACGGGGTGTTATCTGCACTTGTGTGACTCTCCCATGGAGTATCATCAGGGATGGTGGTCAGAAGTTGTATATCATTTTCAATTGCAGGGGCTTCCTCTGTCTTTGTATTATTGGAATTCACTGGTGGTTGAATTTGATTTAAACCGTCTGCTAATACAAATGTTACATCATTTATGTTCGTAATATCATTCTTGCCAGGTACTCCATTTATCAGATTGTTAGGGATATCTGATTTACTTGTGGTTCCATTTGAGGAATTATCATTTTTCCCTGATATTCCATTATCTGTGTTATCGGGTTTATTCGTTGTTTCATTATTAGAGCTGTCCGATTTACCAGTTGATCCACTATCTGAGTTATCTGGTTTTGTTGTACTTCCATTACTGGAGTCTCCCGGTTTCGTGGTGCTTCCATTGCTGGTGTCATCTGGTTTCGTGGTGCTTCCACTGCTGGAATCTCCCGGTTTTGTGGTGTTTCCATTATCAGAGTCTCCCGGTTTTGTTGCACTTCCATTATTGGCGTCACCCGGATTGCCTGTGGAATTATCCTTATCCTGGTCTGGGGTAGTTGGTTTGGTATCTTCCTTCTTGGGTGGCTCTGCTGCCTGATTAACCTGTAAGGCTGCCTGGTTGGAGCTTACCTTGATCTGCTGCCCGTTCTGTTCGCTGACTACCGTCAGTTCGCACCAAAAAGTGTATTTTCCTGCTTTATAGCCGGAAGGAATTTTACACTTGACTGTATTTCCATTTTCTACTTTGGTCTTTTTGCCATTCTGCTGCATATACCACTGTGGTGTAATGGTATAACCCTGTTTCATACTCTGCTCATAAGCAACTTCCATATAGCTTTCTGTATAGTCAGACTCCACTTCTACGGAGGTTGGCTGTTTTGTAATAGACACCGGATTTACCCAGTACGCATAGAATGTCTCATCCTGAACAATATCTGATTTTCGCGCCGGTTCCCCTGACGCACTATAATAACAGGTTCCCCTGCCATCTTTTTGCCGGTAATAGCCTGCAAATAATCCATCTTCCCTGACTGGGAGTGTAATATCGGGCATCTGCTTCCTATATGCCGCTGTAATAGTCTCTACCACATTGCCATAGCCATCTTCCAAAGTTACTGTATATTCTCTGGGAATATTGCGGTATACTGCAATATAGTTTTTGTTCTCTGTAACAGGGGATTGCACGGTGTCTGCCCCTGTCAGGTTCTCTTTACGTCCTGTCTCCATATCGTCCCAACCGGTAAAAGTATAACTGTACTGTGAATCTGCCTTTCTGGCAGGTTCTGTCTTCACTGGGTAATCAGCTATGCTTCCCTTTGATGCAGTGACGCTGCCCAGTAAAGTCATATCATAATTATAATAATTTAAGGTCAGTTGTTCTTTGGTAAGTTGCGTTATAGTTATCTTTCCACCTCCCTGTCTCACACCTGCTGCCACTGAAACATTTTTACACACATCTGAGTTATAATAATTCGTTCCACCATATGCCTGCTTATTTTCCTCAATCATAGCCTCTGATTTGCCGCATGACAGACGATATTTATCAATACTACTATTGTCCTTCCCACAATCCCTCTTGGTATGTGTCCACGAACCATCCGTAATGAAGTCCGAATCCATATCGCCTTCATTGCTTCCCCATTCTCCGCACACACTGCAATTGGCTTCTATATAGCCCGGCTGATCATCACTGACTCTGAAATTCTCAAATGTTCCACACTGTACAAAACAGCTGCCGTCATGAGTATGTCTGATTTCTCCTGTGTAACAGCCGCCGCCTGATTCTTCGCTGCCTGTGTGCTCATGGTATCTGGTATAGCCACTCTGTCCACCCTGATAGCCACCACCGCCACCGGCTGAATTCGGCTCTGAGCTGGATTCACCCATTGAAGTTCCATTTAGCACTCCTTTATCTATTCCTCCATAACCGCCATCTTGCGTATCCGTGGCTCCACCTCCACCGCCGGCAACTGCTGCTGTAACTCCATTGATTACCACCGTTGTGGCGCCGCCTCCGGAGGTCAAGGTTCCCTGACCTCCTCCCTGGCTGTCATTGCTTCCACCAATACGAAGCTCTACCCGATCATTCTGGTGAAGGCTGACCTGCATATTGACCATGCCACCTTTTCCACCTGTATGTTCCTGATAAGAACCGCCCTGCGCACCATATAATTCAAATTGATAGACGCCGTCACTCGTCACTGTAAAATCCTGACTGGCTTCATATTCCCAGTGGTCAGGCTCACTTGCTGTCTGTTCAGGACTCATTGTCACAACCGCCGCCATCAATGTCATAATTCCTTTCTTCATCCATATTGCTTTCATTGAACTACTCCTTATTTCACATTCATTATGTGTGTCACGTAACAAGGCGGTATGTTATAGTACTTTAGTCTCATTTGCAATAGATGTTATGATTCTTTTAAGGTTATTGCCAAACATAAAATTCATAAAAACATAAACAAATCATAAACTGACGTCTTTTTCCATAAACAAAAAAGCCAAATATGCTTGCAAATCCAAGGATTCACAGCCTATCTGGCTTTTTATTATATATAAAAAATATTCCCCCGTAGTTTATAAACGAATTTATACTTTATTCAAATACAATCTGTCTGCCGTGTGCTCTTCCGTATTCCTCCAGACGCTGCCTGAAATGCTCCACACCCTCTGTATTGCCTGCAAGATTATGCAGAAGCATAATCCTTACGAAGGTATCATATGCCTGTTCTCCCAGCGCATCAATATCTGACATCTGTGTCACTTTTACAAAAGTCAACAGCGCCAGCAGATTGTCACCACATGCCTGATGTGCACAGCCAAGCAAATAACCATATTCTGCACCTTTAAAACGGTCTGCATATTTCATCAGATGCTCCCTGGCTTCCTGTCCCTTATCCAACTCCAGTAAAAGTCTGGCATAGGCTGGAACTGCCACCTTCATAAAGCCTTTTTCCGGGTTATCATTTCTGGCGAAGCACTCTGCATACGCCTTCTGTGCTTCATCATATCTCTTCAATATGTAATAGGACTGTCCCATCTGGAAATACAGATAATCATCAAAAGGTGTCTCACCCAGTGCAGACTGAAGCATCGTCAGGTTTCTCGCCTGTTTACGCTCCATCTCCTCCGGTGTGATATCATATCCATGGTGTTCGACCTCTACAGGCAAACGATAAGTACTCAGGCATACCTCCTCCAAGTTCACCTGGTTCTTCGGCGTGATCTGCTCATGAATACGGAATCTGTACTCGAAGAAATTACGATTGTAGAAACGTGGAACCTCTTCTGCCTTATAGGTATGTTCTCCATCCGGCTGCGTGTATACATTCGTCAGTCCCATCATTCCAACATGACGAAGATGCTGCTGCATACAGATACGCAGAGCCTTTTCATCAAGCTGCGTCAGATATTCATCGCAGTCCAACACCAGAATCCAGTTATTGGACGCCTGTGCTGCTGCAAAATTGCGGGCTGCGCTGAAATCATCAATCCATGAGAAATCATAGACTTTATCTGTATAGCGGGTGGCAATCTGTCTGGTATCATCTGTCGAACCGGTATCCACTACAATAATCTCCCAGGAATAGCGGCGCAGTGCCTTGAGACAGTTCTCAATATATTTCTGTTCATTCTTTGCAATGATGCATACTGAAATAGGAAGTTTTGTCATTTTCGTTCTCCACCTTAGCTGTTTACTACACGTTCTTTCTCACGCATGCATGCTTCATATTTCCCCTGAAAAACCTCTGCCATTTTCTCATCGCCCATATCGCGGTACAATTCAATGATATGTTCATAACAATGCAGCAGATTCTCGCCCAGTGTATCTGCATCTGCCATAGTTGTTGTTTTTACATAATAAAGCAGTGCTTTAAGTGGCTGTCCATTATCCAGGCAAACACCTGCATAGGTGAACTGGAACTTCGCTGTCTTGCATCGTCCTGCATAACGATCCATCAGGGCAAGTGCCTCCTTCTCCCTGCCCACTTTCACATAAGCTTTGGCAAGAGAAATAATCATAACCTGCACATAAATAAATTCTGGTGAAGGATCACTGGCAAGACCTCTCTCATAGAATGTAACGGCTTTTTCATGGTTGCCAAGGATAAATTCTGACTGACCAATCTGGAAAAGAGTATAGGAATCATTAGGATCGCGTTCCAGATTCTTATATAAAAGGCTTAAGTTTCGTCGCTGCTTATCCTGCATTTCTTCCGGTGTCAATGCATAACCATGATGCACAACCTCCATAGGAAGCAGGAAGCACTGCATCATTTCTTCTCTCTTCGCCATATCCCTGGAGCATACCTGCTCATGGATTGGATAATCAAATGTATAAAAGTTCTTATTATAGAAGCGGGTCACATCATCTGTTCCATATCCTGTCTGCCCGTCTTCATCCAGAACAAGATTCTTGAGCCTGATCACTCCTGTATATCTTGGAAACTTCTGCATGAGGATACGCATAGTCTTCACGTCTATGCTGTTTACATATTCATCACAGTCCAAAGACAGTATCCAGTTATTAGACGCATGCTGCGCACAGAAATTCCTGGCTGCGCTGAAATCATCAATCCAAGTAAAATCCAGTACTTTGTCCGCATACCGGGACGCAAGCTCCTTTGTCCTGTCCGTAGAACCTGTATCTGTAACAATAATCTCAAAGCCGTATGGCTTTAATCTCTTCAAACATTCTTCGATATTCTTCTCCTCATCTTTTGCGATGAGGCACACGGAAATCGGCACCTTAGACATATATAATCCCCTTTATGAACACAGCTATTTGGTAATTGCAAAGTGAGTATCCAGAATAGGACGAATGATGCCGATATACAAATGCAACACAGACCCACTCTCGTTACGTGAAAAACGTAGTACATAAGGCGCTAAAAGACAGCGCCTAAGTGCTGACGTTTTTCAAGTGTCTGCTTATGCATTTGTATATCTGTATCATTCTGTATCCGTGATAAACATTTTGCAATTATGCTATTTTTTATTTTATAGTTGAATTGTAGCACAATTTGAATTTATTTTCTATATTATATAAACATTTTATGTAAATTATTTGCAACTATTTAGGGGCATGCAAATTGAGGCAGAATATGTTTGTTCTCAAACATCTTTGACTCGATTTATATGGCGAAATAACCACAATAAGCAGATAACAAGTAAACTTGTTATCCCGTAAAACATCGAAGATACGCTTTTGCGCATGGGGTTCTAAATAATTATATTACTTATAAGTAAAAACAGGACCACCCAAATGAGGGTAAGCCCTGTCATTTTCTTCGTTATCCTTGTAGAAGTGATAACACTCCCTGATTGGCCTGGTTTGCCTGCGCAAGCATTGCCTGTCCTGCCTGCTGCAGAATATTGGCATTGGCATTTCGTACCATTTCTTCTGCCATATCTGTATCACGGATTGCTGACTCTGCTGCTGTGGTATTCTCCACAATATTATCCAGGTTGTTCACCGTATGCTCCAGACGGTTCTGCACAGCTCCGAGAGCGGAACGTTGTCTGGATATCTGCTGTAGTGCATCTCCCACCACGTCTATCGCATCGGTTGCATTATTTCCTGTCTCATCTACAATACCAATATTGTAGCTTGCCAGTTTATCAATGCCGATGCCTGCTGCCGTCAGGGTATCTATCGTTGCTGATATCTTATTTCTGCGGTCACTCTGTGCTCCTACATGAAGATTGAAGGTAAGACCTTCTGCGACCTGCTGTGACGACTGTGTAATATACTTAGCTATCGTAGATGGCGCTTCCATACCCTTGGTCTGCGCATAGGCTAATGCATTTTTATAAACAGTAGTAGACGTACTGCTGAATACCTCATCTGATACTCTCGCCTGTGCGGTCGTGTAAAGACCTCCTGTATAGTTGCCGTTTTTATCAAAATATTGATTCAGGGCAATTCCTGATATCTCCTGACCGTCCGCATTATAGAGCTTCTGCAGGCTCTCAGCCCGCTCCAGATATTCATCAGTCCACTTGAAATCTTTATTATTCAGCATCTGCTCCCTAACTCTGGCGCTGGTTCCGTTCTCTCCATCCAGAACATCCACCAGACGATACTGATCCAGTATGGTGTTCTTATCATCCAGATACTGCGTCATATCCGTATCTTTGGTGATATGGGTTACTGTGTTGTTGGCTGTATTGTAAATATAAAGATCCTGTTTGGCTTTTACAACAGAAGTGGTGCCGTCAACATAGAGATCGTTGCCCTTATCTGTATCAGAATCCAGCTCGGCATTGATAAATGCCACATAACTGCTCGTATTCAGTACACCTTTTCCCTTATTATCAGCAACAGTGCTCTTGGAGAGATACTTCGTCATATCGTCTCCCTTGCTTAGCTTATCAGCGCCAAATGCAATACTTGGACCGGAGTTAAGTACCTTATTATCTACTACATAAATATTATTGGTTCCAACATAATTCATGCAGTATGTAGTAGGATTCTTCAGATTCGGAATCGTATTCTTCGTAAAAGTCGTAGAATAATTTGTAATATATACGCTGGTAGTAGGTCCGGTCTGATCTCCTTTTAGCAAAAAAGTCTCATTGAACTTGGTTGTTTCAGCGATTCTGTCAATTTCGGACACCAACTGATCCAGTTCATCCTGAATGTACTGACGGTCAGCTGTGGAATTGGTGCCATTTGCCGCCTGCACGCACAATTCGTTCATTCTCTGCAGCATATCCTGCACTTCAGCCAGCGCTCCTTCCGCTGTCTGTACACAGGAAATACCATCTTCTGCATTGGACGCAGACTGTGTCAGTCCACGCACCTGCTTACGCATTTTCTCAGAAATAGCCAGTCCTGCTGCATCATCAGCCGCACGGTTGATCTGATAACCGCTCGAGAGCTTCTCCGTAGAGCCTGATACTGTCTTTGTAGTGATGCCCAACATTCTATTGGCGTTCATAGCCATAAGGTTATGCTGTACTACCATAAGTTTGTCCCCCTATATAAATGCGCCAGCCACGCTGATGCGGTGACTGGCGCGTATAAAAACTATCTCCCCTATATATAACCTTCTTACGATCTGTATTACTGTAACAGACTAAGTACTCCCTGATTAGCCTGATTAGCCTGTGCCAGCATGGACTGACCTGCCTGCTGTAAGATATTGGAATTGGAATATTTTACCATTTCCTCTGCCATATCTGTATCACGGATAGCGGACTCGGCAGATGTGGTGTTCTCTACAACATTATCCAGATTCTTGATAGTGTGCTCTAATCGGTTCTGAACAGCACCTAATGCAGAACGCTGTCTGGATACCATATTAAGTGCATCTGCAATGACATCAATAGCATCTGTTGCATTGTTACCTGTGGAATCTACGATACCAATGTTGTAGCTTGCAAGCTTGTCAATACCAAGGCCTGCTGCTGTCAGGGTAGAGAGCTCTACCTGAACTTTGTTATTTCTATCAGAATCAGAACCTGCATGAAGTTCTACGTCAAGAGCTGCTGCCACCTGAGTGGAAGACTGGGTGATGAATTCTCCAATTGTTGCAGCAGTAAAATTATTGTTATTTATAGCCGTAAGATTTTTTGCACGTGCATCTGTTGACTTAAGGAATACTTCATCAATAGCCCTGGCTTGAGAAGTTGTATATAAACCTCCCTTATAATTTCCATTTTCATCAAAATACTTATTTAAAGCTACTCCTGATACAATCTGACCATTTGCATCATATAGCTGTTTTGCAGACACATCCCGTTCAAGATAATTGTCTGTCCACTTAAAACTGGTATTATTTCCTCCCAACATAGCTGCAGATACTTTTGCTGAGGTATATGTAGTGGAGGCTGCATAACCATCTACTCCCACTTTACTCTTGCTACCATATAAAATATCTACTAAGCGATACGTGTCTTTCATAGTATCATCATCATTCAAATACTTAGTCATTTCTGTTCCCGCTGTAATTCTTGTTACAGTTCCATTGTCTGTATTATAAATATATAGTTCCCTGTTAGCCCTAACTGTAGAAGAAGTTCCATCTGTTGAAAGATCATGATTCGATTTAGTTGCACCTGTCACTGAATCATGTACCTTACCAGAACTACCGGTATCTACATAGGAATCCAATTCTACATTTACAAAGGCTACATAAGATGCTGTATTCAATGTGGCTTTTGCAGCATTTACACCAGTTGTTGCTGAAATTGTAGTTGGAGTAAGATATTTTGTAATATCATCACCTTTTTGAATCTTATTCCCCGTTAATGAAATGTTGGAACTTGTTTTGAAAATTGAAGCAGATACTATATACAAATTATTGGTTCCTACATAATTTGTCTTATAAGTTACACTATTAGCCAACATATCATTTGGTAAATTATTTTTCGTATAAGTTACAGAATAATTGGTGATATACATATTCTTGGTCGGTTTGGTACTGTCACCTTTTAACAAATATGTCTCATTGAACTTGGTTGTTTCTGCAACACGGTCAATTTCTTCGATCAGCTGATCAAATTCATCCTGAATATACTGACGGTCTGTTTCAGAATTGGTTCCATTGGCAGCCTGTACAGCCAGTTCATTCATTCTCTGAAGCATTTCCTGCACCTCAGCCAGCGCTCCTTCCGCTGTCTGTACACAGGAGATACCATCCTCTGCATTGGAAGAAGCCTGTGAAAGACCTCTGATCTGTTTTCTCATTTTCTCGGAAATTGCAAGTCCTGCTGCGTCATCCGCTGCTCTGTTGATGCGATAACCGCTTGACAATTTCTCAGTGGAGCCTGATGCCTCCTTGGTCGTAATGCCAAGCATTCTGTTAGCGTTCATAGCCTGAAGATTGTGTTGTACTACCATTCTCTTATACTCCCCTTTTCTTTCATGATTAACTGTGTCTTCCTTCAGACACAGTTTTTACTCTCTTCCCTTAACTTATAGGTTTCTCTGAATGATTACTGTAAACTAATTATGCTATTGGTTTATGTCAATAGCGTTTTCAGTAAATATATCGGATTGAATTGTCAGAAATTTTATAGATTAACATATAATTTTTAAATAATTTGTTTAAAATAAAAAATTTACATAAAAAAGGTCTATGGAATTCACTCCATAGACCTCTGTATATTCGTTTCTATTTACTTACACATTACTTACACAATTCTTTTACTACATCTGAAGACTGATTAGCCTGTGCCAATACAGAATCGTTGGCATTTTCCAAAATTCTGCGATTTGCTGCACGAATCATATCATCTGCCTTATCTACATCCAGAATATTGCTCTGTGATGCAAGCACATTCTCCAATGCAACATTCAGTTCATCGTCTGATAATACTGATTTTCTGCTGTTTACATCTGATATTGAGACTTCAACTTCTTTGTCTGCTGCCTGTGCAGTAGTCTGCTCCTGAACCTTTGTGCCGGGTTCCTCCTTGGATAATGCTGTTGTGTAATTCTGTTCCGGCTTCTTGTTGACTTCCATGTGATTTGTTACGAGCATACTGACCTCCCCTTTTTCAAACTCAATCGGATATAAAATCCGATTCTGTATTTCCTTGTTACGTCACATTCAGAATACTATTATTTACAGAATTTGTCAACATAATTTTGTTAATTGTATATACAATTATGCCATCTCATCCAATTAAAAAACTACAGTACCAAATATCTGATACTGTAGTTCTGTATTTAACCTTATAACTTCTTAATAGATTCTGTAAACTCCTCTACAGTCATGTCTGCTTTAGCAGCGGCTGCTTCTATCGTGAGGGTTCCATCATTTATTAAATCCTGCAACAGACTTAGTTTACCTTGGGTTATACCTTGTGACTTTCCCTGTTCCAAACCCTGTTGTATGCCTTCATTCTTTCTTCGCTCCATTAACACTTCCACTGCTTCACACACATTCACTACCTCCGTTCCTTTAGGAATCTGAAATTTCGTATTGGTAACTTCTCTGATTACCTGGGCTGCATTGAGCTCTAACTGCTCCATTCTCTTATTATTCTTCATATACTGTGCAAACTTATCCGCATTCTTTGAATATTTGATATAACACAATACCTCTCTCAGACTCGTTTGAAACTTATCCATTTCATCAGAAGAAATCTGTGACGGATCTATCAGCTTAATTCTATAGTCTGGAATATGTTTCAGCAAATTTTTATCCGTCACAACCATCATTTCATGAAGCGACATCGGAGCATCCCATTTATCTGCACCAAAATAAATTACCAACGTAATTACTGGAATCAATTTATCATCCTTATGAAATCCAGACAGAAATTCTTTCCTAGTCTGATTCCCATTCTTCCGATTTCTTGCAGTGATTTCTGTTACCTGCTTCCCGTACTGCAATGCATCATAAATAATATTTCTAACCGGCATAGCATAGTGAACATCTGTCTGAGATTCTACTCCTAGTAGCACATACGCTGCCGTATCATCTGTCATTACAGTAGTCATTTTCAATATATCCCTATATTTCTGGACTGCCTCTGCCTGCCGATTATCAGTATTATCCACTGCAAAAGGTACTGCCAGTTCAGTTGTGTCCAGTTCCTTTAGTTTTTCAGGTTGAATCACATTCTCCCCATCATACAGCAGAAAATTGAATGCATCTGCGAAAACAGTATTTTCTCTCATATACTGCTTTGTGATCATATCTGCCATTCCCATTGTATTTATTGCCTTTCTTTATTAATTATAGTATCTCCGAACACGCTACGCAACTACATTCGAGATTGTTCGCTTTACTATACTGGGAACGGCTATATAAATCAATAGGATTTATGAATTGTTTAAGTATATTTTATGCTTGCCAAAACACCATATGATACTCAAAGAAGCCGATACTCATCAATGTATCGGCTTCTCTATACTAATTAACTGTATATTTTATTGTTGTATGTTCACCATATGAATTAGTAATCACTATATCATATGTTCCTGCTGACACCTTAGGAACTCTAAATATCAAAGTTGTATCTGTGTTACTTAAAAGTGTCATAGTCTGTCCTGCAAATGTTACAATCGAAGCTTTAGATGTCCCCTTAAAATTTTCTCCACTTAAAGTAATTTTATAGCTGGACATTGCAGTTCCATTTGCCGGTGTCATGCTAGTTACTTTAGGTTTTGGATTAGATATTGGTGCTGAGCATTCATAGGCATCTGGTATCAATTTTGTTGTGCCATCTCGATTCACAATTTTCAAAGGGTATTTTCCTTCGGCTAATGTATCTGGAATTCGCACAACTATACTTGTATCTGTTACAGATAACGGTTGCAATTGCACAGTTCCCAACATTATACTGAAGCTACCACCTTCTTCAAATCCACTACCAGTAATTGTAACCTTCTGACTTGTTCCCGCAACTCCACTATTAGGAGTTATTTTCGTAATCTGTAAATTACTTACTGGAGGTATATTAGTGTAGTTATATGTCGTCGTTGCTGATGTTTTCTGATCTGTTCTTGTCACCACTACAGCCCGTGCTCCAGCACTTGTTGCCTTCGGCACTCTAAATACAAGCGTTGTGTCTGTACAACTCAGTATTGTTACCTCTGTTCCTCCTACTGTAACTGTCGTACTTCCATTCTCGAAGTTCGTTCCCACTATTGTTACCTTAGGTGTCTCAGCTATATCTCCACTGTCCGGTGTTATGGATGTTATTGTTGGTGTTATTGGATTTGGTGTCGTAGCTGTATAACTATATGTCGTTGTTGCTGATGTTTTCTGATCTGTTCTTGTCACCGCTACAGTCTGTGCTCCAGCGCTTGTCGCCTTCGGTACTCTAAATACAAGCGTTGTTTCTGTACAACTCAGTATTGTTACCTCTGTTCCTCCTACTGTAACTGTCGTACTTCCACTCTTGAAGTTCGTTCCCAGTATTGTTACCTTAGGTGTCTCAGCTACGTCTCCACTATCCGGTGTTATAGAGGTTATTGTTGGTGTTATTGGATTTGGTATCGTAGCTGTATAGCTATATGTCGTTGTTGCTGACGTTTTCTGATCCGTTCTTGTCACCACTACAGCCTGTGCTCCGGCACTTATTGCCTTCGGTACTCTAAATACAAGCGTTGTGTCTGTACAGCTTAATATTGTTACTGCGTTTCCTCCTACTGTAACTGTTGTACTTCCATTCTTAAAATTTGCTCCCTGAATTGTTACCTTAGGTGTCTCAGCTATATCTCCACTATCCGGCGTTATGGATGTGATTATTGGTGTTATTGGATTTGGTGGCGTAGTTGTATAACTATATGTCGTTGTTGCTGATGTTTTCTGGTCTGTTCTTGTCACCACTACAGCCTGTGCTCCGGCACTTGTTGCCTTCGGCACTCTAAATACAAGCGTTGTGTCTGTACAGCTTAATATTGTTACTACTGTTCCTCCTACTGTAACTGTTGTACTTCCATTCTTAAAATTTGCTCCCTGAATTGTTACCTTAGGTGTCTCAGCTATATCTCCACTATCTGGTGTTATGGATGTGATTATTGGTGTTACAGGTGTTTTATCTTTATACAAATATTGTGCTGTATATTTCTGTCCATCTTTATCTGTAATAATAACATTAACCGCTCCTGCGGTATTTGCCTTAGGAATACGGAAAATTACATTTCCTGTATTTTTATTATAACTTAGTACTTGTACATTCGTACTACCTACTGTAACTTTTAATTCCTTTGCACTTGACGCTTTATAAATGACACCTGATGCAGTTACTTTAGGACTTTCCGTTTTCAATCCACTATCTGGAGAAAGTGTCAAGGTCGGTAAAGGTGCCGATGACACAAATTTTACTGATAATGCATTGCTTACCTGCTTGTCTGGATTTATCACAGTTATTGTATCTGTACCTATAGAATGCTTAGGCATGACAAATGATATTACATTATTAGCCACGATTGCATTGGAAACTATAGTATCTCCTATTTTTACCGTAGCCCCATCTGTGATATATTTTCCTTGAATTAAAACGTTCTCTCCACCGTTTACATCAAACTCTGTCTGATTAATCGTTGTTAATTCTGGCGCATGTTTCTTTACTGTGATTGGAATCTTATCCAGTAAAATGCTTCTTGAATTTCCATTATAATCTGTATATACAACAGCACCCGTTGATACATGCTGATATGTTCCTTCTGTTGTAGTATCCTTTACCTTTATTTCATATGACAAAGTAGAGGTACCTTTACCTAACTGGTTCATCTTCCAGATAAGCTTTTGTCCATCTACATATGGCACTGGAATTGTATTGTCTGCTGACCCGGTTACATACTCAAATTGTTCTCCAATATACTGAGAAATCACTACATTCTGTGCATTTGCATAACCAATCTTAGCCGATATTTGTTCGTATACTGTTACCAAACCATCCACATTTGTAAAATAATGATCTGCTTCCGAAGTTGCCATTTTTTTCAAATTTTTGTTCTCGTCTGCATTTTCACTATTACACAGTGCAACAGTATAAAATACATATCCCGATGCTTTCGCCTTTTCAGCAGAGCTTACTGCTGCTGCTAATGAAATGTCTTCACTTGCAGACACTGGAGGATTACCATAATAGTTCGCTATTCCATCTGTCATTAATACAATTGCGCCTTGAGCATTACTTCTCTTACTTTTGAGAAGCTTTACAGATTCATCAATTGCACTACTAATATTCGTTAATCCCTGATATTTAATTTTGTCAACATATTCTTTAAGTTTTGTCTTATCAGTTGATAACGCATACGAGATAACATCCGTATCATATACTACAATACCAATTCGATGCGTTGATGTATCTATGGAATCTATAAAAGCTTTAGCTGCCTCTTTCATCTTATCTAATTTTGTATCCATGCTTAAAGATCTATCAATTACTAATATTACATCTGTCGGATTCACTTTTCCTTGATATGGAATACCTTCTAATGAAATAGTAACTTTAACCGTTCCATCTTCATTCACCGTCTGCGAATCAGCGGATATAGATGCCTTTACCTGATTATCACTAGCCGCTTGAACATTTATTGCAGGTACCAAAGTCATTAACATAGAAATGCATAATAGCACAGCAAAGACTTTACTTTTTATAATGCTTCGCATAAAATCCCTCCTCACTCATCTTTACACAATCTTATATCGAACGCATGTATTGTTCATGTGTAATATATAGTGATAAAGAAGAAACCGGTCATTAACCGGTCTCTTCTTGTCTCTTATTTAATTTGTTAATCAGTAAATGCTACTACCTAATTAACCTAAGATAGAAAGTACACCCTGATTAGACTGATTAGCCTGTGCTAACATAGACTGACCTGCCTGAGAAAGGATATTAGCATTGGAGTACTTAACCATCTCTGTAGCCATATCTGTATCACGGATCTGGCTCTCAGCAGATGTTGTATTCTCTACAATGTTATCCAAGTTCTTAATTGTATGCTCTAATCTGTTCTGTACTGCACCAAGTGCGGAACGCTGTGTAGATACTTTCTGTAATGCATCTGCAATTACATCAATAGCATCTGTTGCATTGTCACCTGTTTCATCAACGATACCTACAGATGTGCTCTTTAACTTATCAATACCAAGAGCTGCTGCTGACATGGACTGAATGTTAGTAGAAATCTTATTAGTTCTTGCAGAATCAGCGCCTACATGAAGGCTAAATGATAAATCTGCTGCTACATCTGCAGTATTCTTTGTAATATAGTCTTTGATTGCAGCATTATCTGCCAAGCCCTGAGTTGCCTGTGAATCAGAGTATAAGCCTCCCTTATAGTTACCGTTCTCATCGATATACTTATTCAAAGCCATACCAGATACTTCATTACCATCTGCATCATAAAGCTTCTTTGCAGATACTGCAGTCTCTGTATCATCTGCTTCTACAAGATCAACTACATCATAATCAGAATCTGCTAATTTCTTTGTGTCATTAGCAAAGTTTGCCTCTGTTAATATTCTATACTGACTCTTTACTTCTGCAAAAGATACATCTGTTGTACCAGCTGTTTTCTCAACATTCTGCAGATAATTTGATAAATCTTCTCCAGCCTGTACTCTGGTAACTTCATTTGTTTCTGTGTTTAAAATGTATGTATCTTTGCTACCTTTTGAAGTAATAACGCCATTATCATCTATTGATAATTTTGTTACATCAAGTTGAGCATTCTTCATTGCTATATAGCTATCCTGATTAACCTTTACAGCTGTTACTGCTCCATTATTTCCGCCTGTAGCTGCCTCAGATAAATACTTGGTAATGTCTGTACCCTTGCTGATCACATCTGCTGACAGAGGTGTGTTAGCAGTTGTCTTTGCAATACTAGAAGATACCATATAAACATTGTCATTACCGGTATAGTTAACCTTATGTGCTACATCACCGGAATTGCTTCCTAAGTTCTTTGTATATGTTACAGCATAATTTGTTGTATATACTTTCTTAGAAGACTGTGTAGAGTCACCCTTTAACAGGTATGTCTCGTTGAACTTGGTTGTCTCGGATACACGATCAACTTCTGTTACTAACTGATCGATTTCATCCTGGATATACTGACGGTCTGTTGTAGAGTTTGTACCATTAGCTGCCTGAACTGCTAATTCGTTCATTCTCTGTAACATATCAGTAACTTCCTGTAATGCACCTTCTGCTGTCTGTACGGAAGAGATACCGTCTTCAGCGTTAGCGGAAGCCTGATCAAGACCTCTGATCTGTTTTCTCATTTTTTCGGAAATAGAAAGACCTGCTGCATCATCTGCTGCTCTGTTAATCTTGTAACCAGATGATAACTTCTCTGTAGAACCGGACAGTGTACCCTGTGTGATACCTAACATTCTGTTAGAATTCATTGCTTGAAGATTGTGCTGTACTACCATAATTATTTCCTCCTTGAAATATAGGTTACATGCTGTGCATGTGTTCCTGTGATACGGCATCCTTGCCGCTCATTTTCTGCATTCCCCTTTCGAAGAACGCCCCGTAAAGTATGTTAAGGTCGGCCGCCCTTAACGTTCTTCACATTTGGTAAGTATCCATATTAAGTTTTAAGAGAATATACTACTTTCTCTTCTATTATATATATCGGTACTAAAGTACTGAATCTTTAGCCCGTTATATAACTATTTAATAAAAAATAAGAACAAATCAATAAAACCGTCTTGCTCCAAACGATCCTATAAACTGTCCCTATACATTAACCATGATAATAAATATGAAATCATCTCTTACACTTCCCTGTATAAATAAATTGTCTGGCGCACTCCTTGCACCATAGAATCCAAATAGCTTACTCCTTCACTATTTTTCATCTTACACATTATATATCGGTTCTTTTCTATAATTCTTAACACCCTTTTATTAAAAAATTATATTTTATATCAGGAAAGTTTTCTTTTTCTCACCTGATATATTGAACCATATCTTTCTGTATTTATAATTATATATTATTGTGTGAATTTTTGCAACAA
>OBLI01000757.1_pt1 | contig 33676 bp, 40 predicted proteins | sample 1519701 | NCBI WGS metagenome assembly OBLI01 (sample SAMEA3663005, study PRJEB22513) | pig gut metagenome | biome: pig gut; feature: pig-associated habitat; material: faeces | place: France | collected 2012 | reverse complement strand
GCAGAGCAGAAGTTTGCAAGCCAGTCTGAATATTATTCTCCTTACAATTTCGATGCACAGAAGAGTTTTATAAACAGCATTTCAAACGAACTTATATCAAACTCGAATGAATCCTATGCCTATAGGTACGGAATAGCTTCTGCCATAGCCAATCTTCAAGGAATAAGTGTAGACCAGGTTCTACGCAATTATGACAGCTATAAGGCTATGTATACGGGTGGCATTGATTTGGATGACAAGTCGTTCGCTTCTGCATTTGCAGATATGTGGAAGAGCGAGACTGCCAACAGGAAGATTGCTTCTTTGCAGAACAAATACGACAAGGCCACCGACGAAGATTATAAGGAATACATTTTGGAGCAGATTGAGAAGGCTGAACACGACGCCGGTATGCTTACGCACCATCAGAGTTTCGGTGTTGTAGGTGATACCGTTGTCGGTTCTGCACCTATTCTCAGACAAGGTTTGAGGACTGCCGCCTTTTCCTATGCAGGAGGTTTGGCGTTCTCTGCCCTATCTGGACTTGCTGCAGGGTCAAGTCTTGCAAGTGCAGCCATGAATAACTTTGCATGGGCTAACACTCTTCTGACGGCTTCACAAAATGCCGTTGCACAAGGTGGAATAAAGGCTGTCGGAGCAAAAGTTCTAGGCAAGGCGGTGACTGCGGTTGCAAATCCATTCAATCTTGGCTCTACGGCTGGAACATTGATTGATGCCTATCAGAATGTATATCAGACAGAGAGAGGGCTTCTTTCAAGGGATATATACAAGATTACCGACGAATACGGAAATAGAGTCGATGATGAAACAAGAAGCAGATGGTCGTCTATAGGCGGTGCATTGATCACTTTTGCAGAATATATGACTCCTGAACCGTTCCTCAACAGAAAGATGGGAGGTGCAAGGTTCCAGCAGATAGCAGGCGATTCAGCCTATGCTATGGTTATGGATTATGTAAAGAACGTTGCTTTGGGGGCACATAGCGAGTCTATAGAAGAAGGTATTCAGTCGATAATAGGAGATGTTGCAAAGGACATAGCATTGAAGACTTCAAAGAATGGAAAGTTTGATGTAAATGTTGCAGACAACATAGGTTCATATCTGATAAATGCTATGGACTCATACCTACAGGCTTTTGGCCCTTCATTGATTGCAGGTGGTGTCGGTAATCTTGCCGGGGCTGTTGTCAATACGGCAGAGGATTCGATATTCAACATGAAGAACGGCAAGGGTGTTACTTTGAAGGATACACTCAACACTTTTAGAAACAACTTCATGGCTTCAAATGGTTCCATGCTTACAGAAACACAGGCTATAAGTAAGGTCAATAGCGTTCAGAAGCCTGCCAATGCGAACAATAGCAGGGTGTTGGGAAAGGAGTTCTACGACACTCAGGATATTAAGCTCACAAAGCAGGAGATAGCAGAGTTCGACGAAAGATACAGTTCTCCAGAAAATGTTCCTACTGTCCTTGTCAGATATGACAATGATACGAATTCATTCAAGGCTGTGGATGAAACCAACGGAAAGTTGGCAAAGTATCTTTTGTATACAAAGAAACTTCCAGGAATGTATGTTGATGTTGTAAAGAACGAAGACATCGTAATGTCAGAGAGTCAGATAGATAGCCAGTCATTCAACAACGGCGGAATATACTATGCAAATACGGATACAGTTGTATTTGGCGATTACAGTAGTGCCATTGAGTTTGCAAGAACAACAGGAAACGAAGGTGTCTCGTTTGGCAATTCGGACAGTACCGAGATAACAGTAAACATGGATGATGGAACGGAGAGGACGATAACTCTTAAGGTCGGCAATGAGACTGAAAGACAAGAAGTGAAGGTTGCTGACGACAACGACTCGTTAGGCTCGACACAGCAGAATGAAATTAAGACTATTCTATCCGAGGATAACGGAAAACAGTACAAGGTTTTTGATGTTGAAGGAATAAAATCTGAACTCTCGAATGTAGATTTGAATATGTCTCAGGAAGAACTCGACAATGCACTTGGATATGTCTCTTCTCTACCAGATTACGTACAGAATGACATAATAGACAGACTGGAAAAGAACGGCATGTCTGTTAGTGATTTTATAACCGATACAGAGAGCTTCAAAAAAGCCGTAGGATTGAGCGGAAATGAAAATACCTATGTAGATAGGGGCAATGCCTTTACGATCGTGTCAGAAGCCAGGATTGTGGTCAACAACAAGAAAGCGAAGGCAAAGGATGTAGTTCACGAACTATTTCATGTGGTGTGGAACCTATATCCACAATATAGGGAGCAGTTGAAGGCTACATTAAGCAAGGACTTGGCTTCTTCTCGTGGCAAAGAGAAGTTGAGACAGTTCTACATCGCAAATTTTGATGAACTTAATACAAACGGCAACAAAGACGTTGACGGCAGGATTGTCGGCAAGGTAAAGAGCTACGACGATTTTATGAAGCAGGCCAAACTTTGTGCCAACGGAGGTAAGGAGTACAGCGAGATTGCATCAGAGGAATTCATGGCAAGACTCGCGACTGTAGTTCTTCTAAGTCCTGATGATTCTGCAATAGAGAAACTTCCAACACAGACAAAGAGCATCATGCAGAAGTTCATTTCGGCTATGAAAAGACTTTATGAGAAGCTGAGGTCTGATGATTTGCCAAAGGACTTGAAACAGGCGATTTGGTCAATTTATGACAACAGCAACAAGTTCAGCATGGCAGACGAAGAAGCTATCAAGGATTATGAAGACAAGGTTCTAAATACCATTGACGATAATCTTAGGCCTGACAATCTGCCTGAAAACATATCCAAAATCAGAGATAAATATGAGTCGTACAAGAGCGTTGTCGGAAACAAGAAGACTGTCACTCTTGCAAACGGCGAAGAGGTGAAGTGTCACTACAAGTTGGTTGAAGCCGAAGCTCCGACTGCAAGCCACAATGAAGTTACTTTTCAGCCTACAGAGGGATTCCCGGTCAATGAGGAAGGAAAGAACATCAATGACAGGGATTATCAGAATGACAAGGATGCACAGCAGTCTGTAAAGGATATAGCAAACAACTACGATTCAAGGGCTTTGAACAATCCTCCTGTAGTAACCAAGGATGGCATTGTTGTCAGTGGCAACAATAGGGTCATGTCCTCTAAATTGGCAGTAAAGAACAAGACTGACAAGAAGTATGTCAGAAGCCTAAAGGAACAGATTGAGGATTTTGGATTCAAGGAAGAAGATCTTGACAGCTTCTATCATCCAAGGCTTGTACTTGAAATAGACGAAGAACATATAGGCGACTATACAACAAAGGAATTTGCAAAGTACAACAAAGACGACAAGAAAACAATGTCTAAGGTCAACAGGGCAATTTCCTTGGGAAAGCAGTTGACGGATGAAAACATACAGTATCTTACACAGAACTTTGATTCCTACGAAACAATGTCAGACTTGTATGCCGATTCAAAGGAGATAGACAGGTTAATCGAAAGGCTTGTAAGGCTGAACATCATATCGGAAACAGACAAGGCACAATACAGAGATGCCGACGGCTCTTTGTCGAACATAGGAAAGGATTTTTTGGAGACGCTTCTTCTTGGGTCTGTTCTGAATGAGGACAATATAAGATGGTTGGACTCGGACGGTATCAAGAATATCAGGAAGAAGTTGGTCAGAGTCATACTTCCACTTGTAAAGAACAAAGGCCTTGGTGATGAGTATTCAATCAATACAGAATTGAACAATGCTGTCGAGCTTGCAATAAATGTGCTTTCAGACAGAAGCAACGGCACTATAGATGATTATGTTGGGCAGAAGAGCCTTTTGGGAGACAAGAGGGACTATAGCGAAAACGAAATATATCTTGCCAAACTCTTGACGTCAAAGAATGTCACAGAGCTGAGTTTCGCTTCAATAATGAAGAACATGTTGCAGTCGTTGATGGAGTCCAGTTCGGGTCAGATGGATATGTTTTTGGGTGGAATAAGAAGCAAGCAGGACATCATAGATGCTAACCTTTTGGACGAAAGCAGAAATTTCAGATATTCCAAAGAACTTGATGGTGTGGATTTGCCTAACGACGAAGAGATAGACAATAGATTCAACGGTTCGATTCTTGATCCGAAGAATCTTGTCGGCAGGAACATCAAGTCATGGTCGGAGCTTAGAGAAAGCGACATCGAAGAGCTTGTTGAAGGCAACAGGTATGTTCCTGAAAGTGTCCTAAGAAATTTCAGTGACAATATGTTTGTCATAAAGGAGCTTGCAGACAGAGAGAGTATGTTGAGGTTGTCTTCCAGGAATGAAGATACGGTAGACATTGCACTTGAAAGCAGAAACAAAGAGTCGTTCTTGAAGGCTTTGAGGGATAAGGATATCTATACGGAAGATGAAATGAAAGAGTGGGAAGGATTGGCTGACAAATTCATCAGCTATGTTTCTACCGTCACACCACAGGAGTTCGTTTCATTCTTTGCAGAAAAGTATGGCTCAAAATCTACCACGCTTGATGATTTGCTTGCATTGAAATCGGTCTTGGGGGCGAAGAAAATCGAAAAGGGTGTAAACGGAGATAAAAAATCCTATGAGCTTGTTTCATATAAATCTGAACTCGCAAGGACTTTAAACAGCATAAACAACAATTCGTCAAATGCAGATATAAGACGTGTTGCAGATGAAATATCGGCAAATTCGGCAGAGTTTGCAAAAGAGTATGCAAAGGCGTTGGTTTTGTCTGATTCTGTTGCCAATGCAAAGGAAAGCATTAAAGGAAAGAAATTCTCTCCTTATCTGTCCTCATGGCTGATGGTTTCTTTGGGTGATAGTGTAGACGACACTCTTATGAGGCTTAGGAATGATTCGGATACAGTCGAATATGAGTCAATCCAGAAAGATTATTCCGAAAGTGAAGCGATTGAGGATGGTTTGAATTCATCCGATGTAATTTCTTCTCTGAATGGAGAGAAAGATTCAAATACAACCGTCAACGAAGCATTGAGGGAGGAGAACAAAAAGTCTCTGGAGAAACAGGTTGATGATTTGCAGAAGACTGTCGGAAGGCTTTCAAAAAGAGTCGATGCGTACAAGTCGAGGATATACAGATATGAGAAGTTGAAGGAAAGGGCCAAGGAACTCAGAAGCCAAAATGCAGAGCTATTTGAAAAGGTGACGGAGTTGCAGAACAAGCTCGATGAAACGGCAAGGAACGCTTCATACAATGAATGGAACGAAGAGCAGAAGTTTAACGCAGAATACGAACGGCTGAGAAAGACAATCATGTATACGGAAATGTTCGCAAAACTGGACGAGAAGGATTTGGAAAAGAAGCTGAGGGCTTTCTATAACGAGAAGCTGATGAAGATGCGTTCGGTCGCACAGTTGAAGAACTCTCTGTCCTACAACAAGAATACTCAAGACGTGGCCTATATAGATCCTGTAATGAAGTATCTCTATAAGTTCATCAACAATAAGTATGACGACTATTCGTATATAACTTGTGACGATTACAGAAATACTGCCATGAAGCATGGTGAGGCTGTAGATGCAGATTCTACGCCTATAGTCACGTATGATTTTGTCTTGGATGAAAAAGGCAAGGTCGTTGAATACTACGACGTTACATTGGACTACAATCCGAACTCTGAAAGAATGGATATGTCAGCTATGCCGATGATGTTGGAGAAATATCTTCCAAAGGAACTTGCAGACAAGATCAAGTCCAACGAGTTGAAGTTTCAGGATCTTACGTCAAAGGATGTGAACGACATACGTACGGCACTGTATATGGTCAAGCATATATCTACGCTCTCATTGAGACAGAAGAAGGCAGAGAAGCAGAACAGAAGAAGGACTTCCTCGATGAATATCTTAAACGAGCAGATGGATTTTTCAATCGAAAATCTGACAGAAGAGCAGAAGAGAAGCATCGACTCGAAGATTGAAGCGTCTGGCACAAGGGATAAAGGTCAGCTTTATACCCAAGACGAATTGGATTCCATGAAGTCCGACTTGAAGAATACCATTACGGACAAGCAAAGAGAGGACTATATAAGGAAGAATCCGAAAGCTCTTTTCGATGCACTCAATGTCAACAACGACAAGGGTGTCGGAAAGACGTTTGATGCAGCCAAAGCCATGTATGCAAAGATGGAGCGTGTATGCACATGGATGGATGGAGGAAAGGAAGGGGCAATCTACAATAACGTTTTCAGACCTCTTTATGAGGGATACGAAAACAAGCTGAAATGGGTGAATAAGAGGAACCAAGATGCAGTCGAGAGGATCAATGCGATACTCGGCTCCGACAAGAGAAGCATCGAAGCGGAAAAGAAGGCATTGAATGAAAAGAAGATGTTCAGGTCGAACACAATCGATTCGGAGACATCAAGCATTGAACTCAACGGATGGGAGCAGATAGGAGTCTATATATATGCACAGAATATCTATGGTTTCGTAAAGCTGATATCCTCCGGAGGAAACAACATCTCTCTTGAAGAAGTGGCTAGGATAAACCCTGTATATACCAAGAGGTTTGTCGATTCTGCACTTGAAGACAGATTGAACAATAGAGAACTTTTGGAAAATGCAAAAGACAGCAAGACAAGTCCTAAGTTGACCAAGGATATACTCAACCATGTAGATTTGGAGACTCTGTTAAACGTCCGAAAGATGTTGGATGACGGAACAATCCCTATGCAGTCCTCACTTCCTGAAACATGGACTCGCATTGGTGACGAAATGATAGATATTGCAGGCAGCAGACTCAAAGAGTTCATACAGTCGGGTTACAGTGAGAACAATGTGCTTATAACGTTGCAGGATAGATATTTTCCTCTTTATGACAGTGGTCAGTCCAATCTTCTTGTCAAAGAAAAGAATGGGAAAAAGAGGGTCAGCACACGTTCTTTGAACGAAAGATCAATGACCGACAACTACCCTCTCCGTCTCAACCCTCTTACAAACATGTTCTCTGTAATCGAGAATCAGGAGTCAATCATAAACATGCAGTCTGCCGTAAACGATGTTCATTGGATACTTGACCGAAACGGGGGAAACCTTAAAGGCATAATCAATATGAAATACGGCAAGGTTTGGGGTAAGTATTTCGAGGATTATGTGAATATGATGGCCAACGGAAACGGCAACGAGATTGAGGACTTCGATAAGACGGTCAACAAGTTCATTGGAAACATTGCTGTTTCAAGAATCGGACTCAATCTTATGACATCCGTAAAACAGCTTGTATCCTTTATTCCTGCCATGACGAGAGGTGAGCTGTCTATCCCGGAAGTGCTTTCTGCATTGAGGATGGTTACAGGCAACAACACAAGTGCCAGCGTAGACGACTTTATTCTGGAGAACGCTTCTTCTGTATTCTATTCCTCTTACAATGTCGAAGCCCAAACAGCTTTGAAGAGGGATGAAGCTATAGGTGCAGGAGTCTTGAAGGATATAAGGGAAACAAGCATGTGGTTGACTGAAAAGCTGGATGGGCTTGTAAAGAAGACTGTATGGCTTGCAGAGTATCAGAAGCAGATAAAGAAGGGTGTAAGGCATATTGATGCCGTATCTATGGCTACACAGCTTGTCGAGAATACACAGTCGGTCACAGACAATCCTTCTCTTGCGAAGCTACAGATGAACAAAAATCCTTTGGTAAGGCTTTCGTTTATGTTCACCAATGATTTGTTCCAAACTTGGAATATGATTACGTATGATATTCCAAATGCGATTAAAAATGGAAACACTAAGAAGGCTTTGATGGAGAGTTTCGGAGTCCTGTTGCAAGGTGGAGTAATTGCGTTCCTTGCAGGTGGATGGATGGGTGACGAAAAGGACGACGATCCATGGTGGAGCGACTTCTTGGGAGACTTTGCAGTAGAAGGAAGTTCGTATCTTCCTATAGTCGGCCCGTTCCTTCAAGACTTGGTTCGTGGCTACAGTTCGTCGTTCTGGCAAGGGCCACAGGAAGGTGTTGATACATTGAAGATGCTTGTGAACCAGTGCCAATATTGGGCTACAGATGGGAAGATGGGAAAGGACTATGAGACACCTGATTGGGTCAATCAGGCTGTAGACGTGACCGAAGAGTTGATTGTATCACCTACTGGGGCACCAGTATTGATGATAGACAGAATGTTGAAGTCCATGTTCCCCGATGGAATAACGGAAGGTATCAGCCAGGATGCGAACAGTCTTTGGTATTTGTTGGGTTCAAAGTATGGCAAGAGCCTATACAAAGGTGTAGTTTGATACTTGGAATATTGATTTTAAGCATTTTGTGTATCAGAATTAATGCAGGAGCTTATTGATGAGTAGAGAGATAGACAATACAGGTAAGATAATTGTATGTGACAAGATAATCGAAACCTCCCAAAGAACCAATGAAACCGATATGTCGTCTGTATTCTCTACTCTCAATGGCACCGTTGGGTTTAGCGTGGGGCAGAAGCAGTTTTCAAAGGATTTCTCTATGTCGCTGTCGGGAAACCCCAATGTTTCTGATTCTGTCCCTGCCTCTTTGCGTGTCGATATATACAGAAATGGAACAAGACTTGATATTTCAAACCCTATAGTAAAAGGATCTTCCCTACTCTGGGAGTCTATGGACGGCAAATTTATGAAGTTCGGGGAATATACCGAAACTTTTATGCAGGAAATTGGCGTAGGGGATTTGGAGAAAAACAAGGAAAAATTCAAGATTACATGGACTACAAAGGATGCTGACTCGGTTCCGTTGACTGCAACAATAGATGTATCCATAGGTGAAAAAGTCCAATACGCACTTTCAAAATATGTAGACCCATCCAAGGTCGCCGAAGATGCAGTCGTATGGTTCGATACAATGGAAGGTGCATTGGGTGTCAGCCATCCTTACAACTGTTATCTTTGGACTCGATCCTCTTCCTACTACGATTTTACAAACAAGTGTTATGTTGATTGGAAATACTTCAAGGGAGATTTGTACTATGAAGGACAGAGCGTAGACGACACTGTAGATGATATGGCAGGCAAGCTGAACAAATACATCGAGTTTACATCATCTACCGATAGGTTTACTGTAGACAAAAGAAGCAACGGAAGCGACACCATAAGGATGGGTGTAAACATAAATGGATACAGCAATGTGTCCTTCAAATGGAGTGCCGATATACAGTTGTTTCCTGATGGTCAGGAGAACAATCAAGAGATAGCATTTGTGGTATCACATGACAATGATTACCAGTCTATTACAGTGGAAGTCGAAGTCTCGTACGTTGAAGGCGAAGAGACAAAGGTCGTTACACACCAGTTCAACCTATTCCCTATAGACATAACAAAGCCCGAAATGTATCTTGGCGTACTTGATTCCATACCGAACGGAGACTATATATCCTCTTTGCAGAAAAAGGTTATGACGGGCGATTGGTTCTTGTTGAGTTCAACCAACGAACTTTACACATGGAACGGGTCTGCGTGGGCTTGCATTAATGGTGACTCTGTTACGGGAAATACATTCAAAGACTTGGAAAAGGTGAGTGTCGCTCTTGTCGATATGATAAGAATCGGCACCAACAACAAGACGACAGCTACAATTCTAGGTGTCTTCAAGATGCTTTGTGCAGACAACGGCTTTATCAAGTTTTTAAAGACTTGGACGTTGTTCTGCGGGGCGGGAGATGAAAATTCAGGATTCTATTGTAGGATTGCAGACCACGACCCTACGACCGGCCAAGCTTTGACGAAACCTATCTTCATCGTTAAATACAATGGCAACACTGTCTTTCAGATAGACCCTTCGACCGGGAATGTTTTCTTCGGCAAGCCAAACAGCGGATTGTCTGCACCTGAAAGCGGGTTTATGTATAAAGCGTCTGATGGCTCTATTGTTTCCAAAGACAACAAGGTTGTAATTAATTCGTCTGGTATTATTACTGCAAAAGGATGTTATTTTGAGAATGCGGATATATCTGGAGTCCTATCAAGCGTATCTGGAATCTTTAAAGGAAGTTTTGATACTCCTACAATTTCTTCTTTACCTAATACTACTGGTGGGCAAGTATATACAAAACATATTCCTTCTAGGTCTTCAGGAACAGATAGATCTCAATATGTTGCAATATTGGGTTTTTTTGAACAATTCACACAATCTAACTATGAATGTTCACTGTCAGTAAATTCAAACGTAAAAAGTGTATCTAGAACAAAATACACGTCTTATACCTATCAATTTATTTTCAAAGACAAAAATGGAAACCAAGTTTATTTCAGCAGAGCATATCAAAGATCATCGACTAGTGCACCTTCGTTTGAAGGAGATCTTCCTGAAACTGATATATCTATAACTGTAGGTGCTGGTGACATTCTTATTTTCAAAAATATTCAGATAGGAAAAGATGGGCTTAAATCTGGCCAAATATACAGAAATTCATCTAATCAACTATTCATAGTGCCATAAGGAGACAGCAATAAATGAAACTTACAATCAAAGACGGAAGAGATCATTTCTATACATTCGATACAAACAGGATTCTGATATTAACCGCATCAGACGAAGAGAACATCACCAAAGTTGAATTTTCAACAGAAGAGAACGGAGAAAATAAGTCATGGCCAAGCGATGTTCTTACTGGTTCAGATGGCGTAAAATTCGTTCAGGTGCCAGACGATTTCCTGAATGGAGACTACTCAAGGCTTGTATGCTTTGCCGTAGCCCTCGATTCAAACGGTGAATACACAAGGCAGAAGCAAATTTTTGCAATACATGCAAAGCAGGAACCAGAAGGTTACTATCTCACCTACTCCGAGCGTGTTACATTCGCTTCAATAAAGGCGTTGACCGAACAGTACAAGACTTCTGCATTTGAGTCAATGAACGCAGCAAAAACATCTGAAACCAACGCTGAAAACTCTGCCGACTTGTCTAGGCGTTATGCAGAGGAAGCCGAGGACGTAGAGATCGAGACTGGCAAATACTCGTCGAAGCACTGGAACATCAAGACACAGAAGAAGTTCGAAGAGGTTAAGGAATACGTCGGTTCATCTAGCGATCCTACTTCTGCACTAGGCTCAATCGAAAACGCAAGAGTTCAGGCGATAAATGATGTAGGAACGAAGAAGGACAATTCAATCGCTGAAATCGACACGCATGTAACAGAAGTCGCCGTTCCTGCAATAGACGAGTATGTGGATAAGACCGCAAATCCAGAGGTTTTAAGATACGGCAAGGAGCAGGTTGATTCATACATCAACGGTACGTCGAAGCCAGAGCTGGACAGATATGTGAACAGCGACAAAAAGACTGTCCTTGATCAGTATACGGAAAACGAAAAGAAGAAAGTCCTAGACCAATACAGCGAAGAGAAGAAAGGTGAACTAGATTCGTATACGAACACAGACAAGAAGAAGGTTCTCGACGACTACGTAAACAATGTAAAGAAGGTTGAACTCAACACTTATACAAACGATAAGAAGAGCGAGCTTGATGTTTACAAGACGACAAAAGCCAACGAACTCAACGAACATACAGTATCTCTCAAAGGTAGTCTTGATGGATATACAACCGCAAAGAAGGAAGAGATATCAGACTATACAGAGCAAAAGAAGGCTGAAATTAGTGCGGTTTATTCTGATGACTTGAATTCAGTCATAGCAATGGTAAACGCACTAGGGTTGTCAGTTGTAAACGGAGAACTTTGTGTTACATACAATGAATAAGGAGAATATATGAGCGAAGTTACGAAAACAATTTTAAAGGACGAGACATTTGAAAGGCTTATAGGCAAGCAGAACTCGCTTCTAGCGTCAATGGTAAGGCAGAACACGCCTACAGAACTGGACTGGTATCTCATGGAGGAGTACGCACACGAAGGTATATTTGGAGACTTGTTCTCGTTTGGAGACAAGTTTCTCGACACATGGAAGGACATCACAGACAGCGATAAGGCTTACACTTATCCTTGGAGATTCAACCACGTTGGAGATGTCACTCTTGCCGACGGAGAGGTTTTAAAGAACAGACCTTGCCTGCAACTGCACTATGCACATAAATACGGAGTGCAGTTCAGCCATCCAAGAGCATTGTGTGCGGTGGCGTATAAAGTTACTACAGCATTGATATCTGGCGGTTCATACTATTTTGTAAATGGATCAAAGGCGATTCAATTCAATGTTCCGTCTGGAGGAGTTGCAGTCAACTGTTGGCTAGGATATAGAAATGGAAGGATTGATGTATACAACGAAAAAGGAAATTATGTAACAGATGTTGCAATATCTACACCAGATATAACTTCCGCAAAAGGTACATCGCTTGGCAATGTGCCAACAATGAGTGCTGGAAACTATTATTTTATAATTGGTTATGCGTGGACTGCAAATACTCCTATAAACGAAGTTGTTTCCTTTACTCTTTCCACTCCATTGACTTTCGGACAGAAAATATGTGGCTGTTATAAGATTGCGGACAATGCAAAGTCCAAATGGAGAATGTATACATACGATGTAGATGGAAAGACTAAGATTGAAGATGCTCTTGTAGTTGGCGGTTCAAGTGATGGTATCAATCTTGGAACAATCAAATACAATACAAGAACCAATGGTGACTATTTAATCAATTCGATGCAAGAACTTGGATACGGATGGAACAGATGGAAAACCTCAGCGGTAAGACAATATTTGAACTCGTCTGCAAACGTTGGACTTTGGTGGAAACCGCAGGATATGTTCGACATAGCCCCCGACAAGCTTTCAACTATCGCAGGATTCCTTTCGGGGTGCAGTGAAGCCATGATAGACGCAATCAAGCCTGTTGCAGTCAAGACTTATGTGAATACAACACAAGATGGAACATCGGAAGACTATGACATCACATACGACAAAGTATTCCTGCCGTCTCTTGAAGAGATGTACATCAATCCTCAAAAAGTAGGAGAAGGTGATGTTCACGAATATTGGAAGCGTGCAAGTGGAAGGACAGAACCTTTTGAGCAGTACGGAACATATCCAGAACTCATACACTATGCGGTTGAAAATCATACCTCCGCACAGAGCGTGCGTTTGCGTTCAGCTTATCGCAGCTACTCGTATATTGCGTGGTATGTGGGCGCGAGTGGTTACGTCGGCAGCAACTACGCTTACAACGCCCTTCGTTTCTCCCCGCTTGTCGTTTTGTAATCATGATTAATCTATACAATCTAGGCTTCGTGAGAAGCCCACCAAAAGGAAGTAGAAAATGTCAGTACCAGTAGGTCAGAGGAATGTGCCAGATACACCTTCAAACCAATCTTGCTATGCAGTGGACGCGTGCGTTGAACTTGCTTTGCACACTACCATGATATGCAAGAACAGAAATATATTCATACCCGAATATCCCGAAACATACACGATAGCCGTAGATCTTGCCCTAAACGCAATGATGGAAGTCAAACGTGCAAACAGAATAAATGTAGGCACAAGCCACAAGTTGAAGACGGAAAGGCTGGAACATCAGCAGAACGCAATCGATATGCTGTCGGATTTGGATGATTGGATATACTATTGCAAAAGAAGGCTGCATCTAAGGGCTTCAAAGGATGGCTGTTGGCATGACAAGACGAATTATGCACTGAATCTAGTAAAAAGATGGCACAGTGCAGATGAAATGAGATATAGGAATATTTGATTTATACAGGGTGTAGGCTATAACAGAACGTGCGTTTGCGTTCAGCTAATCGCAACAACTCGAATAATACGTGGAATGTGAACACAAGTGGTAACGTCAACAACAACAACGCTAACAACGCCAATCGTTTCTCCCCGATTGAAAGGATACGAGGGAAAAGGAATACATATAGTGCATTGTCCCCTCGTTGAAAGACAAGGAGCCGAACCCCTGCGTCATTTAGATGGCGAAAACAACAGCGGTGTGACGGAAGAGCATCAAGATGATGTAGCTTCCTATCAGCACACCGCATCTATAGAAGAACTGTTTTCCGAAGACGATATCTGGGATTCTATGTTGAAGAGAAGAAAGAACGTCTCATGGAAACCATCAGTAAAACATTTCATTTTGAACGGAAACGATGAATGTTCCAGAATGTCAAGAAAGGTTCTTGACGGCACATGGAGGAACGGCAAGCCACATGAAATCGACATTCTTTATCCAAAGAAAAGAAAAGGGCTAGCAATAAGGTTCCCCGATAGAGTCTACCAAGGCATACTGAACGATGATGTACTTTATCCCGAAATGACAAGGCACTTCATCTATGCAAACATGGCGTGCCAGAAAGGAAAAGGGCCAGACAAGGCAAGGGATTTGTTGAAGAAGTATCTGCATAATCATTTTCATCATCATGGAAGGAACGGCTATGTATTACAGATAGACATTACCGGCTATTATCCGAACATGAGACATGATAAGGTAAAGGAATATTTTGCCAGATACATACCGGCTCACATAATGCCTCTTATATCGGATGTACTCGATCAGCAGTACACGGGTGAAGTCGGATACAATCCTGGCTCACAGATGGTTCAAATTGCAGGAATATCTCTTTTAAATCCAACAGATCATATGATAAAGGAAAGACTTGATATAAAACACTATATCAGATACATGGATGATTTTATATTGATACATGAGTCAAAGGAATACTTGGAATATTGTCTTGGTTAGATAAAATCAATGCTTGATGATTTGGGGCTTTCTGTATCACAGAAGAAAACGCACATCACACCACTTTCAAAAGGGTTTATGTTCCTTGGCTTCAAGTGGAATATTTCCGAGACAGGAAAGATATATCTCAATATAGACCCGAAGACTGTAAAGCATGAAAGGAAAAAGCTATATCGTCTCGTATCCAAAGCGAAGAGAGGTGATATAACCAAAGAGAAGGTTGAAGAGTGCTACCAGTCATGGAAGGCACATGCTGAACATGGAGACAGTTATCTTCTATTGAAGAGATTGGATAAATATTGCGAAGAACTATGGAGGACTTTATGAAGGTAATCAGACAGGAAAAGGATATTCATGAATCAGTCATGGATGAATACGCTAGATATCTTGCCATGAAGAATCAGGCGGACTTAGCTTATATTGCTATGATGAATGGCATCGAATTGGAGGAAGAGACAAATGAAAGAAACGAGCAAAGCATTTGATCAGATTAAAGACTGGTTTATACATGGCTTTTGGTCAAAGAAAAGAGTAAGGGATGCAGTAAAGATGGGGAAGATAACACAGGAAGAATGTGATATAATCCTTTCCATCAAAGATTGAAACTCTAGAGCAATCCAAGGGAGTGAAAGGCTCCCTATTTTTTATGCGTTACAACATAGTATATTTACTTGTATTGTATATATTTAATTTGGATTCATGCGTTATCCATGCGTTATTTATAAGCCAAAGGCCTCAAACGAGGCCTTCCGTACTACATCTACAATCCCGGTAGATAAGCTAAGTTCATACTAAATCCTAGTGCTGATATGGTCAACAACCGGCTTCTTGAACCTTAGAAGAACGCATGGATTTTGGGTCGTGTCAATATGAATTTTGGGTCGTTTTTAGGTTGTTTGGCATAAAATTTAGGTTGTTTTACAACCTTTTTCCGATGTCAAACGGATGTCAAACCATTCTCAATCCATTCTCGTGCCAATCTCAATCCAATAAACTATATACAAATGTTTGATATTATAAATTTTATTTGAAAATAAATACAAAAATTCTAGGTACATGTACCAATTACAAAATCATACAAATGTTGTATATAGTAACCTTAAGAACTATGGTTCGCTAACCTTAAGAACTATAGAAAAACGTTGGTAATTTCATGGCAAAACAATGGCATTGACTTTTTTGTGTCCAAAAAAGTGTCTAAAGTATCTCGAAAGTGCCTAGAAAAGTTTGAGAAGTGTCTTGCACCACGATGAACCACATTGTCCCAAACTGTCACCATCATTTATCTTCTGACTTCTTGAATCCTAGATAGACAGCCAAGTCATTCTGTGTCTCACTTTTCGTATACTTGCTCCAGTCTACTCCGTTAAGCTCTTCGTCCAACTTAAAGAAGTAAGGCCCTTTGAATCCGTCTTGATTGTGTTCATTTATTTTTTTCATAATCTTTTCCCTTGCGTCTGCATATTCACGATCCAGAGTCCTCTCGGATACATTGTGCTTGTCTGCCATTTCGCTTCTTGTCATGCCTGTACGTCCGTTGCACCACTTTTCGACTAGTATGTCGTACTGCAAGTCAGACAGGCCACACAGACGCTTCATTGCCAAAAACTTGTCTTTGCATCTTCCTTTTGCAAAGCTATTGAATATCTTAGTTTCGTCTCTCATTACGCTTATTTATAAACCCTATTTCAAATTATTCAATTTTACTAAAACGGTTTTGGCAAAAAATTGTCGAGAATTTGGCGAAATTTCGGCAATAAATTGGCGGAAAATATCTCTGTTTCTGCCTGACCATTTAGTCATAGGAGAATGAACTATGGCAGAATTCGCTTCAAACGGAAAAGGTAATGCCGCCTTGACAACAGGCATAATCGGAACGTCTCTTGGTGGACTTCTAGCTCTTGGAAACGGTATGTTGAACGGACTTGGAAGGAATAGTTATTGCAACGAAGACCATTTCGTAACTCGCTACGAAGCCCAGAAGAACGCAGAGATCGCAACACTTCAGATGGAGAACTCCATTCTTAAGTCAGACAAGTATACAGACGAGAAGAGCATCGAACTCTATAAGTATGTAGATGGCAGGTTCAGAGAGTTTGAACAGGCAATCGCACAGCAGGCTGTATATAACGCAACCAACACATCAACAATCGCTTGTTTGCAGAATCAGGTTGCTTGCTTACAGGCTCTTACAAAGGTTGTAATTCCTGGTACTAATATTTGTCCTGAGGCAATGCCACGTTACAACTCTTGGACTGCACCGACAGCTCCAGCTGCTGCAGCATAAGAGGTGATTTATGACCAGTATTGAAAATATCGGTATCGGAATAGCAAGATATATAGACAGAGAACTCGCTCCAAAGACCGACGGACTTAAAAAATGGGGGTTGTCTCTCGCTTCTGTATTGATTGTTGCCAAAATTACAGAGATGGCTAACCGATATTCCGATGTTCTCAAGTCGGCTGGATATATGAATGAGAACGGTATGGTGGATGATGTCAAACTGTTGTCCGACTTGAAGAGCGTAGCCCATGAGAAAGGTGCAGTGACACAAAGTCTACCATACGTAGGTTCGTTCACATTCGATGAATCCGATATAGAGATTTTAGGCAGGTGCATAAATGGATAGACACAAGGTATTGGAAGCGTTGTTGATTCTTTCGGATGGGCATTATAGTAGGGAGCTTTCCGATATAGCTGTCGCAACAATGATTCCTTCGGTATTGTATTGTGAGAACGGAAACGAGTGGCATGGCTCCTTCATGGAATATCTTGAAAGGATGAACGTAGACTACTATACGGCCTTGGAACACGTTAAGGAAGTCGGGGAACTTGACGAAAGGGTTACTTGTGGAGACGCCTATCATGCTGTCGCTTCCATGTTGGCTGATTATGGGATTGCAATACATGGGGATATGAGGATGGCATATAAACTCGCCTATGGCTATCTTACAGATCCTGATAAATAATGAGTTGCAAATGCTCGTGCATTAAATATAATATTTATGTAGATTTGTTTTTGTTTTTCATATTTCTGGCGGTTAATCTATCGGTTGACCGCCTTTTACTTTTTTTGAATAGTGTTATTATTTCTATATGCAGACAAAAGAAATGGTCAAATATGCCAAGTGGGATACCCTAAAAGGCTATAAATACAGAGGACTTAAAAAGGCGGCGATAGAAAGGCTTGCTTTCAAGCGTAGGTGTTTAAATATAATACACGACGCCTGTGCTATGGCAGAGACGGAAGATGAAGCTGAAAAGGCCAGGTTGCAGGTTTTCAGAGAATTGGGGGAGAAGTCTCTCTATTTCTTTGTTGTATTCTGTCTGGGGTTGGATTGGACGGACAATGATTATGGCTATAGGCTTTGTATGGATGTGCAGTACAACAAATGGAACAAGCTGTGGTGTATTGCGAGAGAGCATTACAAGTCTCTTATAATTACATGTGCTTCAACTTTGTGGGAGCTTATAAAAGATCCGAACAGAACATATTGTATAATCTCGTACAAGTGCGATGCAGCAGAAGGTTTCTTGGGCATAATCAAGAAATGGTGCGAAGAGAAGGATTTGTTGAAGGAACTTTGGCCCGATGTGTTTTGGGAAGATCCTCAGAAATGCAGGATGGTGGATTCAAATGGAAGAAAGATATCGTGGACTTGGACTAGCACTGCAATAGAGCTTAAACGGACAAGAATGTCAAAAGAAAAGAGCGTTGAGATATCCGGTATTGACGGAGGTTTGAGGACGGGTGGCCACTTCTCTCACTTAATATTCGACGATGCCGAGACTCCTGCAACTGTAGTCACGCCTGAGTCGATAGAAAAGGCTTTCAACGCCGTAACAATGTCAACTAATATAGGACAGACGAACAATCTCAATTCGTGTATGATAGGCACCTTCTATGCAAAGGAAGATTTGTACGTAAAACTGATTAAGTCGGGATATATTGAAGAGTCCGTCATTCAGCCTTGTTACGAATGGGATACAATGGAACCCTTGCTTTTCACAGAAGAGGAACTTGAGAACAAGCTGAAAAAGATGGGTACGGAGCATTTTGTAACACAGATGCTTTGCGATCCTTCTCTGTCGCACCGTTCTGCATTTAGTCCGGAACTATTCAGGACTTGGGAAGTGGAAAACGTAAAAGGGCTTAACATATATATCTTTGTAGACCCGGCAGGAAATAAACAGCAGAAGAAGGACAACTATACGTCGATGATTGTCGTAGGGTTTGATTATCTTGGCAACATGATGATACTGGACTTGGTGAGAGATAAATTGAACGCCGATTCAAAGTTCACGACGTTAGTGTCTTTATATAGACAGTACAGGCCCTTGAATGTGTTCTATGAAAAGGAGTCGATGCAGACTGACATCGAGATCTTGCAGATAAAGCAGGATCAGTTCAATGTAAGGTTTCCTATTACGCCATTCAACATGAACAAGTACGGAAATAAGGAGCAAAGGATATTGATGTTGCAGTCAAGGCTCGTGTCGGGTCAGCTTTATTTTTGCAGGGAAGCTAAACACATCAACTACAAGGGGGAAGTTGAGGATATGGTTGAGTCTTTTTATAGGAACGAGTATTCGGCTTATCCTCTTTGCAACAGCGACGACACTTTGGATATCTTGGCTTCTGCACATATAGCAAGTATGACCGGGCTGGTTCAGATTCCTACGGACAACTATTCGGCTAGATTTGGGCTTGGTGAACACTCTGTTATCGAAGTCGAATATAGCGAAGTCGATGATTATATGGATGAATTGATAGGATGAAGATTGATACATGAAACCATATATTATTTTAAAACGAGGTTGACATTTAATACATTTCAAAAAATACTAAAGTAAGTGGTGACATCATTCTCGCCTTCTTGTTGACCACAAATTTCAATCCTTGAAATAGGAAAAGGTGGTTTAAGATGAAGAAGAAAATCTTGACTTTCGGTTTGGCCTTTGTTGTCGCAACAATCGTTTTCTCCGTAATCTCAATGGTGTTCGGTTCGGATTTGTTCGTAACCTTTACACGTCTGACGGACGGATGGGTTTTCGGTGTGCTGCTTCTATGTTTTTACGATATGTTTCGTAGACTATGTGAGGGGGAACGTCTTACAAAGACATACATTGCCGTCCAGTGTTTGTTTTTGGTAAACGTTGTTGCATTTTCTTATGCTTCAACTTCTGTATCCACATATTGGGCTGGCGTTGCACTCCTTATATCTTTTGTTTCTGGAGTATTTGCAATCGCCCTGCCTTGGATCGTCGGCTATATCGAAGATCGTAGAGCTGATAATAACGATTCTGACGGGGAAGTGGATGAAGACACACTACAGAAGGAATGGAACACATTCGTAAGCAAGTTGATGAAAATCAGCGACAAGAACAGACAGAAGGAACTGTTGCAGAAGAAGCTCGCCTTTAGACTTATCGGCGACAACATCTTCAATGCACTTGATGTATCAAGAGGCATGGTTGTAGTCGATGATTTGAGCATGACTGTAGAGATGGCAGTCAAGAACGGCGTCGAACAGTCTAAGATAGACGAAGCCAACGAGTATATTGACAAGCTCATTGGAATTGGAGGTTGAAGATGTGGAGAAAATCAAATCGTTTTTCAAAGAACATCGTCGTGTTATTCTTTGTATTGCTACTTGTGGCATCGCCTTGCTTTGCTCGTGCTTCCTGGGCGGCTTTCTTTCCAGTAAAAGAAGCTACAAGTACATCAGTGGTGGACTCACAGGCTTTGGAAAGTCAGTTGCAGCAGGATTTCTCTCAAGTGGACTCCACAGTACAGTCAGAGACACAGAAAACAGACAGCTCGAAGGCATTACAGGAACAGTTGAACGCATTGGAGAAGGAACTTATCGCATTAGAGAAGGAGTCTCAAGATCTCGAGATCTCTTGGGAGAAATTAACAGAACAGTTGAAGGCTTATAAGGATACAAAAAAGATATCCCAGGAAGTCTACGACACTCTGATGATTCTTGCAGAGACAGCGTTTGACAAGACGGAAGTCTATGAAGGTTTTATTGTGAAACAGAGTGAGACCATAGCAGACCAGGATGTAGAGCTTGCAAAACTTAAGAGCAAGGCAGGATTCCAGCAGTTCTTCAAGTTGAACGGACTTGTAGGTTTTGATCTAGGAATTCCTACTTGGAGTGCTGGCGTCGGATATGGTTTCAAGTTTGGAAACGGATTGGTGTTTGAAGTCGGAGCAAACTATGAAGTAGGCAACCTCCTTAAGCCGATTGATTTCACTGAACCTTTCTCTCTTGATAAGGTGACCGCATCGGTGTCCATCGGTGTTTTGTTATAATTTTCCTTTTTGGTTTTGGTTTCGGGGAGGGTAAAACCTCCCCTTTTTATTATGCCTGGCGTCTTATGGAGTCAATGATTGGTTTGACCTTCATTATTCTGTCTATGATGTCGTCGCTTGTCCTATGGTCGTATTCCGGGCGATATCCGGTGTGGGCCATCAACTCTCTTACATCATCTTGATTTAATATATTACCATCACATCTCTTTAGCATGTATGTGTCGAATGAGTGTCTGAAACAGTGCTGTGTTCTGTTATTGCGGTCTACTCCTGCATTTGTGCAAGCTCTGTCGAGTTTGTTGTTGGATATTCCACAATAGATGAATCCGTTGTCTCTTGCCTTGAATAGAAAGCTGTCACCTTTGAGTCCATACATAGTCTTGTAGTCTCTGAGAAGTTCCATCGTGTAGTCAGACAGCGTTCCGACTTTATAGTTCTTTCCTTTGTCGCTTGTCTTTATCCTGTCTCTTAGTGTCCTGTTATACACGCTATACTCTGTATATAATCCACCATCGTCTCTTATGTCTGATACTTTCAGCCCTGCTATCTCGCTTGCCCTAAATCCGGTGTCAACCATGATGGAATAGTATAATGCCCACATAAAGTCTTCCCAAATAAAAAGAAGTTTCATTCTGTCGTTCGGGAAAAGTCTTCTTATTTCATCAACACTGAATGGTTGTTTTTCCTGTGAAGTTTGAGCAATCCTTTCGACTGAATCACAAGGGTTTGTATCTATAAGCTTTTTTCTTTTTGCTTCCTTCATAATGATTGAAAGACAGTCGAGAATCATTAATTTTGTTCCAGACGAAAGAGGTTTGTCATCTCTTATGGAAATCAAGCCCATGTACCAGTCTTCAATCATAACGTCTGTTATGTTTGACATCTGCATATTCCCGAAGAACGGTATCAGGTAGTTGTTCAAAAAACCTGTTCTTGCAACAAACCATTCGTTGCTCTTATTTTTTTCCATCCTTTCATAACGTTTTCTGATTGATTTTTCGTCGTCTCTGTCAAAGAAGTCTTTTGCAAAATCGGAGAATTTCATTCCTGTGATGGTCTGTTTTCCTATGTTGCAGAGAATTCGACTTACGGCAGATTCAACCTCTTCGATGTTCTTTGTGCCTGTGCTTTGCCATACACCCTTTGCGTCTGTGAATTCAACTTCCCATGAACGTTGTTCTGATCTCTTTCTGATCCTGTAGCTGTTGGATACGTGCATCATACATGCACCTACTTTGTAGAAGTGTGTGTTTGTTCTTTTCATCATTCAGCTCCTATCCATGATGTTACAATGCCATTTTTTATAAATCAAGTCATAAAATATGTGACATCAATTTATTTAATTTCTTATGTTATATATACTATATTTTTTCAGTGGAGAAATTGTATTTGAATAAACTTGTCAAAGTTAATCAAAACGTTTGAAAATAGTATAATTTTATTCTTGAAATTTCTCCAAATAATGAAGAATAGTGATTACTTTATTGTGACATTGTGACAATTTGTGACAGTGGCTACTTTTCCTCCAAAAGCGGTGTGACAGTATTTTTGTCTTCATCTTCCTTCACTTCTTCAAATTCAGCCATCAGAGAATCCATCTTGTCAGATACGTAGTCCTTTATGCGTTCCTGTCTCTCCATGTTGACTGTGACGTTGACCTCCGTCTTGGATGTTCCTGTTCCCTTTCTTGTGCTCGGGTCTGTCTTGTCTGCTTCTGCATCAAGCCTTGAAAGATATGCGTCTATACCTTTCCAATCTTCCTTCTCTTCGGCAATCTTCAACTGTCTTTTTCCGAGTGCATCCTTTATTATGTCTACGCCTCTTGCGAGTATTGCAGAGTAGTCAGGCTCTTTTGGATTGTTTATCTCGTCGTACATGGATCTTGCAGAAGGGTAGCCGAGATAGACGGCAAGCTGTGTAGGTGTCGGCAATTTGTCGGCCTTTACGTGGTCAACTGGATTTTCGTCAAAAAACTGCTCGATCTTTTTTCTCAGCATAGATACGGATTTTATACGCTTTGTAGGTGTGGGGTATTTATACATTCCCCATTGCTGCATCTCCTTCTTCTTCAACGCCAAACTTTCAACCTTTTTCATTTCCGTCTCCCGTATTGTCGGCATTTTCGCCGTATTCTTCGCTTTGGACTTCAAAGAACTGCTCGTATTGCTTTGTTTTGTATTTGACATATATTTCCTCACTTTTTATTTCAGAATCGCTTGTGGCTCGTTTTTTGCGTCTTCCTATCATCATCATGTCCCTATTGCTCTTCGACACGTCGGCTCTTGCATATTCCTTGCAGAATAGGGCTGTGTGCTTGTTCTTGCACTCAACCCACAGACAAGTCGAGCAAGACTTGGTACTGTATCCTCTGCACATGAACTCTACAAGTTCATCCCCCTTTCTCCATTTTCCAAGGTATCGGCAATAGAAGAGTCCGTCTCGGAAGATGTCGTTCTGGTCTGTAATGACTGATTTGTTGCAATGAGGGCAGAATACGTACCCTGGAATATCCTCGATACTCTTCTGCCCCTTTTTCAATAACCCTTCGTCGGGTATCTTCATATTCTGTTCTTCCTGGCCCAATATGCAATAAGTATCCCGTCTGCATCCTTGTGCCTAGCGATAAGCTCTGTGTGGGCAGGGAACATTCTAATTCCTATGTCTTTGCTCGCCTTCTTGAGTTCAGCTGAACCTTTTATTCCTTGCGGCAACAGTTCCCTTTGCCATTGCCTTGAATCAATGTAGATATGGGGCATTGAGAGCATCTCGACTACACACAATTCTGCTTCAAGTGTCCTGGAAGCGTTCATGCTCGTTTTGAACATTTCGGGATTTATCAAAGGCCGTTCCATTACAACCATACAGTCGGAGGATTGGCAGCCTTCGTTGTTCATAGCTTCTGCAAGGATTTCGTAAAGCCTGTTGATGTCAACCCTTGAAATTATATCCTTCTTCTTCGTATAGGACTGTTCCTTTACGATGGGAGTCTCAACAAATACATTGTTGTGTTCACCCAAGATTCCGATTGTTCCGCTTGTTCCGTTGTCTATTCCTATATATAGTCTTGCCATTGTTATTGCTCCTAGAAAGGTATGTCGCTATCCATATATTCTGTGTTTTCATCAAGTTCTTCTGCAAATATCTGCTCGGCCTTCTCAAGCTGTTCGGGCTTTGATTCTTCCTTGTCTTTATTCTTGAAGAGCCTGCTCTTGTCCTTGAAAGAGATTCCGTCATTGTCTGCCATGAGTCGTACTGCAAATTTTCCGTTGTTCTCTTTCTGCATACGGAGCGTACCGATCACCGTAATCTCGTCTCCGTTCTTTACATCAGCATCAAACCAACAGAATATCGGAAAGTTGTTGTAGGTGGCTTTGCCGCTTTTGTCTTTTCCTGCATAGGCGGTAAGAAGAAAGTTTGTATATTCCCATCCGTCACCTTTCTTATGTATTACATTGTCTCTTACCCTGCCACTAAGTTTAAAGAATGATCCTGTCATACTTACCTCTTTAATGCCTCTCTGGCTCCTGTAATCAAAACTTCTACTACGCCTCCATCACCTACATAATCAACCTGCACATACAATGCAGGTCTTATATCTCTTGCAACCTCGATACTAGGTACATAAATCCTTGTATCATCCGGCAAACCCTCAAGTGCTTTGATTAGTTCTGCTTTAGTCATGATTCCTCCTTATATGGTGCAGGCATCTCTGCCCAGGCGGTTACATTTCCCTCGATATAGAAGTAACCATTGACACTATCCCATTTCATTACTTTCCTTGTACGCCTATACTTGACGGTTATCAGATAGTCATCATCCTCAATAGGTCTTTCTTGAGGATATGGGTGCCACTTGACTTTGTTTTCACTCATAAATCCTTCTCCTTCCTATTCCTGTTCGTATCCCAGGAGCTCAACCATATCCACGATGTTGTAGCTTTGATGTGTTGCGCTGCACCAATGGATATCTATCTTCGGGTGGTCGTCTATGACCTCTTCCCTGAACTTGCACGAGGGACAACTGTTGCACCTGAACCATGCTATGAGAGCCGGCTTGCTTATGGTGTCCAACAGCGGTTTGTCCACTATCGGCTTTGAAATGTACGTCTTTTCCTTCATTCCTGTTATTCCTCCTTTCAATCAAATAGATCACCCTGCTTCGCCTGGTTATCCAGATGTAAATAATCTTCAAGTTCGATATCCAGCATCTTCTCCAACTTCTTAGATTCAGCAAGAACGCTTCTATCGTATCTCTTGAAGTATTCCTTCTGTTTCTGTCTTACGTTGTATGCTAGTTCGATTATTTCCCTTTCTGTCATATTGTCGCTCCTGAAAGTTCGTTACAGATTCTTGCTTTTTCCTGCGTTGTGAATTTTGCGTCGTTCTCTTCGTAGTAAGGGCACTCTGAAAGTGGATGATGACATCTGCAACACCTGTCCTTCTTTCCTAGTTCTATCATCCTTAGTTGCCAAAAAGAGGGTTGTACCAAAGGTGTATCTTTCATGACTCCTCCTTTTCCAATGCGTAGTCAAAGAACCAACCCATGGCACTGCCACCATCGATAATGCAGTCACGAATGACGTACTGTGCAACTCCTGTATCCTTGCTGCAGCTCTTTATGTCGGAGAAGTATTTCACCACGCCATCCTTGATTGCTATTAACCCATCTTTTGGGCTGATTTTTTCACGCTTTGTCTTTGGCTTTTCTTGTATCGTAGGCTCTTTTGCGATAACCCAAAATGCGACGGCTTTTCCAGTCTTTAGTGCGTACTTGACGAACTTCTCTTCAAGCCCCGTATAGTCCTGGACTTGGGAAAGAGATTTCAAGACCTTTTTCCCTTCTTTGAATCTTGTATTTTCTACTGTGTATAGATACATCAGTATAGCCTCCTTATAATCCTATCCATCTTTTCATTCATCTTCTTGATCTCTTTTGATATAGCTATAATCTTCTTCTCGCTGTCTCCAATCTGACAGAAGAATACTGCCATAAGCATAACGTTCAGTATCAAGAGAGTTGCATAAACTACAATCGCACTCATATTTCAGAACTCCATTCTTTTGGGACCAGCAAGGCTTCTATTACATAAAAACCTCCGTCCTCGTCTACCTCAAAGTTTTCCAAATCGATAGTCTGTTGTTCCTCTTCGACAATCTCTTCTTTTGCTTCAACTTCTCTTTTGTCTGACTTTGAGAAAATGAGACAAAGGACAACTATGATCGCAAGAGAAAGCACAGATATCAGAAACCCTTTTATTCCCATTCCCCTTCCCATTCCTTTGCCCAATCCCTCCTACGCTCTTCCAAGTATTCAATGTCCTTTTTGTAGTCTTGTGAAAACGTATACATTCTGATTGCTGTCGAAACAGTTTTGTATATCAGCATCTCACAATTTCTTTTTATATAGTTGAGAACGCTCTGATACGTTACATCGTGTATGTTGTTGTATACATTCGTTGCCACAAATTCTATGAATGCGTCCTTTAGTTGTTCGTCTGTTAAAACTTTTGTCATTTGTCTTCCTCCGGTAAAATTCTGTCTATCAGGTTGGATACAGATTTTTCTATGCTGTTCGGCTTTGATACGTACTCGTCACGTATGCTCTGTATGTTCGAGCATGTGACGATAAGCGTAAAAAGGATTGCGAACAGCAGAATGTTTCTTATGAAGTTCATTGCTATAATTCCTTAACAAATCGTCCACAAGGCGTGCAGTCTATGAAGGTATATCCGTAGAGAAGGTCGTCCCATTTGGTTGTAGATTGGTCGCTTCCTAAGACGACTCCATCTCTCCATATCTCTGTTACTATGTATGAAACACCATCTATATCCTTATCCTTAAGCCATATTCCATGATTGGACAGGAAGTAATCAGCTTTTTCTAGCCGACTTTCAACACTTAGATATGAGTTGAAAAACTCCAGTCCGTTTTCAAAAGGCACATACTCAGGCTTCGGCTCTTCCTTCTTTATGATAATCACAGCCCAATTACTCTCTTCTTCCTCATTAACAAAAGGACAAGCCTTTTCTTTTTCTATTCTTTTAAGACGGTCTACTGTTAAATTGTTTCTTGCAACATCTAACGCTATTTTCGGAAAATCCGAAAGGTAACATTCTTTTCCTATTGCACCTTCTAGCCTTGGATCGTTCGGGTCCATGATTATATCTGCATATGTGTATTCAATCATTGTTATTCTCCTTTATTTCTTCAATTTCCTTAAAGAAAATGAATTTTTTATCATGTCTGCAATCGTTACATTTCATAACGTGGCATATTTCTTTTTCTTCGTTTTTATAAAATGCACATTTTGAACAATCCCACGCCATTCCATTTTTTGATTCAACAACTTCAAGAAGGGTATCTCGAAGATATAACCTAGCCCCGATCGGCAATTCAACACTGCGTCTAATTTCTGAAAAGTCAAACATATCTTTTACTCCTCCTTATTGGTCGATATATTCTTTAATATCTTTAATCTTCGAATCGAAGTGCTTATTGTTTTTCCTGTATTCGGATATTTCCCTTTCTATCTGATATCTGATAAGGTTTGCTTTGTTTAGTACCGGCTGACCATCGATCATCTTTCTTAGTCCGGCTTGTATATATCCGTTCCAATAGTCTGGTATTAAATACAGGTTTTCTTTGGAATAGTTTGTCTTGTCTCCATCGAGATGAACCACACAGTCACCCTTTTTGGGCTTTGTTCCATAATACTTCTCGTATTCATAATGTTTCCTTGGTATCCACGTTTTCTCTGATTTGATTTTGTTTTTCGAAGAACTCTTTACAGCCTTGACGTATTCGATCCCATCAATAATAACGATTGTTCCTATTTCTTTTGAAAACTTGTCTTGAAAATGGTCATACTTAGCATCTTTATCTGAAAGAGTTCCTATCCCGTACCTATTGCATAGTCTTTTTATTCCTTGTGCAGTCATTTTTTTGTCAAATATGCTGTTGTGCATATCTTCTAGTTCTTTACTTGTGTAGTACGGAGCATTTTCAAGTATCCATCTTGTGCCTTCTTCGCTTTCCCGATATACTTTTATGCCCATCTTGTAAAGCTTTACAGAAATGGAATAATTGCTTCTTTTCCTGTCTGGGAATGTCTTATTGAAATCTTCTGTAATCTTGGCATGAGATTTGTATTTGTAAGCATTATCTCTAAGCCATTGCTCTTCTTCTTTTGAATAGAATGGCCCTTTTGAACATACATCAAGTTTTTCGTTGGCTATATATCTTAGCGTATTCCATGTCATATCTACACGAAATCTTTCCTTTATAAGAGGCAGCAATTTTCTTTTATACTTTCCGTAATTCTCTTTTATGAATTCGTACACCTCGTCTGGGTATTTCAGTTTTCCGTTGTTCATATCAACCTCTTCACTCCCTTTTTGTCGATTCCATACTGTGAAGCAAGCTCGAACGATTGTAGCTGTAGACCGAAACTTGTAAGCACTGTCTTTGATACATTCGATACTGCAAGCCCTGTCTTGATTGCTGCATCCCTTTCATCCTGGGTAAGATTAGGTGCTGTCATTGCATACAGCTGTTTCATGAGAATGTCCTGAACAGCAGATATCTTTGCAGTGCCATCTTCATATATGCTCTGTGCGAACTCCTGCTTCTGTTTGAACTCGTCTGCACGCTTCAACTCTATTGTCTTGTTTATCCTTGTTGGTACGTCTTCCTTCGGTGCAAGCTCTACATCATAGACAACACACTTTGAACTGCACTTGCAGATTCCATACTCGTCCTTGTGGAAACAGTTTTCAAGGCACTTCACGCCTTCCATGTATGGATGTTCGATTCTTCTCTTTATTGGTTCCTCTTCCTTCTTCTCTGGTGGAATATCCTTCTCGAACATCACACACCTTTCTTTTACTTCGTCTGGAATGAAGAGTTCCTTCTCCAAAGCCTTTGCCAGCGATCTGACTTCGGATATTGAGTACATATCCATGTCTCCGTCTATCTTGTGTGATGGGATGTGCTTGTCGACGGTTGATACAAACTTGTCTACGTTTGAAAATCCAAGCATCTCCATAGCTTCATCTATTGTGATAACGTTTTTCTGATAATCGAATTTCTTTGCCATATTGTTTTTCTTCTTATCCTTTTATGTCTTTTGAGTAGAGTGCCAAAACACTTGGGAATGGTGCCCCTACGTTGTGTTCACCAAATTTGATCCTTCCTTTTATCCAAAAGAGAGTAGATTTGTCCTTTACCCAATCCCACCACCATTTTGTATCTGTCCTGGCAGGAAGCAGCATGAGAACGAAGTCGTTGTAATCTTTCTTGGATTCTTCGTAGCCTTTCTTGACCCATGCGGATATCTCCTTTCCATAAGGTGGATTGCACCATACCCCCCCCCAGACCGTCCAAAAAGTCAGTTTAAGAGCCCTATTAATGGTGTCAAAAAAGGGCATTTAGAGCATCATAGAAGCCCGTCATCGCATCGTTTCTTGGGGTTTTGGAGTTTTCTGTTGAATAAAATCGACCATTTCTAGGGCCTTTATTGATCTTTTGTATCTGAAGAATGCCAAAGAAGGGTTTTCCACCTTCATTCTGCCATTATCCTTGCAAGCTCTCTTGATCCGAAGATGGCGATGAGGCGTCTGAAGTTGTAGCCAAGTGCGAGAAGCTTTGCCTCAGCTCCGACCTTCCTGAGTCCTTTGAGAAGGAAGTGGTCTCCGTCCATGTATCGCTTTATCGTTCCGAACGGATGTTCCGAGAGGCACTTCCTCTTCTCAAGCTTCTCCACGTCTGGCTTGAAGATGAACGAGACCTTCGGAGGGTCACAGACTCTCCTGGTATCCTTCTTACCCTTACCGGTCTCCCCTATGGTTTCATCGCCCCTGTTGCCAATGAACTTAGCCTTCCTGGTTCTTGCCCCCTTGGAAAAATCAATCTCCTTCCATTTTGTCGTTTTTGTTGTCGAATAGCACTGTCCCCTGAACATGCAGTTGCTGCATGCAAGCTTGTTGCAGTACCTCACAACTCCGCTCTTCTTCTCGCTTTTTCTCCTGAGTATCTGGCCTGCAGGGCAAATGACCTTGTCATGTCTTATATCCCTTACGAAATAGCCACGTCTCGCAAGCTCTACCATCTCGTCATCTGTCATTGAGTCTATGCACATTGGATCGTCGGTTCCGACGGTCTCGTAATGGTAACCCCTCTCTATGACCGGCTTGCCGTCATCACCTACAATCGGAACAAGTATGTCCTTGTAGCAGTCCGGAACTACGCCTGTCCTCAGACATTTCCTGATGTCTGAAGAATCGGTCGAGGACTTTTCTTCCTCAGAAATGTCCGCATCCTCATGCATGAAAGATACCTTGCAGTCCTTTTTCCTTACCATGTTGCCCTTTCCATCGGACTCTTTTGACAGGCAGACATTGGGAATAATCCCGTGCTCAAGACACTCCTGCATGTCCTCCTTGTTGTCGTATCCATTGTCGGCGACAAGACTTATGACCTTTCCGTCAGGGTTTATCGAGCCCATGGTGGAAAAAAGAAGGCCATGGTCGGTACACTGGTTCCCAACTTCAACGGCGGCAACCATATGGGAATCGCTGTCTACCGCAGTCTGCATGTTGAAGGAAGGATTGAATCCACCATAGTGGTTCTTCATCAGCCTCGAGTCCCCATCATTCTCGGCATACTGCTGGACCTCCCCGCCTTCGATTTTGTCCCGGATCGCCTCATGCTTCTCCAGCCTCTCCTTGTACTTTGCAAGGCTCTTCTCCTTCTCTTCCCTAGTTGCGGATATATCCTTCGAAGAAAAATCTGCAGACTCTGCAGCATCATTCTTGTCCATGTCGTCAAGATACGACTCTATCTCCGCGATCCTGTTCCTGTCGTTTTTTATCCTGTCGTCGACTTTGCTGGCTGTATAGCATCCGTCCTTGGCCTGGACCGCACGTATCTTGGTGCCGTCGACAGACTTGAATCCGTCAAAGAGCCTCCTGCCTGTGGCGTCAGACAACTCGTTGCTGCAATAATCCACGAAAAGGTCGAACACCTTGCCTATTTCATCGATATTGTTCTTCCTGAAGTCGGCTATGGTACGGAAGTCAGGGCGAAGCCTTCCCATCAGCCACCAGACCTCAATATTTATATGGCACTGCCTCGCCAGCTTCCTCGAGGACCTTATGCCGCTGTAGTATCCATAAAGATAGAGCTTCATCATAGAAAGGGGGTCGAATGAAGGTCTCCCGAAGTTTTTCCTATCGCTTTTTGTGAAGGAGGCCTTGCCTTTTACAACCTCTTCGACGAATGCAGATATTACCCGTGCAGGAGAATCCATGGGGACCTCACTCTCAAGGCACATCATTTCTATCTGATTAGGGTCGTATCCATTCTTGTATATCATACCCTCATTTTAATGATTTTAAGCGTAAAAATCAATACTAATTCCTTTTACTAAAAGAAATTACCCCAAATCTAAACCCTTCTAGAATCGAATAACTCGTACTATTGCCTTCAAAAAACATGGATATTCGATTCTAGAGTTTTAGGACAGTCTCCCCCACCAAGGATTTGACAGCCCATCGTCTTCGGGAGTATAGAAGGATTCGCATTTTGCATTTTCAGGAAGGGCACATACGTCAAGCGTAAAGTTGAATACTGACGACAACCTCTTGAAGAGATATTCGGGAGTCTCTGCGACAACATTGCCTGTGGAGGTGAGTCCTTTAGTCATGTCCATTGGTTAGCTTTCTCCTTCTCCATCCTCTTCATCTGCCTGTCCAGTTTGTAGTTGATGCAGTCTTCGATGTCGCATTTGTCTATTTTGGCTAGATATATAATCTGCTCGATCATAATCCCCACATCAGCCATCTCTTCGATAATTTTTACAGTCGTACCTTTCCTTGCTGAGTGACTTGCTTCCACCGCTAACTCGGAACATTCCTCTGCCAACTGTCTCAACTGTTTCTTGATTCCGTAGTGGTCGGCAATAGTCTTAATTCTTTCATCGTCAATCATGTTTTTTCTCCTTATCCAACAGTGGATGGAATATGTGCATACAGTCCTCCTTAAGATTTACGTATTCACTATCGGCAGGTATAAAGTGGATACACTCTTCGTCCGGTTTGAAAAACTCATGTTTTACATCTACAATCTGTTCCCAAGTCGGAATCTTTTTTGTTCTATCATTCCAATGTGACATGACTAAACGCTCGAACCAACAGTTATACTTGCTGCTGTATTCGGTGCTTGTCGTCACTTTCCACAAACCGCTTCTTGTCCTGCATCTGTAAAGCTCTATCTTGCTTTCAGACTGGTTTCCAAGTGACGGCACTGTAAAAGTCTCCAAGTGCTTTATGCTTTCGTTCTTTGATAAGTCTCTCATTCTTCATCCTCTTCTATGTCTGTGTTTTTGTTCTTGTTTCCCCAACCTCTCAACGAAAGGCCTCCTACATCTATGGTCATTGTCGCAAGCTCCATGATGCGATCCACTGTCTTGAAGTCTATCCCTCTCTCACTATTAAGCTGTTTTGGCGAATAGTTGGATGTGAAGCAGGTGGATAGTCTGTTTCGGCACCTTCTCTCTATAAGCTCGTACAGAGTATCGTTAACCCATTGGCTGTATCTTCCTCCATCAAGTCTTCCAGCCCCTATGTCGTCAAGGATCAAGACTGGTATTCTCAGGAACATGCCGTAATCATACAGCGAATTTGTATCCCTCTTTACATCCCTCAGACTGGCTTCGTTCAGCAGGTCTTTGACGTTTATGAAGACGCAAGGAATGTGCTTTGCTATGAGTCCGTTCCTTATCCCTGCCATAAGTGTGCTTTTTCCTGTTCCAGCGTTGCGTGATAAGAGATATATCCCCTTGCCCTTGTCCACTGCATCTTCGGCGTTTGCAAGAAACTTCTTACAAGCCCTGTATGCGAGACTGTAGCCTTTGTTCTCAACCGGGTTCAGCGATTCCAAGTCGGTGTCTATGTACTTCTCTCCCACCCAAGAACGGAACTTCTCACCGTTGTAGATTCGTTTGAATACAATCTCTTCCTCTTCCTTTGCCTTCTCGAAAGCCTTCTTTCTGTCGCAAGAGCATAAGCATGTCTCGTCAGGGTTTGCAGCAGTCCAGATGTCTCGCTTGTAGAGGGAAGAGTAGACCTTCACTCTTCTGACTTCTCCACAATCCTTGCAGACAATCGAACCTCCATCCTCGGATATGATTTCGTTTTCTTTGAGCTGATATGTATCGCATGAGATGATACAGTCTTTATCTTTCGTGTATAGCTCGAATAGATTCATAGGCTTGCTCTCAGAAAGGGATCTTGTCCTCGTCTCCGGGGAAATACTGTCTCACGTTGAACTGATGCTCTTCCTCGGCTGGCTTTGAAGTATTGCCATTGTTTTTACGAGACGAAACCCAGTATCTCACAGAAGCCTTCCAGTCCTTCATGGGCTTGTTCTTGCCTACAGTCCATCCACAAGCCTCGTAGTAGTCAAAGAATGTGTGAGCGTCTATGTCATAGTTTTGCTCTCGGATATAGGCTTCAACTTCTTTAAAGGAAGGCTTTACAAAGCGTTTCTGTTTTTCTTTTGTGAAATTTTGTTTTTCTTTTGAGAAACATATAGATAAACCGATAGGTTTAGATATATTTTCTTTTTCTTTTTCTTTATTATTCTCGCTATTAATACTGTTAAGATTTATACAGCTATTTATATCGCTATTTCTATTACTAAGATTTATCTCGCTATTTATATTACTAGAATTATTATTTATA